>WBZY01000534.1_pt1 | contig 22580 bp, 20 predicted proteins | sample 5204191 | NCBI WGS metagenome assembly WBZY01 (sample SAMN12344363, study PRJNA552823) | activated sludge metagenome | biome: Activated sludge suspended growth; feature: Anammox Sidestream; material: Wastewater; isolation source: activated sludge from anammox sidestream of wastewater treatment...
AACCACGAAGCGGCGAGGGCCGCTGCCAGCGCCCCAAGGGCACGTTTTCCGTAGCGGCTCACAAGCGGATTCGGCCAATTGGGCGACGAGTTCGTGCTCATGTGTCCTCCGATGACACGCGTTTCCCAGTCCATGGGATGCTATCGGACTTGCATCAGGCGGATTTCTTGCGGGTCAAGTCAAACAGCTCGAAGTGCATTTCCAGCTCGATCAGATTCTCGTCCCGCACTGAGCGTTCCAGTCGAATCTGCTTGGCATGCAGGAACCGCTCCAGCTGGCTGGCTCGAGCCAGAAACTGGTAGACATTTGCCATTTCTCCCTCCATCCGCAGGGTCGCCGTGCGCTTCGACCGTCCGGACCGTGGCACCCGTCGCTCCAAGCCGGGCACGAGCCTTGTCGAGGTTCTCCCGTACCCAGTCGGCGTCGATCGGATCCGCGGGTCTCTCGTCGTCCCGGACGTCGCTCATGAGCCGCGAAGGACTAGCACTTGAGCGCTCCCAGCGCCGTCGTGATCGGTGCCGGCAACCGCGGCCGCCTCGTCTACGCACACTGGGCGCACCGGCACCCCGATCGGCTCCGCGTGGTCGCCGTCGCCGAGCCCGACGAGCACAGCCGCGAGGCCGTCGCGACCGGGCACGGGATTCCTCCCGAGCGGTGCTTCCGCGACTGGGAGGAATGCCTCGGGTCGCCGCGCCTCGCGGACATCGCGATCATCGCCACCAGCGACACGCTGCACGCCGAGCCGGCCCTGGCGGCGTTCGCGCGCGGCTACGACGTGCTGCTCGAGAAGCCGATCGCGCCGACCCCGGCCGAGTGCGTGCGGGTGGTGGAGGCCGCCGAGCGCGCGGGGCGGCTGCTCCAGATCGGCCACGTGCTCCGCTACACGCCCTTCTACGAGAAGGTCCACGAGATCGTCGCCTCGGGCGTGCTCGGCGAGCTGCTGCACCTCGACCTGAAGGAGCACGTGGCGGCTTGGCACATGACCCACTCCTTCGTGCGCGGCCGCTTCCGCAACCGCGCCATCGCGGCGCCGATCCTGCTCGCCAAGGCCTGCCACGACCTCGATCTGATCGCGTGGCTCGCCGGCCGGCCGGCGCGGCGCGTCGCCTCGTTCGGGGCACTTTCCCACTACCGGCCCGAGCAGGCGCCGCCGGGCGCGCCCGAGCGCTGCACCGACGATTGCCCGGCCAGGGAGCGCTGCCCCCACGACGCCGTGCGCTTCTACGTCGACCCCGACGACGCGCTGGCGCGGCACTGGCCGTGGGTCGACGTGTCCGCGGATCCGAGCCGCGCGGCGCGCCGCCGCGCCCTCGAAGGGGGCCGCTACGGCCGCTGCGTGTACCGCTGCGACAACGACGTGCTCGACCATCAGGTCGTGGCGCTCGAGTTCGCAGGTGGCCTCACCGCGAGCTTCGCCCTGCACGGCCTCGCCGCCCGGGAGCAGCGCACGATCCGGGTGACCGGCACCCGCGGCGAGCTGCGCGGCCTGCTCGACGGCGGCGTGATCGAGGTTTCGCACCCGGGCGTGATCGGCGTCGAGCACCACGAGGTGGGCGGAGGCGTGCTCGGCCACTTCGGCGGCGACGAGGGGCTGATGGCGCACTTCAGCGCGCTGGTCGCCGGCGGCCGCCGCGACGCGGTGCGCGCGTCGGGCCGCTCCGCGCTCGGGAGCCACCTGATCGGCTTCGCGGCCGAGCGCGCGCGGGAGACGGGCGCGGTCGTGGACGTCGAGGCGTTCCGAGCCGAGGCGTATGCGGACGCAGGGTGCGCAGCACCTGGCCCTCTGGGTCATGAGGCAGGGTGCGCAGCACCTGGCCCTCTGGGTCATGACGCAGGGTGCGCAGCATCTGGCCCGCGGGGTCGCGAGGCGGAGCCGCCGGGCTCGTGAGCGACGACCCGACGGCACGCGCGCGGCGCCGGCTCGTGGCCGGGGCGTTGGCCGGGGTGGTGCTGGCGGCGCTGGCGCTGCTCCGGGGCGGGCCGCCGGCTCCGCCGGGGACGGCGCCCGCACCCGAGGATGACGCGGTCGCCTGGGTGGACGGCGAGCCGATCTCGCAGGAGGCCTTCGCGCGGCTCGCCGCGGCGGTGGCGAGCCAGCGCGGCGAGCTCGAGCTCGATGCCGCCGCGCGCCGGGAGCTCCTCGAGCGCCTGATCGACGAGGAGCTGCTGCTACGCGAGGGGCTGGCGCTCGGGCTCGCCCGGCGCGAGCCCACCGCCCGACGTGCGATCGTGTCGGCCGTGCTCGAGGGGATCGGCGCGCAGGGCGGCGGCCGGGAGCCCGACGACGCGGCGCTCGAGGCGCTCCATGCCGAGACCCGCGAGCAGTGGCGGCGGCCGGGTGGCTTGCAGGTGGAGGCGGCGCTGGTCCGGGTCGCGCCGGGCAGCGGGAGCACGGAGGAGGCCGCGGCCCGCGCCCGGGCTCTCGCGCTCGCCGGTCGCGCGCGTGCGGGCGAGGCGCTCGGCGCGCTGGCCGCGGCCGAAGGGGCGCAGCTCGATCCGCCGCTGCCGGCCGCGCCGCTTCCGCAGGCGCTGCTGCGCTCGCGGCTCGCGGCGCCGGCCGTCGAGGCGCTGGCGGGGCTCGCGCCCGGGGAGGTGAGCGAGCCCGTGCGCAGCGCTGAGGGCTGGTGGGTGCTCCGCGTCGTCGCGCGCGGCGACGGCGCGCTCCCGTCCTTCGAGGAGATCCGCCCCGAGCTGCGCAACCTCTGGCTGCAACGGGAGCACGAGCGCGCGGTCCGCGCGCACCTCGACGAGCTCCGCGCTCGCGTGCCGATCCGGGTCGCCGAGCCGCGCGATCCGCCGTCCGGCCAGGACGGGCTCTAGCCGCGGGGCCCAGAGGCCGCCGGCTGCGCTGCGTGTCTTCTCGAGCCTGCGACGCTCGGGCAGGGAGGGCGGCGCTGCGCTACGGGCCGGCGCCGGCAGAGGCCGGATCGCCGAGCCCGAGGCGCTGGCGCTGGTAGCGCTCGCGCTGGATCGCCCGACACCAGTCGCCGTTCTCGAGGTACCAGCGCACGGTGTGGCGCAGCCCGCTCGCCAGGTCGTGGCGTGGCGCCCAGCCGAGCTCGCGGCGGATCCGGGTCGAGTCGATCGCGTAGCGGCGGTCGTGCCCGGGCCGATCCGCGACGAAGGTGCGGAGCGCCGCGTAGTCGGCGATGCCCTTGCTGCGCAGGGCCGCGTTGTCGCGCGCTGGACGCTGCGCCTCGAGCTCGGCGCACAGGAGGTCCACGAGCTCGAGGTTCGTGCGTTCGTTGCTGCCGCCGATGTTGTACCTCTCGCCCGGCCGGCCCCGCCCGAGCGCGAGCCAGATGCCCTCGCAGTGGTCCTCGACGTGCAGCCAGTCGCGCACGTTGCCGCCGTCGCCGTAGATCGGCAGCGCGCCGCCCTCGAGCGCGGTGAGCAGCATCAGCGGGATCAGCTTCTCGGGGAACTGGAAGGGGCCGTAGTTGTTGGAGCAGTTGGTGATCAGCGTGGGCACGCCGTAGGTCTCCCGCCAGGCGCGCACCAGGTGGTCGGCGGCGGCCTTGGTGGCGGAGTAGGGCGAGTTCGGGGCGTAGGGCGTGTCCTCGCGGAAGGCGCCCTCGGGCCCGAGCGAGCCGAAGACCTCGTCGGTCGAGACGTGCAGGAAGCGGAAGCGCTCGCGCGCCGCGGCGTCGGCCCCGGCGAGCAGCGCGCGCGCGCCGTCCAGGAGCTGGAAGGTCCCCATCACGTTGGTCCGCAGGAACGGCGCCGGCCCGTCGATCGAGCGGTCGACGTGGCTCTCGGCGGCGAAGTTCACGACTGCGCGCGGGCGGTGCTCGCGATAGACCCGCGTCACCAGCTCGGGATCGGCGATGTCGCCGCGCACGAAGGCGACGCGCCCGTCGTCGAGCAGCCCGCGCAGGTTCTCGAGGCTGCCGGCGTAGGTGAGCAGGTCCAGCACCACCACGCGGGGCGCGCCGTGGGCCAGCGCGGTGCGCACGAAGTTGCAGCCGATGAAGCCGGCGCCGCCGGTCACGACCAGCGCGTCGCTGAGCTCCGTCATGCCCGAGGCTCCTGCCGGCTCACGCGGGTGTTCCGACCCCCAGCTCGCGCCGCCCGCGCAGCTTGAACATGTCGAAGCCGGGCGGCTGGTAGGTGATGACGCAGGCGCGGCGCGCGCGGTGCGAGCGGTTCGGCTGCGAGCCGTGGACGGTGTGGGGGCTGAAGAAGAGCAGGCTCCCGGCGGGCATCACCGCAGCGACCTGCTCGCGCTCGTCGAAGGCGTGCGGATCCGTGAAGAGGGGACCGAGCACACCGTCTCCCTGCCGGCCGGGCAGGAGCCCGCGCCGGTGGCTGCCGCGCACCACGCGCAGGCAGCCGTTGCCCTCGTCGGCGTCGTCGAGCGCGAGCATGAGGTTCGGGAGCCGGTCGAGATGGCGGCTCACGTGGGCCCAGTAGGGCGAGTCCTGGTGCCAGCGGAAGGCCGAGCCCTCCTCGGGCCGCTTGAAGTTGAGCTTGTCGGTCCACAGCGCCACGCGCTCGGCGCCGACCAGGCCGCACATCGGCTCGACGAGGCGGGGATCCGCGACGAGGTGCTCGAAGACGGGGTCGAGGTGATGGAAGGGCTCGACCACGCGCAGGGCCGGCGTGCCGCCGTGCCCCTTGGGACCGGAGCCGGGTCCGTGCTCGTACTGCACCGTCATGTCTCCGGCGTCGGCGTAGCGGTTGCCGTCGACCTCGTAGGCGCGGCCCTCGCTGGCGGCGATCCGGGCCGCGACGACGGCTACGCGCTCGGCGGCGGCGCGCAGCGTCTCGACCTCCTGTCCGGAGAAGACGCGCGCGCGCAGGAAGAACCCGTCGCGCTCCCAGGAGCCTCGCTCGTCGTCGCGCAGCGCGAAGCCGTCGCTCACGGGAACTCCGCCGTTGCCTTCTCGACGGCGGCGCGCAGCTCCGCGTAGTCGCGGGTCACCGGGAACCGGGGGAACTCGCGGATCACGTTGTCGGGCGGGCGGAACAGGATGCCGGCGTCGGCCTCGGCCAGCATGGCGGTGTCGTTGTAGGAGTCGCCGGCCGCGACCACGCGGAAGCGCAGGCCATGGAGGGCCCGCACCGCCTCGCGCTTCTGGTCGGGCTGGCGGAGCCGGTAGTCCGCGATGCGGCCGTCCTCCGCCACGACCAGCCGGTGGCAGAGCAGGGTGGGCCAGCCGAGCGCCCGCATGAGCGGCCGGGCGAACTCGTAGAAGGTGTCGGACAGGATCAACACCTGGAGCCGCTCGCGCGCCCAGTCGAGGAAGTCGCGCGCGCCGGGCAGGGGCCCGAGCGCGTCGATCACGGCCTGGATGTCGGGGAGTCCCAGGCCCTCGCGCTCGAGGATCGCGAGGCGGCGGCGCATCAGCTTGTCGTAGTCGGGCTCGTCACGGGTGGTGACGCGCAGCTCGGCGATTCCCGTGCGCTCGGCGACGCCGATCCAGATCTCCGGGACGAGGACGCCCTCGAGGTCGAGGCAGAGCACGTGCACGGGAGCGGTGTACCTCCGGGGGGCGAGCGGCCGCGAATCATAACGCGGGGGAGGCGGGTGGCCTCTTGCGTCCGCGGGATGGGGGGCGACCCGTGCGGGCCTTCGATAGCCTTGCCCCGTGTTCCACCTGGCACCGGGGGGCGCTCGGGTCGGCCCCCGCGGCGTGCCCCGCTCGGCACCTCCCCCTCCCGGCCTCCTCTCGGCGCTGGCGCTGGCGCTCGCGCTCGTGTGCGCCTGCGGGAGCGAGGAACCGGCGGCCGGCGCGTCGGGCGGGCCCGGGCCGCGTCCGCCCGCCGTCGAGGTGGTGACGCTGCGCCCCGAGCCGTTCCAGGAGACGGCCGCGCTGCTCGGAGAGCTGCAGGCCGACGAGTGGGTGGTACTGAAGCCCGAGATCGCGGGCGTGGTCGAGACCGTGGGCTTCCGCGAGGGCGAGGCGGTGGAGCAGGGCGCGGTGCTCTTCCAGCTGCGGGACGACGAGCAGGCGGCCCGTCTCGACGAGGCGATCGCCGAGCGCGCGCTCGCCGAGGACGAGTTCCAGCGCACCCGGCGGCTCGCCAGCGAGAACGTCGCCGCCGAGATCCAGCTCGAGCGCGACCGCGCCGAGCTCGCCGTCGCGCGCGCCCGCGAGGAACGCTACCGCGCCGAGCTCGAGCGCACGCGGGTCCGCGCGCCCTTCGACGGCCGGGTGGGCGCGCGCCTGGTGTCGCCCGGCGCGCGCGTGACGCCTGGCGACGAGCTGGTCCGGATCGACGCCGTCGATCCGATGGAGCTCGTCTTCACGATCCCCGAGGCGGTGCTGCCGCAGGTCCGGACCGGCGCCGGCTTCGAGCTCGAGGTGGCCGCGTACCCGGGGCGCCGCTTCCCGGGAACGATCTCGTTCGTCGCGCCGACCGTGGACAGCGCGAACCGGCGGATCCTGGTCAAGGGCCGCGTGCCGAACACCGAGCACCTGCTGCTGCCCGGGATGTTCGCGACCGTGCAGGCGCAGCTCGGCGTGCGCGAGGCGTTCCTAGTGCCGGAGGAGGCGGTCGTCAGCGATCCGGAGGGCTTCTACGTCTGGCGCATCGACAGCGACGACGGCGCCGAGCGCGTGCCCGTCGAGCTCGGCGGCCGCGCGGACGCGCGCGTCGAGATCAAGGCCGGGCTGCGCCCGGGCGACCGCATCGTCACGGCCGGCGTCCACAAGGTGCGCGCGGGCGAGAAGGTGACGCCGGTGGCCGCCAGCGGCGGGCCGGCCGCGCCGCGCGCCGCGGCGGGCGCGCCGGGCGGGGCCTGAACGCGTGCGGCTCTCCGAGATCTGCGTCGAGCGCCCGGTCTTCGCGAGCGTGCTCTCGATCCTGATCACGCTGCTCGGGGGGATCGCGCTCTGGCGCCTGCCCAACCGCGAGCTGCCCGACGTCGACGCCCCGGTCGTGTCGGTCACGACCGTCTACCCGGGCGCGGCATCCGAGGTCGTCGAGGCGTCGGTGACGGAGCCGCTCGAGGACGAGCTGATCGGCATCGAGGGCATCGATCACCTGACCTCGAACTCCCGTGAGCAGGTCTCCAGCATCACGATCGAGTTCGAGCTCTCGCGCGATCCCGACCTGGCCGCCGCCGACGTACGCGACCGGGTGGCGCGCGCGCGCAGCCGGCTGCCCGAGGACGTCGACGAGCCGATCGTCGCCAAGCAGGACGCCGACGCGAGCCCGGTGGTGTGGCTGGCGCTCCACGGCGGCAGGGACCAGATCGAGCTCACCCACATCGCGGAGAACCTGGTCCAGGACCGGCTCGCCAAGCTGCCCGGCGTCGGCGTCGTGATGATCGCCGGCGAGCGCCGCCGCTCGATGCGGATCTGGATCGACAACGACCGGCTCACCTCCTACCAGCTCACGGTGGCCGACGTGACGGCGGCGTTGCGCCGCGAGAACGTGGACATCCCGTCGGGCCGGATCGAAGGCAGCGAGCGCGAGTTCACGGTCCGTACGCTCGGCGAGCTCGACACGGCGGCGGCCTTCGAGGAGCTGATCATCGCCGACGTGGAGGGCTGGCCGGTCCGCCTGCGCGACCTGGCGCGGGTCGAGGTCGGTCCCGAGACGGAGCGCAAGATCGTGCGCTTCAACGGCAAGCCGGCCGTGGGCCTGGGCGTCGTGAAGCTCGCGAAGGCCAACACGGTGGCCGTGGCGGACGAGGTGCACGCGGAGCTCGAGCGGCTGGCCTCGGAGCTCCCGCCCGGCGTCGAGCTCACGGTCGCCTTCGACGGCTCGACCTTCATCCGCGACTCGATCGCGGGCGTGATCCACGCGCTGGTCGAGGCGGTCGTCCTGGTCCTGGTCGTGATCTGGCTGTTCCTGCGCACCCTGCGCGCCACGATCGTCCCCGCCGTCGCGATCCCGGTCTCGATCCTCGGCAGCTTCTCGATCCTCTACTTCGCGGGCTTCACGATCAACGTGCTGACGCTGATGGGGCTCACGCTCTCGATCGGCCTGGTGGTGGACGACGCGATCATCGTGCTCGAGAACATCGTGCGCTGGATCGAGGCCGGCACGCCGCCGCGCGAGGCGGCGGTGAAGGGCATGCGCGAGATCTCCTTCGCGGTCGTCGCCGCGACGGTGTCGGTGGTCGCGGTGTTCCTGCCGCTCGCGTACCTGAGCGACACGACGGGGCAGCTGTTCGGGGAGTTCGGGGTCACGGTCGCGGCCGCCGTCGCGATCTCGGGCTTCGTGGCGCTGACGCTCTCGCCCGCCCTGTGCGCGCGCGTGCTTCGTGCGGCCGAGCCCGAGCGAGGCGTGACGCGGGCGCTGGCGCGCGCTTCGCAGGGGCTCGAGGACCTCTACACCACGACGCTGCGCACGAGCTTCCGCCGGCGCGGGCTCACGATCGCGGTCGGTGGACTCTGGTTCCTGCTCGGGCTGCTGATGCTCTTCGCCGGCGCGGTGGAGCGCGAGTTCATCCCGGCCAGCGACCGCGGCGGCTTCATGATCTTCACGCGTGCGCCCGAGGGCAGCACCATCGAGTACACGAACCGCTACCAGCGCCAGGTCGAGGAGGTGGCGCAGGCAGCGACCCCGGAGATGGACCGCTACTTCTCGGTGATCGCGCTCGGGATCGGCGCGCCGGGGCTCGTCAACGAGGGGATCGTGATGGCCTCGCTCTCGGAGGAGCGCGAGCGCAGCGCCCGGGAGATCGTCGAATCGCTGCGCGGCGAGCTGTGGTCGGTGACTGGCAGCCAGGCCTTCCCGACCGAGTTCCCCTCGCTCGGGCGGGGCTTCGGCGCCGCTCCCGTCGCGCTGGTCGTGCAGGGTCCCGAGATCGCGGGCCTGGCCGGCTACGCGGACGAGATCGCCCGCCGCATCACGGGCGAGATGCCGGGCGCCTTCAACGTGCGCAGCAACCTGTTGCTCAACAAGCCGCAGCTCGACATCGAGATCGACCGCAACCGCGCAAGCGACCTCGGGGTCGGCGTGCGAGACGTCGCCACCACGCTCCAGGCCCTGCTCGGCGACGACGACGTCTCGACCTTCAAGGTGGACGGCCAGACCTACGACGTGATCGTCCAGCTCGAGAGCGACGAGCGCGCGCGGCCGGGCGACATCCCTCTGCTCTACGTGCACGGGCGCGACGGGGAGCTGATTCCGCTCTCCTCGGTCGTGACGATCCGCGAGACGACGGCGGCCCGCGGCGTCCCGCACTTCGACCGCCTGCGCGCGGCCACCATCACCGCCAACCTCGGCGAGGGCATCGCGCAAGGCGACGCGCTGGAACGCATCGAGGCGATCGCCAGCGAGGTTCTGCCCGCGGGCGGCGGCTACGGCACCACCTGGTCGGGCGAGTCCGAGCAGTTCTACGAGTCGGGGCAGGCGATCGTCTTCGCCTACCTGCTCGCGATCGTGATCATCTACCTGGTGCTGGCCGCGCAGTTCGAGAGCTTCGTCCATCCGCTCACGATCCTGATCGCGGTCGCCTTCTCCTTCACGGGCGCACTCGTGACGCTCTGGGCGCTCGGCCAGACGCTGAACCTCTTCAGCCAGATCGGGCTCGTGATGCTGGTCGGCATCGTCAGCAAGAACTCGATCCTGATCGTCGAGTTCGCCAACCAGCTCCGCGAGCGCGGCCAGGGCGTCGTCGAAGCCGGCTTCGAGGCCGCCCGCGTGCGCTTCCGCCCGATCCTGATGACGGCGCTCTCGACGATGGTCGGCATGCTGCCGGTGGCGCTCGGCGGCAGCCGCGAGCTCGGCCGCCTGCTCGGAGTCGGGACCGGCGGCGACCTGCGCGCCCCGCTCGGCATCGCCGTCGTGGGCGGCGTGCTCTTCTCGACGCTCTTCACCTTCCTGGTCGTGCCGGCCGCGTGGGTGGCCGTGGAGACGCTGCGCGAGCGCTGGGTGGCGCGCGTCGAGCCCGCGCGCGGTGACGCGAAGGCAGCAGCCGCGCGCTGATGCCCTCCGACCGGCGGGGGGATCGTTACCAGCGCAGCCGGTGCCGCCGGGCGGGAGGCCGCCCGGTGCCACGGGCCGGCGAAGCCCGACCGGCTACGGCTCGAGGATCGGGTGCAGGCGCTGGGCGGGCATCGTCTCGCGCAGCTTCTTGAGAGCGCGGGCCTCGAGCTGGCGCACGCGCTCGCGCGAGAGGCCGAGCGACTGCCCGATCTGCTCGAGGGTGTGCTCCTCCTCGCCCCCCAGGCCGTAGCGCAGGCGCAGGATCAGCTGCTCGCGGTCCGTGAGGCTCGAGATCAGCGTGCCGACGCCCGAGCGCATCCGGTCGCTGTCGATGCCGCCGTCCGGGGTCAGCGCGTCCGGGTTGGCCACGAACTCCTCGAGCCGCTTCTCGGTGCCCGCCACCGACGACTCGAGCGAGATCGCCTCGCGCGAGAGCCGGTCGAGGGACTCGAGCGAGTCGATGTCGGTGCCGAGCGCAGGCGCGAGCTCCGCGGCGGTGGGCTCGCGGCCGAGCTTGCCGGTCAGCTCCGCCCGCACGCGCTGGCTGCGCTGCAGCCGGTCGTGCACGTGGGAGGGCAGGCGGATCGTGCGCGAGTGGTTCTGGATCGCCCGCACCAGCGCCTGGCGGATCCACCACACGGCATAGGTCGAGAACTTGAAGCCGCGCCGGTGGTCGAACTTCTCGACCGCCCGGATCAGGCCCAGGTTGCCCTCCTGGATCAGGTCGGGGAACGAGAGGCCCAGGTTCCGGTAGTCCTTCGCGATCGCCACCACGAGCTTCAGGTTGTGCTCGATGAAGCGGTTCTTGACCCGCGTCATGCGCTCGTGCGCGTCGAGCACCAGCTCGACCCGCTCGATCATCAGGAGCTTCGGCAGGCCGGCCTCGTTCTCGAGCTCCGCGAGCCGCCTGGTCTTCCGCTTCTCCTTCTTCATCTCCTCGGCGATCGCGACGGCGCGGTCGCGCAGCTCGGCGAGCAGGGCCAGCGAGAGCTGGGCCTTGTCGAGCTCGGCGGCGATCTTCTGGTCCGCCTTCTCGAGCGTCTTCTGCGAGACGTTCCGCTTCACCGACCTCTCGCGCTCGCGCAGCAGGTCGCGCAGCCGCTTGACGGCACGCTCGACGCGGGCCGCGATCTCGCCGGTCTCCTCGTCGCCCATCGACTCCGAGAGCTTGGCCCCCGTGTGCGAGAGCGCGCGCAGCGAGTCCCAGCGCTCGACCACGTGGCGCGGCGAGCAGGGCAGCAGGTACAGGGCCGTGCGCAGGGCCTGGGTCGACGCCTCGAGCTCCTTCGCGAGGTACACCTCCTCCTCGCGGCGCAGCGTGCGGGTCCCGCCGATCTCCTGGAAATACGACTCGAGCGGCCGTCGCTCCCGCCCCGGGTCGAGGTCCTCCGCGGCGTAGGCCGCAGTGGCTCCGGTCGGACCGCGGGAATCGACCTCCACCATCGCCGTCGTCTGCCGATCGTCCAGCTTCACTCCCTCTCCTCTAGGGGACCTCGGGTGGGCACCCCGGGGGCTACTCACAACCATCGATGGCCGTCGCCTCGTCCCTCGGGCCGCGCTCGGTGGAGAATCGGCGCGGTGTCCGGCTTGCGACGGGGAGTCCGGGGCGGCCCGCACGCTCTTCGCGCTTGGGACGGCCTCTTCTCTCCGGCTGTTCGGGGGGCGTCCGAGCAGCCCGGCATTCTCTCCAGATCGAGCGGCCATTTCCACAACTCTTTTGGGTCCGGTGACGATCCGTCACCCTTTTTCGGGCCCGGCAAGCTCCTTTCCGGCGCTCCGCGCGGCAGACCCTGCCTCCGGGGAGCTTCGGAAGCCGTATCGGAAGGCGGTTCCGGCGACCGTAGGGAAGCCGATACAGTGGCAGGAGCCTCCATATGGTAGGTACCCGATCCAGCAGGAGCGGTTGCATCTGGGCTCGAGGGCGGCGCAGCCGGGCCTGCGCCTGCGGGTTCGATGCCGGTGAAGGAGGGCCGGATGCGCCACAATGCGCGGCCGTGATCCACCCGGGCGAGGGCGCCGGCTTCTCCGAGCGCGAGTTCTACCTGCAGGGCTTCCGGGGACGGACCCTCGCCATCGCCTGCCCCCACCAGAAGCTGCTCCGGGAGCCCGAGGCCGTGGGGGCGGTGGTCTCGACCCTGGCCCGCAACGGCAGCCGGGTCCTGCTGATCTCCTCGCGCCGGGCCGCCCTCGACGGGCTGGCGGGCGAGCGGGTGATCCCGGCCTCCACCCGTGCCCTCGAGACCGTGGTCTGGCGCAGCCTGCGGCAGTCCGCGCGGGTGGGGATCGTGGCCGGAGGGCGGGAGCCCTTTGCCAGACAGGTCCGGGAGCTCGCGCTCCGGCTCGGGGTCTGCAAGCTGGTGTGGATCGACCCGGGCGGGGGGTTCCGGGACCGGAGCGGACGCCGGCTCTCCTTCGTGCACCTCGACGAGCTGCACGAGCTCCTGGCGGCAAGCCGGCGCCTGGCGAAGCGCCGGCGCGCCCTCCTGCGCGAGATCGCCGCGATGGTCGAGGGGGGGGTGCCGGCGGTGAACGTCTGCGACGCGGCCGGCCTCGACCGCGAGCTCTTCACCTACGCCGGCGCGGGGACGCTCTTCACGCGCAAGCGCTACGTGGTGGTGCGCGAGCTCGGCCTCGACGACTTCGACGCCGCCTACGACCTGATCGGCCGCGGCGTCGCGGAGGGATACCTGGCGCCGCGCCCGGCGCGCGCCGTCGACGAGGTGCTGGCCCACGGCTTCGGCGCCTTCGTGGAGGGCACGCACCTGGCCGGCATCGGCGCGCTGCTCACCTTCCCCGACGCGCCCCGGACTGGCGAGATCGCGGCGCTCTACACGCTGACGCGCTTCCTGGGCGAGGGCGTGGGCCAGCACCTCGTCGCCTTCGCCCTGCGCCGCGCGCGCGCGCAGAAGCTGCACTCGGTCTACGGGCTCACGACCCAGGCGCGCGTCGGCGCCTTCTTCGAACGCCTCGGCTTCGAGCAGGTGCCCCTCGACGGGGTGCCGGCGAGCCGCTGGCGCGGCTACGACCGCCGCCGGCGGGGCCGGCTGCTCTGCTACCAGCGCGACGTGCGGCGCCGGCGGGCGCCGCACGCCTGACCCTCACGCCCGATCCCGGGACCAGGTGTTCGGGAACGCCGCGAAGGCCTGCGGGATGCGCCGCAGATCCTGCACCAGCTCGCGCGCGAGGCCCTCGGGCGTGCCTTCGCCGAAGCCGAGCGCGATCGCGTCGACGAGTCCCCCGAAGCGCTTCTCGACGGCGCCCACCAGCCGGTCGTAGGGTGCGGCCGCGGCGAACTCGTGCACCACCTCGTCGGGCACCTCCGCCGCCATCTGGCTCCACTGCCCGCGCTTCGACATCGCGTGGAGCTTCGCGGCGAGCTCGTCCCAGCCGTGCAACGACAGCACCGGCGAGTAGGTGCGGGTCGAGCCGTAGAAGGCGATCCGGTAGCGGCACCACTCGAGCTGCTTCGCCACCTCGTCGGCGTTCGGGCCGGTCGCGACGAAGCCGCCACCCCAGACCTCGAAGTGCTCGCGGTCGCGCCCGGACTGCGCGAGCCCGTCGTGGAGCTGCGGCAGCGCCACCTCCTCGAGGTAGCGGCGCGTGCAGAAGCCGTGCAGGCGCACGCCGTCGCACACGCGGCCCGCGAGCCGGATCATGTCCCGGCCGACCGCGGCGATCGTGATCGGCACGGGCGCCAGGCCGCTCCTCGGTGGTGAGAACTCGGGCGTCATCAGCGTGAAGCGGTAGTGCTCGCCCTCGTAGCGCAGCGGCTCGCCGAGCTCCCAGCAGCGCCAGATCGCCCGCAGCGACTCGACGTACTCGCGCATGCGCGGCACCGGCGCGCTCCACGGCACGCTGAAGCGCCGCTCGTTGTGGCCCTTCACCTGCGGGCCGAGCCCGAGCACGAAGCGCCCGCGCGACTCGACCTGGAGATCCCAGGCGAGGTTCGCGGTCACCATGGGGCTGCGCGGGAAGGCCACCGCGATCGCGGTGCCGAGCTGGAGCCGCTCGGTCGCGAGCGCGGCGAGCGCGAGCGGGACGAAGGGGTCGTTGGCGATCTCGGGGGTGGTGACCCCATCGAAGCCGAGCGCCTCGGCGCGCTGCGCCGCAGCGGCGACGCGGCGCCAGTCGCCGAGCGGGATCACGGTCTCGATGCGCATGGGGACCTCCGGGAGGAGCCCAGTATACGCGTCGGCACGGCGGGGCTCGGGTGCGCGCGGCTCTCACGGCAACCTGTCGGCGGACCGAAGACGGAGGCATGGCGCAGACCCTGCTCACCGCCGGGCTCGTCCTCTACGGCGTCTGGCTGGTGCTCGCCTACCAGTGGCACTTCGTGGACGGCGCGAACCTGCTCTTCCACGAAGCAGGGCACGTCTTCTTCGGCGTGTTCGGGACCACGATCGGAATCCTGGGAGGGACCCTCGGGCAGCTCGTCTTCCCGGTCGCCAGCCTCGTGCACTTCCTGCTCCGGCGCAGCGTCGTGGAGGCGGCCGCCGCCGCCGTCTGGCTCGGCGAGAACCTGATGAACGTGGCCCTGTACGTGGCGGATGCGCGCGCCCGGGTGCTGCCCCGCGTCGGGGGGGAGATCCACGACTGGCACTGGCTGCTGTCCCGCAGCGGGCTGCTCGAGCACGACGCCGGCGTGGCGCGGGGGTTCCACGCCCTCGGCGCACTCGTGGTCGTCGCGGGCGTGGTGGCCGCCGTCGTCGCGACGGGGTCGCGACGACGGCGGGCCTCGCAGGCCGCGACCGGAGCTGGCCTGTAAGCCGGGTCCTGTCCCGGCGCCGGATCGCTCCGGCACCGGTGAGGATCATTCGTCTAGGCGGCGCATTGCTGCGCCGCTCGAGCGCTCTCACCCGGACGCCGGTCCCCTCCGAGAGCCGCCACCGCGAGGCGGCGGCCGCGGGCGGGGCCTCGGGCGGGCCACCCTCGGCGACGTCCCTATTCGAGCTTGCTCCGGGAGGGGTTTGCACCGCCGCCGGTCGCCCGGACGGCGCGTGGGCTCTTACCCCACGATTTCACCCTTGCCTGTGCCTCCCCCGCGAGCCCTCACCAGGCCCGCGGCTTCGACGGCCATCGGCGGTGTGTTTCTGTTGCACTTTCCCTCGGGTCACCCCGGGTCGCCGTTAGCGACCTCCCTGCCCTGTGGAGCCCGGACTTTCCTCCCGTGGGCGGTCGTTGCCCACCGGCGATCCTCCGTCCAGCTCCGGTCGCCGGCCAAGGTAGGCGCACGCCCACCGCTGGCCAGCCCCGGGGCCCGCCCGCACCGGCACCTTGACAGCAGCCCAGTATCAAGTGAATACTGGTGCCGTGCCCTCCAAGGAATCTCCTATCGCACCTCCCGGAGAGCGCGAGGTTCCCCGCCCGGGCCAGATCTTCGACCCGGTGGCGCGCGCGCTCGAGCGCATCGGCGACCGCTGGACGCTGGTCCTGATCCGCCACCTGCTCGGCGGGCCGAAGGGCTTCCAGGAGCTGCGCCAGCGCACCGGGATCGCGCCGCGCGTGCTCTCGGCGCGGCTGCAGAAGCTCGCCGACGAGGGCTGGGTCGAGCCCGTCGCCGCCGGCGCCCGCTCGCTCTACGCGGTGACCGCGCGCGGCCGCACGCTCGAGCCGATCGTGGCGGCGATCGCCCGCTGGTGGGTGCACCACGCGATGGAGGACCACGTGGCCGACGTGGGCCCCTTCAGCGAGACCTCGGCGCAGTCGATCCTCGAGTCGCTGCCGTTCCTGCTGCGCGAGGAGAACGCGCGCGGCGCCGACGTCACCTTCGAGATCCGCCTCTCGGGCGCGGGCGGCGGGGTCTGGACGGTACGCATCGCCGATGGGCACTGCACGGTATCGCGCGGCTTCGCCGAGGCGGCTGACGTCCGCTACACGGCCGAGGCGCGCGTCTGGTGCGGCGTCGCGCTGGGACTCCTCGACCCGCGCGACGCGGTCAAGCGCGGCCTGCTCACCAAGGATGGCGGCCGCGAGGCCCTCGACCACTACTTCCACCAGATCCCCCGCCCGCAGCCCGGCGATCGTCCGGGCGCGGGGCGCGGCCGGAGCAGAAGGAGAACCCCGTGATCTCGTTCGGACCCACCGAGGAGCAGGACGTCGCGCGCGAGGCGATGCGCGAGTTCGCCGCCAGCGCGATGCGCCCGCAGGCACGCGCGAGCGACGAGGCGGGCGCGGTGCCCGCGGAGTTCCTGGAGCAGGCCTGGCAGCTCGGCCTCACGTCGACCCAGATCCCCGAGGCCTTCGGCGGCGGCGGCGAGGCGCGCTCGCCCGTCACGAACGCGCTGGTGCTCGAGGAGCTGGCCCACGGCGACGCCGGGCTCGCGCTGGCGGCGCTGGCGCCGTCGCTCTTCGCGATGCCGGTCGTCGAGTTCGGGAGCCCGGCGCAGCAGCGCGAGCTGCTGCCGCTCTTCTGCGGCGAGCGCTACCACGCGGCGTCGCTGGCGCTCGTCGAGCCGGGCCCCTGCTTCGACCCGATCGGGCTGCGCACGGTGGCCGAGCGCAAGGGCGACGGCTGGGTGCTCTCGGGCGCCAAGGGCTTCGTCCCGATGGCGGACCGCGCGAGCCACTTCTTGGTGCTCGCACGCGCCGGTGACGGGGCGGGCCTCGACGCCGTGCAGGCCTTCGTGGTCCCGCGCGACGCGGCCGGGCTCGTGATCTCGGCGCCCGAGCCGAAGCTCGGCCTGAAGGCGCTGCCCACGGGCTCGCTCGCGCTCGAGCGGGTCGAGCTGCCGGGCAGTGCGAAACTCGGCGGCGACGCCGGCTGCGACGCGCGGCGCATCCTGAACCTCTCGCGCACGGCACTCGGCGCGGTGCTGGTCGGGATCTCGCGTGCCGTCCTCGAGTACGCGATCCCCTACGCGAAGGAGCGCGAGGCCTTCGACGAGGCGATCGCGAGGAAGCAGGCGATCGCGTTCACGCTGGCCGACATGCGCATCGAGGTCGACGCGATGCGCTGGCTGGTCTGGAAGGCGGCGAGCCGGCTCGAGCAGGGCCAGGACGCCACGCGCGAGGCGCACCTCGCGCGCGGCTACTGCGCTCGCCAGGCGATGAAGATCGCCGACGACGGCGTGCAGGTGCTCGGCGGCCACGGCTTCATCCGCGAGCACCCGGTCGAGCTCTGGTACCGAAACGCCCGCACCCTCGGCGTCCTCGAAGGCGCCGTCACGCTCTAGGAGACCCCCGATGATCGACTTCAGCCTCACGCCGAACGACCGCAAGGTGCTCGACGAGCTGCGCCGCGAGGCGCTCGTGTGCCGCTCCTACGCGCGCCACTACGACGAGAACGAACACGAGTTCCCGCCCGACGAGCTGCCCGAGGCCAAGGACTTCGCGCCGCTGATGAGCCTGTTCGCGGGCCGCAGCGCCGAGGACACCGGGCTCGGCACGATGAGCATGCTGGTGGCCGCGGCCCAGAGCTGGGGCGACTACTCGGTGCGCATGCGGCGCGGCAAGGGCGGCCTCGGCAACGCCGCGCTGCGAGCCGCCGGCACCCCCGAGCAGCAGCAGCAGTGGGGGGAGCTCACGCTCGCGATGGCGATCACCGAGCCCGGCTGCGGCTCCGATCCCTCACGCGTCCAGATGACCGCGGTGCTCGACGAGCAGGCGAACGAGTGGGTCCTGAACGGCGAGAAGATCTTCGTCACCACCGGCTGCCGCGCCGACGGGGTCGTCGTGTGGGCCACGCTCGACCGGAGCGCCGGCCGCGCCGGCATCAAGTCGTTCCTGGTCGAGAAGGGCGCACCGGGCTTCGTCGTCGCGCACAAGGAGAAGAAGCTCGGGATCCGCGCCGACGACACGGCGGCCTACGTGTTCCAGGATTGCCGGATCCCGCGTGGCAACCTGCTGGGCGGCAACGAGGAGATCCCGAAGCAGAGCTCGGGTGGCTTCCGGGGCGTCATGAAGACCTTCAACATGACACGGCCCGGGGTGGCGGCGATCGGGCTCGGGATCGCCGAGGCGGCGCTCGACTTCACGCGTGACGCGCTGCGCGCGGCGGGCGTGGCGATCGAGTACGGACCCGGCATCGCGGCCCAGTCGGCGGCGGCGCAGCGCTTCCTCGAGCTCGAGGCGCTCTACGAGGCTGCCATGCTGACGGTGCTGCGCGCCACCTGGCTCTCCGACAACGGCAAGCCCAACAACCTCGAGGCCTCGATCTGCAAGGCCAAGGCGGGCGCCGCGGTCCGCGAGATCACCCAGGGCTGCATCGAGCTGGTCGGACCGATGGCGGCGTCGCGCGAACACCTGCTCGAGAAGTGGTTCCGGGACGTGCGCATCACCGACATCTACGAAGGCACGGGCCAGATCCAGCGCCTCATCATCGCGCGCGACATCCTCGGCTACGGCCGCAACGAGCTCAAGTGATCGGACGGCCCGCGGGGCGCCGCGGCTCCGCGGGCCACCCTCGCGCGGGGGTGGACCGATGCCTCCCGTCCTCTAGTCCGTGCGGAGGCCCGTCGCCGCGCGCAGGCGCGCCTGGTACCAGGCGGGCGGCAGGATCGCGAGCAGCATGGCTCCCGACGCGACCGGGGCGAGCAGGCCCGCCGGCAGCACGACCACCAGCGAGGTCGCGATGTTGCGCTCGAGCACCACGGCCGCCGCGTTGGCGAGCGAGATGCCGGTGCAGGCGACTCCGTAGATCGCGATGAGCGCGAAGCGATTCGTGACGACGGGATCGGCGAGCCCGAGCGCCAGGCGCCGCCGGGCGCGCCCGAAGTGGGCGAAGGCCTCGATCGCCGTCCACACGAAGGCCCCCGCGTAGCCGAGGTGGCAGACGAGCAGCCAGGCGCCGGTGGCGGCGACCGAGAGCGTTCCGGGCGGTGCGGCGGCGAGGCCGCGTAGGGCCCCGGCAAGGGCGATCGGCATGACGAGCGCCGCCGCTCCGACGATCCCCCGCGCCCAGCCGACGGCGGGACGGAAGGTCTGCTGCGCGAAGCCGTACAGGCAGAGGATCCCGACCTGCGTGATCAGCTCGGAGACGCCCCACAGGCCGACGTGGACGCGGTCCGCGGCGCCACCGAAGCCCGACGCCAGGCTCAGCGGCAGCGAGACGGTCGTGACGAGCAGGACGCCGGCGCCGAGCAGGAGCTCGGGCGCCCGCCTCGTGCGGCGCACGACCCAGAGCAGGCGCGCGCTGCACGCCGTGGCCGACAGCACGTAGAGGAGGAGGAGCGAGCCTGCGAGGATGAGCATGCGGTTCCCCGGCGCTCCCTATCGGCCGCGAGGGATCCTCCCTTGAGGCCCGGAGCGCCGAGGCCGTGGCGGGTGGTCAGCGGACGGAGCGAGGGAGCACGGCGCGGCCCGCTGCGAGCTCGGCCCGGAACCAGTCCGCGAATCCCTGCGCGAGCAGCCACTCGATGCGATCCCCGCGCCAGACCACCCGCTCCGCCTCGTACGGCGAGGCGCCCGCGCCGAACGTCTCGCTCACGCTCCGCTTCACGTGGTCGAGATCCGCGCGCACGGCGGGAAGCGTACGCATCCGCCGGCTCCACGCACGCACGCGCGCGAAGGGGTCGAGCGCCACGCCGAGGAGCCCGAGCGACGAGACGTGCGGGAAGAGCGCGAGGTCCGCGATCGAGAGCTCGCCGCCGCAGACGAAGCCCTCCGCGCCGAGCGATCCGTCGAGGCGAGCGAGGAGCGCTCCGAGGTCGCGGCGCCCGGCCTCGACGAGGCCGGCAGGCGGCGCGTCGGCCCGCGCGTGGGTGGGCCAGATCCAGAGTGAGATGTCGTGCACGATCGCGTCCAGCACCGTGTCGGCGATCCGCTGCCAGTATCGTGCTCGGGCGCGCAACGCGGGCGAACGCGGCAGCAAGGGCGGCTCCGGGAAGCGGTCCTCGAGGTAGGCTGCGATGTCGGCGGAGTCGACGATGACGAGGTCCCCGTCGGCGAGCACCGGGACCTCGGCGCGTACGTTCACCGCGGCCAGCCGGTCGCGTTCCGCGAGCGCGAGCGCGTCGATCGACTCGAACGCGACGCCCTTCCAGGACAGCGCCATGCGGATCTTGCGTGCGAAGGGACTGAAGGGGTTGTCGTAGAGCGTGAGCACGCGGGGTCCTCCGATCGGCGCGCCGTCGGTCAGTGCCGATGGTCGCCGGCAGCCGGCGCGAGCCCGGGGAAGCGCGTGGGCGCGTACTGCGCATGACACCCGAGGCAGCTCTCGACGAGCTGGTGGACGCGAAAGGCCGCGAGCTCGGGATCGCCGGCTGCCGCGGCGTCGGCGAGCCGCTCCGCCTGCGTGTGGAAGCGGCGATCGAGCGCGAGGAAGGGGGCGGGGAGGGCCCTGTGCAGCTCGGCCCGCTGCTCGGGAGCGAGCCGCTGCTCCAGGATGAAGGAGCCCCGGATCTCGCGGGCGGTGCGCTCGAGGGCCGGCCAGTCGGCTCGCGCGAGCGCCGACACGGCGCGCTGGAGGCCGCCGTCGAGGTGCTGCATCTCGGCCACGAGCGCGGCACGCAGCGGCGGGGAGAGGGCCGCGGTCACCCCGGCCGTGTCCGCGCGTGCGAGCGCGGCTCCGGCGCAGCAGCCGAGGGCGACCAGGAGCGAGGGGAGCACGCGTGACGCCATCGGGTTGCCTCCGCCTGCGGCCGCGCGACAAGGTACCCGCCTGCCGCCGACATCCCGCCCGTCCCCCCGGCGCTGGCCCCGCTCGCGGCGCTGGCGCTATGCTGCGGCCGCCTTGACTCCAGAGTCAACCGACCCGGGGTCGACCGCCCGGGAGCCGATCGCCCGGGAGCCGATCGCCGACAGGAGCCACCCGCATGAACCTCGAGTTCTCCGAGGACCAGAAGTTCGTCCAGCACACGGCCCGCGAGTTCCTGACCAAGAACGCAGGCCTCGACGTGTGCCGCAAGGTCCTCGAGACGAAGGACGCGACCCACGACCCGGGTCTGTGGAAGGGCGTCGCCGAGATGGGCTGGCTCGGCGCGGCGGTGCCCGAGGCGCACGGCGGCGCGGGGCTCGGCCATCTGGAGCTCGTGCTGATCGCCGAGGAGATCGGCCGCGCGCTCGCGCCGATCCCCTTCGCCTCGTCGGTGGCGCTCTGCACCGAGGCGATCCTCCAGTTCGGCAGCGAGGCGCAGAAGCAGAAGTGGCTGCCGCGGCTCGCGGCCGGCGAGGCGATCGGCACCTTCGCGCTCGCCGAGGGGCCCGGCGACGCCGACGTCGCCTCGCTGGCGACGCGCTTCGCGAGCGGCAGGCTCACCGGGACCAAGCTCCCGGTCCTCGATGGCGAGGCGGCCGGCCTGGCCGTCGTCGTCGCCCAGGGCGAGCGGGGTCCCGTGCTCGCGCTCCTCGACCTCTCGGCGAAGGGCGTGACCCGCACGCGGGTCGAGTCCTTCGACCCGTCGCACTCGCTGGCCAGGCTCGAGCTGCGCGACGCCGGCGCCGAGCTGCTGGGCGGTGCGGACGGCGGCGCCGAGCGCGTCGCGACCCTGCTCGACCGCGCCGCGGTCGTGATCGGCTTCGAGCAGCTCGGGGGCGCGACGCGCGCGCTCGAGATCACGCGGGAGTTCGCGCTCGGCCGCTACGCCTTCGGCCGCCCGATCGCGTCGTTCCAGGCGCTCAAGCACCGGCTCGCCGACCTCTACGCGAAGATCGAGATCGCGCGCTCGAACGGCTACTACGCGGCCTGGGCGCTGAGCAGCGGCAACGACGAGCTCGCCCTTGCCGCGTGCAGCTTCCGCGCCGCGGCGAGCGACGCCTTCGAGTCCGCCGCGCAGGAGATGATCCAGATCCACGGCGGCGTCGGCTTCACCTGGGAGTACGACTGCCACCTGTTCTACCGGCGCGCGCGCTGGCTGGCGGCGTCGATCGGCACGGCGAGCAGCTGGCGCGATCTGCTGATCACGCGCCTGGTCGCGCGCCAGGGCCAGGGCGGCGGCGACGCCCACGCCGAGTAGTCCGTCCCTTCTCCAACGCGAAGCGAGCGAGGAACCCCGCCATGGACTTCGACGACACCCCGCAGGAGGCTGCCTTCCGCGCCAAGGCGCGCGCCTGGCTCGAGCAGCACGCGAAGCCGCGCGACCCGAACGCGATCGCCCCGAACCTGCTCGGCGAGCGCGAGAGCGCCGACGTGATCCAGAAGGCGAAGGACTGGCAGGCCACCAAGTTCGACGCGGGCTGGGCGTGCCTCACCTGGCCGAAGGAGTACGGCGGGCAGGGCCTCGGGCGCCTCGAGGCCGTGGTGTGGGGCCAGGAGGAGGGGAAGTTCGAGACCCCGCCGAACATCTACGGGATCGGCCACGGCATGCTCGGGCCGACCCTGATGGCGCACGGCAGCGAGGAGCAGAAGCAGAAGTACATCCGCGAGATGGCGCGCGGCCAGGTGGTCTGGTGCCAGCTCTTCAGCGAGCCCGATGCCGGCAGCGACCTGGCGGGCCTGCGCACGAGCGCCGTGAAGGACGGCGGCGACTGGGTGCTCAACGGCCAGAAGATCTGGAGCACCGGGGCGCACTTCTGCGACTGGGGCATGATCGTGACGCGCACCGACCCGAACGCCGCGAAGCACGCCGGCCTCACCTACTTCATCGTCGACATGCACGCGAAGGGCGTCGAGGTGCGCCCGATCAAGCAGATCAACGGCGGCTCGGGCTTCAACGAGGTGTTCTTCACCGACGTGCGCGTTCCCGACGCGAACCGCCTGGGCGCGGTCGGCGACGGCTGGCGCGTCGCGATCACGACGCTCATGAACGAGCGCGTCG
>WBZY01000722.1_pt1 | contig 22571 bp, 35 predicted proteins | sample 5204191 | NCBI WGS metagenome assembly WBZY01 (sample SAMN12344363, study PRJNA552823) | activated sludge metagenome | biome: Activated sludge suspended growth; feature: Anammox Sidestream; material: Wastewater; isolation source: activated sludge from anammox sidestream of wastewater treatment...
CAATTGTGAGCACGAAAGACGTTTTCATTTTCCTTAAGGGCGGCTGTTTGGAAGCCGTCACGGACGATCAAGGTCAATCCACCGTCCCCTACACCCTGTTCGACTACGACACAGATGGAGTTTGCCCGATCTGTCAGTTCGAGATCGGCGAAAAGACAGTCTGTCCTGGGTGCGGGTACAACGTGGAGATCGGGACCATGCAGGAAGCGATACGCGCTTTCAAGAACTACGAAAATCTCTGCGCTGCCGAATGCGTGACCGATGAAGGCTACAGCAACACCGTGGATCTGATTGCCAGCGGCTACGAATGGATCTGCCCGGCGTGCGGAAAGGAAAACGTGGAGATCGAAGCGCTTGAAAAAGTGCGGTGCGGTCAGTGTGGCAACCTGTTCGACGCCAACCCGCCCGAACACGCATGTCCGTAAGTCCGATCAAAAGGAAAGAGGTTTCCGTGGAAGAATATGCAAATGGTCAAATTAAGAGGGGTTGCGGGAAGCGTCAGCAAGGCGGCGTGTACGCAGAGTGCGGTCGCTCCCCGTTTGGTCGGCCGGTGGAGTATTTCCTGCTCTGCCCTCCCGTCCTGGTAGACGCGGGGGAGATGGGGTTGTCTCCGCTAGGAGTACAACTCCACCCCGTTACCGTGGATGGAAAGGAAATCTGGCACGTGTGGGATTGGGTGGGGTCCAAGTTCTATCCCAACGTGGCAGACTTCGTCGAGGAGGTGCGGCTGTATGGCATGAGCCGGCGCCTCTCGAAGGGACTAGACTTCAAGAAGTTGACTCCCGAATCCCGAATCTTCCTGCTCCACGCCAACGCCCACATCGAGAACGCGCAAGCCTTCCAGCGGGCTCGGATCGGCGGGAAGGCTCTCGGCTTGGATTGGGATACCTGTCCGAAGGGAATCCACAAGCCCGGCGAGACTAGAATGTGCGCAGGCTTATGGTGGGAGGACGTTAATGGCATGAAGGTCACAGTCGGTCGGGTTGGAAAGCGAGAAATGCCAGCCTTCCAATACCAGGCCGCGGCCCCGATCGCGCACGCAGATCACGCTGTTGCGGTGTTTGCCAGTTTCCCGATCTCCCGCCTGGCAGTAGTTGCATCCGAGGACGGCTCGCACGTCAAAGCGCATGACAATGCCAGCGCTTCGAGCATTCCAGTAGAAATCGTGGAGGAGTAATGAAACTTTCCAGCCTGTTTGAAGAAAACAGCCCTACAGACCAGGATGGCGTGGTTGGCATTAATGAGATCGTCGTCTCAGATCACGTCATGCCGACTGATGAGTTTGTGGAGAGCGTTCGCCGTCATGGGATCATCCACAAGCCGGTGATTTGCCTGCTCAAGAAGGGATCGCTCAAATATGGAGTCCTGTCTGGCAGGCGCCGAATCCTTGCCGCCCGTCAACTCGGGTATCAAGAGATCAACGTCACTCTTAAGGTCGGCATGTACTATTCCGACGCCCTCGCTCACGTCCTGACGCTGGAGGCCCAGCACAAGACCTACCCCAACCCAGTGGCAGAAGCCAGGGCAGTAGTGTCCCTCGTACAGGGAGGCTATACCAAAGAGGAAATCCGCACAACCCTGGGAATGTCCAATGAGCGGATCGAATATCTTCTTAAGTTTTCCGATGCGCCCGAAGATCTGCTGGACGCCGTGCAGGACGGTCGAGTTCGGACCACCACGCTGGAGGCGTACTCCAAACTTTCCGAACCGTTCAAGCAGAAAGCCGTCGAAAAGTTCCGCGAGAACGGCGGCAAACTCACCGGTCCAGAAGTGCGGGAAGTGAAAGCCGCGCGGCGCAGCGAAGCGATCCAGAGGGTCATGGAGCAGGTCCAGAGCGCGAGCGCGCTCACTGTCCCTGGCAACCAAAAGAACATCAGCATCGAGATCACGAAGAAAGCGCTAGATCACTTCATGGAGGTTATGAACGTCACGGACCGCGAGGCCGCAGAGATGGAACTCCAGCATATCCTCACCCTTTGTAGAATCAGGAGCGTGTAGCATGGAAGGTAAAGTATTTGTAAAGAACGTGGAAGGCATCGAGATTTTCGTCAACGAAAAAGGCACCTTCGAGGCAGAGATCAACGGCAAGATCGAAAAGCGGTCCAGCCTGGCAAGCCTGGTGCGCGTCATCAAAGAGCGCCGCGGCGGGTTGGATGTGCAACTGGTGGAGAACCTCTACAACCGCAAACTCCGCAAGCCCGTGACGATCATCGGGTTTACAGGCCACAGCAAGGCGAAAACATCGGACGGCGAAAGGCTGCAAATATTTCACGGCGATCTGTACCTCTGCAACGAGGATCAGGTTGCGGCGATTGACGCCCTGATCGCCGAGCAGGACGAACTGACCGCGCGCTGGGTTGCCCTTCTGAACGAGTTGCAGGTTGTTTCGAATTACACCTTCGACAAAATTATGAAAGAGCGCGCTGGAGGCGTGGAATGAGCGGCGAATTTATCACAGCAGAAGAACTTGGCGATGCGTATGTGAAATGCGGCGGATCCATCTGGTACTTCTGGGCAGAGGTTCTTTTGTTGAGGTATCTCCCCAAAGATAATCCAGGCGGCAGGTGTTACGATGTTCCGCATACGGATTCAAGGTCACAGAGCGCGGACTCGTCGTTTTGACTTCTTGACAGTCTGTATATACCCTGCTATACTAATTTTGGAGATAACCATGCAGAAGAAACTCAACATGACCAAGCCCCGCCCGCGCGGGACCAAGTTCCCGATCTTCCCGATCCGTATGCGTCCCGATGATCGCAAGGTGTTCCAGAACATCAAGAAACGCTTCAACCTTCGCACAGAAGCCGAGGCGGTGCGCGTGGCCGGCCGCGTGGTTGAGATGATGGAAGATCTCACCTATGCCAAGGTAGTGTACTGCAATACAGCTTACCAGGTAGCGACCCCGGACGCGCTTGTTATCGCAATCCCACCCGAACAAGAACCTGCCTCTTAAATGGCGCGACCCCGCTGGTACGGGGCCGCGCTTTCCCGCGAGGGAAAGAGGTAGAGATATTGTACCGAAGGAAAGAGGCCATGTCAAGATTCGACGATTTTACAGATGACGATCTTTTCGAAATTGCAGAGGCACAAGGAATCGCCCGCGGGTTTGTCTGTGCGGTCTGTCATGGGGAGTTGGCTCTGTTTCCTGTCCCTGGAGATCGCAAGGTCATCTTAGCCTGTGCGGATCATGGCAGTGTCACAAGAGCAGGGCGTGTCACACGGTCCACGGTCAGCATTTATCACGAGCAGTCTTTTAAGAGATTCAGGGAAGTCATCCGCAACCCGCCCGATCTATGGGGCGATTTGGTGATAAGCCCTGATCAGTCAATGAAAGAATTAGGCTTTTAACAGGAGAAAAAAATGCCCATTACATCGTTAACCCAGTCCCCACGCAGTTTCCTCAAACTCGGTTCCATCCGCAAAGGCGAGAAGGATGATCGCGGCGTCCCGCGCGACCTCTCCTACTTCCGAGTTACGTTCATGAATCACCCGCGCCAAAAAGACATCGAGAAAGCTTTCGTGGATGCGTATGGAGACCGGCCGACGTCCATCTCAGTGCGTTTTGCCTATCCTGATGTTTCCAGCGTGTGGGATGCCAAGTATGAGTGCTACAAGCAGGGCGGTTTGTATGCCAGCGCCTCCAGCACAGAGGATCGCGGCTTGTACTGGGAGTTTTATCGGGACCCAGATACTGCCGAAGTTCACATCAGCGGCGGCAGTGCACGGACGCAACATGGCGCAGAACTTCTGACTCTCCCCATTGACCTATCCAAACCTATTTACCACAACTCGAAGGGTGAGCCACAGTTCATGTCCCCGGTGGGCAGGCTGGAGGTGGTTGTTCCAGAAGTAGCCAAAGTAGCAGTTGGTTATTTTGAGTTCCGCCCCGAGTCTCCCAGGGACATCCGCAATATCAGCGCCGAATTGAACGCGATCCACATGATTGCATCTCAATACGGAAAATCGCTTCTCGGCATCCCGTTCAAGTTGTTTCGACGCGAGGAAACAGTCTCCAAAAAGATCGGCGGTAAGTTGACCAGCGGCCAGTCGTGGGTGGTCCACATCGAAGCGGATTCAGAGTGGGCGCAGCGGGCGCTGGAGATCGTGGACTCACTGGCCTTGCCTGAAATCGTGGAAGGGGAAGCGGTGGAAATCAAGCCTTCGGCTCCGTCCCTTCCAGCGCAGTCTGGTAGTCCCATCGAGAACGAAGCAGAGGAGCAGATCAGCCCGTTAAGCAGCGCGTCGGTTAAGTTTGCCGCTAGTAAATGGAACATCGACGCAAAACAGGCTGCACAGGAGTTGGCGCGCAAGTTCCCTGGCCGCAAGACGGTCGGTCGCTCTGAGTTTATGGAAATTTTCAAGTAGGCTTACGATGGCGAGGAAGAGGATGCTGGACCCAAATCTATACGAGGATCCCGAAGTAGGGAGCCTGTCCTTTGGCGCGCGGTGGCTGTTCATCGGCCTGATCTCCAACGCGGACGACGAAGGCCGCGGGACAGCCGACCCGCGCCAGTTGAAAAAGATGATTTTCGGCTACGACGATGTTACATCCGATCAGGTTCGTGAGTGGCTGTCCGAGATTGTCGAAAAACTCTCCCGCTCCGATGGAAACGGCGGAAGCGTTCAGAATGTCGTGATCTACGAGTCTGAGGGCAGGCCGTTCTATTTCCTTCGCAACTGGCGCAAGTACCAAGTCATCTCCCACCCTAGCGCGTCCAGATTGCCGGCGCCTCCTGCAGATCTCGGAAATGGGCATCTCGCGCGGGATGAGTGGGAGAGCGGGTTAGACCTTCGGGAAGCCCATGCGCTGGTTTTGGAAGCGGCAGGGATCGGCGCTGTTCCAGCCACCGATCCGCAGTGGGTGGGACGCATCGAAAATGTGCGTTCGGTCATGCAGAAGGAACCCAGGGAGCGAGTGCTGGATTGTCTCACGGAAGCGCGCAAGGCATGGGTGTCGACTCCACGCAAGGACAATAAAGGCATGTACTCCGTCCTCAATCCTGGGTGGGTGGACTGGGGAATCGTCTACCTCGGCGGTGAGAAGCCGTGGGAGAATAACGGCGGCGGTAGCAAGATGCAAAGTCAGTTCGCCAAGATAGACTCGACGCTCGGAGGCAAAGATGGCAAACGCAAGTGACGTTTCCGAAATCTTGAAGATGCTTTTGGTTGCTTATCCAGATCGCTTCAAGTTGGGAGATAGCGATGAAGATCGGGAATTGGTGATCAATACCTGGTACGCCTTTATGAAAGACATCCCCGGCGATTTATTGAAGGCGTCGGTGGCTCGCTTCATCTCGACAGCCCCCCACAACTTCCCTCCTACGATCTCGGAAATCCGCCAGCAAGCCGCGGAGATCACGCGCCAGGCAAGGAAAATCCCAACCCCTGAGGAGGCGTGGGGCTTGGTCCGCAAGCAGATGGTGGAGGTTGGAAGTTATAAGACTCCCCGTTTCGATTATCCCATCCTGGCCCAGGTTGTCAGCCGCTTCGGTTGGAGAAACCTGTGCCTGTCCGAGAATGAGGTGGCGGACCGCGCCCACTTCATGCGAGCCTACGAGTCGGCGTTGAAGGAAGATCAGATCACGCTCCGCCAGTTGCCTATCGTGACAGAGTACATCGAAGGCGAGAAAAAATTGCTTGAAGCAGATCGAAATAATCCAATGGATGAGGAGCGCCGCGCGGCATTCGACACCGGCGAGCGCATCCACTTTTTGACCGATCACCTGAAAGGAGGCGACCGTGCCTAACAAAATGTCGGAAAAAGAAATAGCATACAGGATCACCACTCACATCGCGAGGGTGTCCGGCCTGGACCAGCATCGGGAGTATCTCGGCATCAGTAAAATCTCCCAGTGTCCGCGCGCAGCAGTTCTTGAATTCAAGAACGGGATCACGGAGACGGGAGAAGCCCATCGCATGTGCTACGCCGGGTACGAGCAGGAGCGCGCCGTCATGCAGCTGCTGTACAACGCAGGAGTGGCGATCAATTCGTTCCCCATGTCTAAAGAGGTAGTGGCGCCGTTTGATTCGCGCCTGCGCGGTCACATTGACGGCGAGACGGTGGACGGCGACCTGCTGGAGATCAAGTCGGTTTCAAGATTCAAGTTTGACAAGATCAGGGAAGATCACCACGCCAAGTTCGAACACTTTGTTCAGGTGCAGTTATACATGCGATATGGAGGGTGGAAAAAATCCTTCATCGTCTACCGCTGCCGCGAGACGTATGAGCATGTCGTTGTGGAGGTTCCGTACAACGAAGGACAGGCGGAGAAGTTCGAGCAGAAAGCCAGGAAGATGCTGGCCTACATTGACGAGGGCTCCTTGCCGCCCTGCGAGTGCGGGAGGTGCAAATGAACGCCAGATATGATGAGAACACTTTGGTTGAATTGGCTTTACGGGCAGGGATCGATTTTCAGTCTTATCCATCAAGCCAGTGGGCTGAGTTTATTCTCCGTACCATCCGCAATAAGGTCCGCTTCGTCAGCCGGCGTCCTCGGTTCACACGCTTCCTGCTGTTCTTCGCCAAGAGCAGAGCGGTGGTCCTGGACTCGTTTGGTGTTCGGATTGTCTATAAAGAACTTCTCGATCAGGTGTTTTTTATGTCCATCGAGAATGCTCCGCCGTTTCATCCAAACTGCAAGTGCTACGTCAAGGAGGAAGCGTGAACGATACTCAATTCCTGGACATCTGCCGATTCGAGTTCGATAAGGTCAAGGCAGAGTTGAAGTCTGGAGCGAAGCCTCAGCACTCTTTTATTATCATCGGCTCGAGCCGCGGAGAACTTGTCGGTGGCAAGATCGTCATGCAGGGCGGACACGTAAACTCGGATGCGATGGAGAAGATAGGGGAGTCTTTTGTGCGTGATTTGCGAATCCGCGCCGAAATGGTCGTCCACATTGGCGATGCCTGGTATGTAGAGGCCGATGATAGACAGGAAGGGGTCTCTCCTTCTGAGCACCCGAACCGAAAGCACGCCGTCACGTTCAATGGGATTATGCGGGAGGGACGAGGCGTGGTCGGCTTCCTTCCCTACGATGTAACTGACGATGGACGGCTTGCCCTGGTTATGGATGATGCTCATGAACCCGTCAAATTGGTGGAAGTCACAACCTCCGAAGCGCAGTACGTTGGAGATGATCGCTATAAACTCTATGACCGCCTCGTTTCAGCGTTTCTAGCTGGAGTTGAACAAGCAGAAGGAGGTGCAATTGTTGGAGGATTATTGGAATGAAGGATCCATTCCGATCCAACGAGGAGCAGTTTTTCTTTTCAATGTCCAGCACCCAGGATTGATCGAGTAAGCATGTCGCAGAGACAGGCAAGTTACCGAACCAGGGCGCCGCGTGTATCTGAACATGATGAGCAATCGTCGTTTTTTACGCGGGCGCGCCTTCAGTTCCGCGGGCGTGGTGACTTTTATGAGCGCCTGCTGTTTTCTGTTCCGAACGGCATGTGGGCCGGCGGGTCCAACCCATACGCGCTGGTGGCAAAGTTCAAGGCCGAGGGAATGGGCGCGGGAGTGTCGGACATCCTGTACCTGCAACCGCGCGGGGAGTACGCTTATCTGGCAATCGAAATGAAAGCCGCCGACAAGCGAACTAGCAAAGGCGCGGTATCCGATGAGCAAATGGAGTTTTTGGAAGAGGTCAACGCCGCCGGCGGGATGGGCGAGGTCTGCTATGGAGCAGACGAAGCAATGGAGATTTTCGAGCGGTACATGAGCATGAGCGCAGGATGATTTATACTTGCGCAAAGGATGATTACCAATGAGCAAAAAGACAACCGGACCGAAAGGCATTGAGTTTGCCCCGTACAAAACCAATCCCCGTAAAATCAGCGGAAAGCAGATGGACGAACTCGAAAAGCATCTCAGGCAACTTGGCGACCTTAGCGGGATCGTCCATGATTTGAACTCCGGCCAGATCGTCGGAGGGAATCAACGCTCGAAGGTCTTTGACATCAAAAACTGCAAGGTTGTGATCGAGCATACCAACGACAAACCGGACGAGCAAGGGACGGTCGCGCTCGGGTACGTAATATGGGAGGGGAAACGGTACAACTATCGTCAAGTCCGCTGGACAAAGGAACAATGCGACCAGGCGAATATCATTGCCAACAAGGCCGGCGGTACGTGGGATTGGGACGTGCTTTCCCAGGAGTTTGATTCGGATATGCTGAGAGAACTCGGGTTCGACGATGAATATATGAGCGAGTTGCAGGAAGGGCTGGAGCGGATGAGCCTCTCCGAAGGCGCCAGTAATGACAGTTCCGAAGAAACACAACAGGAACTTAAGCCGCTCAAAATGGTGCGCGTTCTGCTCTCGTTCCCGCTGGATACAGCCATGCAGGTATCGTCCCTTATCGAGCAGATCCAGCAGATGGAGGGGGTAGAGGTGGACTATGGCGCCAACTGATAAAAAGACAGATAACGCTTTTCTGGACGATAAGGTCAAGTTGCGCGCCGGCCACCTTCCCGCCGATCCGTGCGTGCTGGATTGTTTTGCTGGAAACGGCATCATTTGGAAGCGCGTCCAGTCCGCGCTTGGGATCGAAATCCAAAGACTGGCAATCGAGAAAGAAAAGCACAAGGGCGCGTTTCACCTTGCCGGCGATAACGTCCGCTTTTTGACGGCGCTGGACTTGTCTCGCTACAATGTGATTGACCTGGACGCGTACGGCGTTCCTTATGAGCAGATCAAAATCCTGTTCGAGCGCGGCTACCGCGGGCGGGTGTTCTTTACGTTCATCCAGTCTGTGATGGGGCGTATGCCGAACGGGTTGTTGATCGACATTGGTTTCAGCAAGGTCATCCTGGACAAGGCGCCGACGCTGTGCGGTCGCCGCGGCTGGTCATACTTCCTGCAATACCTAGCCGCGCATGGCGTCCGCCAGATTACCTACGTCCAGCACCAAAGGAAATATTACGGATATTTTGACATCGGGGACTGAAAAACTCGTTTTCTCCAACCCTTGACGGTTTGATTGTAGTGTACTATAATCAAGTCAAGATAACAAACAAGGAGAAAACGAATGAACGACACAATCAACGGCAAGATCGCAGATACAACCCTGGTGGCTAAGATGGTTAGGGAGCAACTTAAAAAAGAGTTCCCGTCTTGCAAATTCTCGGTTACTTCCCGTTATTTCAGCGGCGGAAGCGAATTGACCATCTCTCTTATGTCTGCCCCGTTTGATGCCTTCGCCGACTCTCTCGTTCACTACCCGGACGGCAGAACGTTCGAAGACGACAAATCGTATTCTCAACTCAATTACCGTCAACTGCGCAACGAATACTCTAACCAGAACGGCCTGAGCAATGGCAGGCGCCTTACCGAACAGGCTTGGAGCGTCCTCCGCCGCGCGGTTGAAATTGGGCAGGCTCAAAACTGGGATAATTCAGACATTCAGTCCGATTACTTCGATGTCAACTACTGGTTTGACATTCAGATCGGAAAATGGAATAAGGGTTTTGAGGTCAAATAAGGCGGCGGTCATGGATAACATCACTCTCATCCCCTGGGATCAAATCACGCCCGGCAATAACGACCGGACGAACTTCGACAAGGATAAACTGGCGGAACTGGCCGACTCTATCCGTGATGTCGGCCTGGTCCAGCCGATCACCGTCCGCCTGTTCGCTCCCGATCCGCGCTGTGTCTTTGGCGGCGACCGATGGGGAGACATGGCGCAGTATCAGATCGTCGCAGGCGAGCGCAGGTATAGAGCCATGCGGATTCTGGAATGGGAGGAAATCCCCTGTATTGTGAAGGAACTTGACGACGAAACCGCCTCCGCGGTCATGCTATCCGAGAATGTCTCCCGCGCCGATCTGGACCCGATAGACGAGGCCAACGCGTACAAATACCGTATTGAGTTCATGGGATGGACGGTCTCAGATTGCGCAAAGCGGGCGGGCGTCAGCGAGGTTCGAGTCCAGTTCCGTCTGAAACTTCTGGCGCTTCGCGAGGATATTCAGCAGTTGGTTCGCTCTGGAAATCTACCGCTCGGGTACGCTCAAATCCTATCCGATGCCCGCTTGGACAGGAATCGCCAAATGATGGCGTTCTCAAACTACAGGGACAACCCCAGGCCGACGCTTGGATGGTTCCGCTCCGTTGTCAATGAGTATGCGGAACAGCAAAATCAAGCCTCCATGTTCGAGGATGCTTTCATGGTTTGTCAAAGCGTCCCCGCCTCCGTTTCCAGGCCAGCAGATCCGCCCTCCCCGGCAACACATACCCCGGACGTGCGCGGCAAAGATGCAAAAGATACCATCCTGAAACTGATCGAATATTGGGAACTGGCCGCACAGGAGTGGGAGAAGATCGGCAAGCCCTTCAAGCGGCAGGAATGTAAAGCCGCCTCGTCCGCCCTGCAACAGTGCTATTCTGCAATTCAATAGGGAGAATGTAATGGCAAATAATCGCAACTGGGGAGGCAAGCGCAAGCCGTCCCCTGGCAAGAAACTCGGCCCGCCCGTCCGCCAAAGTATCCCGGAGTTTCAAAAGAAATTTAGGGCAACCCCCGAGGAGAAACTTGAATTTCTCGAACTGCTTACGGGAGACTCCCGCGCAGACTTCATCCGAATTTTAGAGTTACTACGAAAGGAATCGAAATGAACACGCAGCCCTCCCTGTTTTCTTCCCCCGATCAACAGCCTACGCAGGCAGTCCAATCCTCCAAACTCCCGCAGTTCAACGATGACGGATATTCTGTCAAAGGATGCTCATACATCTACGCCCCGTCCGGACAGGCCGGCGAGTACGCCATGCTTGCCACGAACCCGTACCGTGGATGTGGTCATAAGTGCGCGTATTGCCTGGATGGCGATACTCTGATTCAAATGGCAGACGGTTCGGCAAAGCCAATCAAGCACATTTCAAAAGGCGATGAAGTCATCGGAATCAAGTTTATCGGAAACGATAGGGCATGGAGTACGAAGATCACCAAAAGCAAGGTTCTTGCAACTGTTAAATCTCGAAAACTTGCCTATAAAATCAGGCTTGAAAACGGGACAGAGGTTATATGCTCTGGCGATCATCGCTGGTTGACCGAAAGAGGCTGGAAATATACAGCCGACCTCTCCGAAGGACAACGTCCTCATCTTACTGCCAACAACTCAATCAGGATTCTACAATCTCAGCCTATGGAGTCCATGAGGGAGACGGATTCGTACAAACTCGGATATTTAAGCGGGATGATCCGTGGAGACGGAAGCCTCGGCATCTACGACTATTCTGAAAAGAAAAGGCCGTCAGGAAAAACAACCGGGATTCAGTATCGTTTCAGGCTTGCGCTCAAGGACATCGAAGCGATCAACCGAACCAAGCAATACCTTCTGCATTTCGGAGTAGAAACTACAGAATTTAAATTCAAGAACGCAACCCGCCAACCTCTCTATGCGATTGGAACAACAAGCCCGGACAGATACCGAAAAATTACTCAGTTGATCGAGTTCTCTACAGACGGGGAGTGGTATCGTGGCTTCCTAGCCGGTATCTTCGACGCAGAAGGTTCCAACAAGCGCGAGGCGCTGCGGATCACGAACACAGATTCGCAAATTCTCGAGAAAATCGAAGAGGCGTTCCAATTCTTTTCTCTTGAATGTCGCAGAGAAATGCACTCTCATCATGCATCTGCTATCCGACTTCTCGGCGGAAGGAACGCTGTCATTTTCTTCTGGCAATTAACCAACCCTGCGATCAAAAGGAAATTCTATCTTCTCGGCGGCTCTCTCAGAGGATCTTCTAAAATCATTTCCATTGAGCCGCTTGGTACTGTGTTGGACATGTACGACATCCAGACAGAAACTGAAAACTTCATCGCCAACGGACTGGTTTCCCACAATTGTTACGTTCCGAAAGTCCTGAGGATGGATCGGGCTGAGTTCGACGCTGAAGCCGTCTCCCGCCCCAAGTTCCTCTACCATCTCGAAAACGACGCCGCCAAGTATCAAGCGCTCGGAAGCACGGACCAGGTCATGCTCTCATTTACCACCGACGCATACAACCCGTCCAATACGTCGCTTACCCGCCCGACGCTGGAAATCCTGCAACGCTACGGAATGGCTATTTGCGTGCTCACAAAAGGAGGCGCTCGGGCATTGGCGGACATCGACCTATACCGCCCAAACCGCGACGCGTTCGCCTCCACGCTCACCAGCCTGGATGACTCATTCTCCCTCAAATGGGAACGCGGCGCAGCCCTGCCTGGAGACAGGATCGCAACGCTGAAACGGTTCCACGAGGCCGGTATCTTTACGTGGGTCTCCCTTGAGCCGACGCTTTCCGTGGAGTCGTCCCTCCAGATCGTTCAGGAGACACATGAGTTTGTGGACTTCTACAAGATCGGCAGGGCGAATTACCTGCCCATGACCAGCACCACGGACTGGAAAACCTACACAGAACGGATGGTTGAACTCTGCCAGAAACTTGGCGTAAAGCACTACATCAAGAAGGATTTACAGCCGTACCTTCCCGCAGGGTATCACAATCCAAAGAGAGTGCATCAGCACCACTAATCGCGACTTTCCCCGCTTCGGCGGGGATTTTTATTGTATAATGCGTATGTACCCTATCGTGCGTATAGACAGATTATCACCGTATGAATAATCCAAAGGAATAATGGCAAAAGACCGGAAACCATCCCAGGTTGCGCGTGACCGTCGAAAAATTGCAGATTTATACCTGCGCGGCAAAGTCCAGCAGGAGATAGCCAAAGAACTTGACCTATCCCAGGCTACCGTCTCCCGCGACCTGAAAGCCATCCAAGAGGACTGGGTGAGGGAGGCGGCCCAAGCCCTGGACCAGCGCAAGGCCATCGAACTGGCGAAAGTGGACGCGCTGGAATTGGAATACTGGGAGGCGTGGAAACGCTCGCAAGCCGACGCCATATCGGAGACATCGGAACTATCGTCCGACTCCGGCGGGCAGAAGATGAAAAAACAAAAGCGGGTGGATGGACAGGTCGGCGACCCCCGCTTTTTGGCCGGCGTGATGCAGTGCATTGATCGGCGCTGCCAGATCCTCGGCATTGACGCTCCTAAGAAAACAGACGTAACCAGCGGCGGGCAGCCATTGGGACAGGTGGTTGATGAAGTCCAACACAATCGAGCAATACATTCACTCGCTGAAACTCTCCGAGAGATCGTATCTTGAGCGGGTGCAAAACAAAACGGCCTTGTGGTATCCACAAAGCCGCGTGCAGTGGGAGGCGGTTTTATCGCGCGCCGACGAAACGTTTTACGGCGGCGCGGCGGGAGGCGGAAAGACAAGCCTATTGATCGGCATGGCCGTGGAGATGCACCAGCACTCGGCTATTTTCAGGCGGTACTACTCGAACCTCTCGGAAATCATGCGCGAGGTGCGACGCATCCTGGAGAACAGCGATGCGAAGGAAAACAAGACCGAGCACACCTGGACGTGGAGAAGCGGTCAGACTATCGAGTTTGGGGCGGTGCAATATGAGGATGACAAACGGAAATGGCAGGGGCGTCCCCACGACCTGAAAGCCTTCGACGAAATTACAGAATTTACAGAATCGCAATATGAATTTATTACGGGCTGGAATCGCACGACCGACCAAAACCAGCGCGTGCGCGTGCTTGCCACTGGAAACCCGCCTACCGATGAGGCCGGTACGTGGGTCAAGCGCAGGTGGGCCGCGTGGGTGGACGACAAGCATCACCGCCCGGCGAAGTCGGGGGAATTACGCTGGTATGCAATGGTGGACGGCAAAGAGCAGGAATGTGAGGACGAGCGTCCATTTATGCACAAGGGGGAGATGGTCTATCCCCGCTCCAGGACGTTCATACGCGCCCGCCTTGACGATAATGTTTTCTACTCCCAGGACAACCGCTACCGGTCGGTCTTGCAGTCTCTCCCGACGGAATTGCGCATCCCGCTCCTCGACGGTGACTTCAGCGCGTCCGCGCCCCCGGACCCGTTCCAAATCATCCCGACCGAATGGGTGCGCATTGCTCAAAAACGGTGGCAGGAACTAGAGAAGCCGACGACGCCATTGTCGGCTGTTGGGGTGGACCCATCCCGTGGAGGGTCCGACAAGACCGCCATTGCTAAGCGGTATGACAATTGGTTTGAGGTTGTGTCGTGGCCGGGCGCCATTGCTACGGACGGACCAACAGTAGCCGCGCTGGTCCAGCAGGCGGTTTCAGGAGAGGCGCCTCCGACCATCAACCTGGACGCCAATGGGATCGGTTCGTCTGTGTACGATTCTTTGGTCACGCTTTACTCGCCTGGCATTGTCCGCGCCTTCAACGCGGCAGAGTCGTCCGAGTATCGAGATAAGAGCCGCCGTTTGAAGATGAGAAACAAGCGCGCTGAGATGTATTGGCGGATGCGCGATGCACTGGACCCAGAAAGCGGAGAAAACATAGCCCTGCCACCGGATCCTGAATTACTGGCCGACCTGTGCTCTGCCCGCTACAAAAACACTGCCGCCGGCGTGCTCGTGGAGGAGAAGGATAAAATCAAAGAGCGCATTGGCAGAAGCCCGGACGTTGGCGAGGCGGTCATGTATGCTCATATGAGCGGTTTGACAAAGCCGCAACTGTTCTAACAGTGGAAAAATTCTGTTGATTGTCCTATAATGAGGAAAGGAGTTTTTTCGAGATGAGCGAACTGCGCGGAAACATCATCACGCACATTACCAATAACCGCTTTGGGCTTGAATCGTGTACTTATGAGTGGGTTGGCGGTCCATTTGTATCGTTATCTATCGGACTCCTTATTGAGTTGACGAAATTTCAGCGAGACCTTCCAGAGGAGGGGGATGAGTTCGGCGTCGGACCGTACCGTTTGAAGATTGTCAGTCTTTCCGCCCCCTGGGATATTGCCGACTGCGTCCGTATGGATTATCCGTTCTGGTGGTGGTTTGTTTTCTCTCACCATGCATTTCGCTGGCTGAGGATCGCCAAGGCGAAGTTTATCATCACGCTGACAGTTTGGGGACTGGCAGACTATCATCCCTCTCGCATCCCTTCATTTTCAGACATTCACGCCGTCCGCTGGCTGGCCGGCCTGTTTCATAGGAGTAAGCCATGATTAAGCGATTTTTGAGCAGGTTTCGTCAACCTCCCAGCGCGCAGGAGATCGCCAGGGAGGTGGTTCGTTTTCGAATCAAGGCCGCAGAATTGCTCCCCACGTGGCGAGATGGAAAGCCGGTGGATCCTGAAACAAACTTTTATAGCCTGGTCAAAAACGGCTGGCGGAAGAATGAATTGATCTTTGCCTGCTCGAGCCGCAAAGCATCCACGTCCAGCCAGGTGGACATGGATGTAGTCAGCAAGAGGGACGGGAAGGAACTCAAAGGCCATCCGCTGGCAGAACTGCTGGACAACCCAAACCCGCGCATGAGCCAGTTCGATTTTATTTCTTCCATCAGCATTTTCCACGACTTCGCGGGAGTGGCGTATTACGAGAAGGTGCGGTCGCAATCCCGAAAAGTGGTCCAGTTATGGCCGATGCGCCCCGACTGGGTAAAGCCCATCGCGTCGAGCGCAAATTTCGTATCTGGCTACCAGTACGGTCCTCCAGGGGTGACGCCTGTCATCCTGCCGGCGGAGGATGTTCTCTGTATCCCCGTTTGGGACCCGATCAACCAGTACGCTGGCTGGCCTCCCGTCGCAGTTGCGGCGCGGTCTGGCGATCTTGACAACTCGGTCACGGATTACATACGCATGATGTTTCAGGAAGGAGGCGTCCCGCCCGGCCTGCTTAAAACAAAGCAGGCCATTGACAGCGCTATTGCGGAAACCATGCGCGCCGAATGGAAGGAACACTACGGCGGATACTCGAAGTGGATGGAGCCGGCCGTCCTCGGTTACGATCTCGAATACCAGAAAACAGGACTCGGTATTGAGGAGATGGGTCTGGAAATTCTGGACGAGCGGAACGAGGTGCGTATCTGCATGGTGATGCGCGTCCCGCCGACCGTCATCTCCACAATGGTCGGCTTGAAGCGAGCAATCATGGCGAACGCAGAGACCTACGAAACGTCCTGGTGGCTGAATGACCTGATCCCGATGTACAAGTCGTGGGGTGACAGCCTGAATAACCAACTGGCGAAAGACTTCGGCGATGACGTGAAAATCCAATGGGACTTCAGGGAAGTGCCAGCCCTGTTCTCAATGTACGAGAAAAAGAACAAAGAGGCGCGGGAGGATTTTCACTCCAGCGCCATCACCCGCAACCAGTACAATGCCCGCGTCGGTCTCCCGGATCTCGGACCGCGCGGGGATGTGTACCTGATTCCGTTGACGATGGTAGAAGTCCCCGCCGGCACGCTCAAGGCGCCGGTGACCACAGAGCCGAAATCGATCAAGATGGAGACGAAAGAGGATAATCCTCCAGACGAGGAGGAGCGCGTCAAGTCCGAACGCAAGATGACGAAAGAATTGACCGCCTTTTTCGAGGGAGAGTTAAAGCGCATCGAGCAGGGTGTTCTCTCCAATCACCCATCCCCGCCCAAGAGCGCGGAGCACGTCAATGCCGAAGCGTAAGGATTACGTCCCCGATCCCAGCAATCCGACTTTTTGGGTGAAGGAATCGGAGATCATGTACGAGATTCTGTTTCCGATGGTCCAGCAAATTGCCGTGGACGCGGCGCTGCGTTCCTACACGGAACTGGCCGGCATGGTCGAGTTAGGTCTTTCGTGGGAAGTGGTCAACCAGATGGCGATTGACTGGGCGAACAATTACACCGTCCAGATGGTATCGCAGATCAGCAAGACCAGCATGGCGGCGTTCCTGGAAAAGTTCCAGCCTTGGCTTCTCTCTGGCGAACCGCTCCCGATCCTGATCGAGCAGTTGGCTCCGTTCTATGGAGAGATCCGGGCTGAGATGATTGCGGTGACCGAAGTCACCCGCGCCTTTGCGGAGGGGAATATGCTTTTTTGGAATAGCACTGGCATGGTGACGGGCTACAATTTCAGGACGGCTCGGGACGAGAAGGTTTGTCCGCTGTGCGATAACATCTCAGGCGCGGCATCGCGCAACCCACACCGAATGGACGATACAGAGGACTTGCCTCCCCGTCATGTTCGCTGTATTTTGCCCGGCAATGACGTAGTCATTCCAGACCTAGTTGCCGCCGCCAAGTCTTTTTATGATGGCTGGTGTGTTGAGATAATTCTCGCGAACGGGAGCAGGCTCTCCGTTACCGAGAATCACCCGATATTGACCCCGCGCGGGTGGGTGCGCGCCAAGTTCCTGAACCAGTTTGACGATGTAATCATCGCACGCGACGGACAGAGGATAGCGGAGTCCATCAACCCAAACAATGACAACCGTCCAGCCAGAGTCGAGGAGATATTTCGTTCTCTTGAAATGTCTGGTGAGGTGACTTCCATACGCGTGAAAGCCTCCGCCGAAGATTTCCACGGCGACGGGAGGAGTATTTACGGCGACATCGAGATTGTAGAAGTGAACCGCCTTTTGAGGGGTAATATCAAGCCCTCTCTTTTTGAGCCTGTCGGCAAACTCCAACTCGACGGGCGTGGAGCGGATCAGCGTCCGCTCGTGCGAAAGAGCGTGATTGATTTTCTCGGAATCGGGAACGATTCTTCCTCGCATAGCCTTATGCGCCGCGGAGACCTGGGCGGCTCTTTGGCTTCGACTCATCGCACTCCATTTCAAAGTCTCGGCTTCGGATTGACTTCTCGGCCTGACGCCATTCTCCAGCAGGAGCCGGCGTATCACGTTCCTGTCCACACCCAACGCTCGCGCGAGTTTGTTTTCAGACATTCCGCCGATGTAGCAGCTGACAATATCTTGCGGATTAGGAAATTCAATTTTTCTGGGCATGTCTACGATCTCCAATCGGATATGTACGGATTATACAACTGCAACGGAGTAATAGTCAAGAACTGTCGTTGCGGAATCACTCCCATCCTGGAGAACTTCTGATGCTGCGCGTCACCGTCAAAGGACTGGATAAACTTAGCAAGGACATTAACTCCCTGATTGCGCGCTTTCCCGCCTACGCCAAAGACGCGACACAGAAGGCGTTGCTGTACGTTCACCAGGAAATGCCAGACTATCCGCCCCAGCCGCCGAATAGCAGTTACGTCCGCACATTCACGCTTTTCCGCTCCATCACCACGATGCAGGGCAAAGCGCCAGAAGCCCTGTCCAGGGTCGAGCCGCGCTTCGGGTCCGTGGTCGGCGTAGTCGGCACGAAGTTGAAGTACGCTCCGTGGGTGATTGACAAGAACCGCCAGACAAAGAGCCACAAGAGTCACGGCTGGTGGAACCTGCAAGACGTGGTAAAGGGGATGCGCGCTGGTATCCACAAGGTCTATAAGGACGAGTTGAAGAAGTTTTTCCAGAGAACGATCCGATGAGCCACGTATTTTTACCCGCTCCCAGTCATTACGAAATGCGTGAGATTCGCTGTCCGAAGTGCCGGCGCCTCCTGCTCAAAGTGCGCGGGATTGCAGAGATCGAGATCGTCTGTCACCGGTGCGGGTCCCTGGTGATCTGGCCGCAGTTGAATCTCGCCATCATTGCCACGGACGCCCACACTGGCAGGGTGTTATCCGAGGAGCGGTTTTCGACGGGCGGAATGGACCACACTGACGAAAATCCATCTTGACATCTTGTATATACCCTGATACAATTTTCATAACCCACCCGATGGCGCAAGCCTGAGCATGAATAATCCGCGGCAAACACACGTCGAAAGAGGTGCAACCCGGAGCGGGTTTGGTAATGTAGCAGGAAAGAGGTGACTGATGGGAAGTGTTCGCAAAGGAACGTCAAATCATCGCGGCATCCTTATGTCGTCGCAGATGATTCGGGCGTATCAAAAAGGCTGGAAGTGCATGACGCGCCGCACTGGCGAAGGTGAGCCTGTTGGTATTTTGAAGGCCAGCTACATCATAGAGGATGATTTATGAGTGTCTATGACAGGATCCTCGCCGAACTCGAAAACGGCCAACTGGACGAACTCCAGCGAGGCGTTTTCAAGTTTCTGAAAGACAATCCACAGGGCTTGACCCGCAAGGAACTTGTCTACCGCCTGTTTGGGTATCATCCAGCAGATTTGACCGGAAACGTGGATGACCGCAAAATCCGCAAGGCCATCGAGGAGTTGCGCTCCAGGCTTGTCCCTATCGTCTCGTCGTCTGGACGCGCCGGCTACCGCCTGGACACCAGCCCCGAGGCGGTGCGATCCATGATAGGGGAGTGGGCAAGCCGGCGGGACCACCTGCAAAACCTGATCACCGCCGCGGCCAAGTTTTACGAAATGCCAGAGTTTTACACGGAGCCAGTCAATGCCGTGCAGATTGAAATGTTTTCAAAAGACAACTCAGAAGAAGATGTCATCGATGGAGAAACAGCATGAATAACTATCGCAAGCCAGCACAAAAGAGATTTTCCCGCCGCCAGCGCCACTACACGCCTCCGATCCCGCCGAAGCGGTGCGTGGTCGAGAACATCATTGCAGGCGTGAAAATGTACCACGATGAAACAAAGCGGGTTCTGATCTTTGAACTCAGTGGGGCATATACAGTTTTTGAAAGTGTACAAAAAGCACGCGCGGCGATCTGGCGCACGCTCCAGCAAGACCTGGTCCCGCGCGGTCACGCCTCGGAACTGGTAATTAAGCCGATCAGGGAGGAGGTGCGTTGACAAAATCGCCATGCTGGATATAATTGTCCCTATATCCACCGTAAAACAGGAAGAAAATAGCGTATAGTCGTATGGCAGACTCGAAATTCCGTCCCGATCTCACTGAGTACGATTCGTTCGTCGAAATTCTTCGAGACGTTTTGAATGAAACCGGAGCGTATCACATGAGCAAAACCGATGTTGTCAAGATCGCAATCGAGCGGCTTCTCGAAGCCTACGCCCCACAAGTGAAGATCGTTAAAACCCGCAAACTGTACATTAGATTAGAGATTTGATGTACATGCAGGTTAATCCCTAGTTGGGCGGACGCTCCGCCGAAAGGAAACCATGCCGTACATAGGTAATAAAACAAATGAAATGATGAGCGGAATGATTTGCGATTGTGGTCACGATTATATTTGCCATATTCCGATGGGGGGCGGTTGCGGCGAGTGTGACTGTCAAGAAACACGCGCAAACATTGTTGTCAAATATGTCCGCGACATCGTAGTAAGCCGCCCAACAACGGGTGCAGTGGACGTGGCTTTGCTGTGCGATTGCGGAGAATTATTTCCTGAAAGTGGCGAGTGCAAGTTCTGTGGTGCGGTTGCCAACCCGCCACGCCACTAACCCAAGTCCGTTAGGCTGCTCACTGCCTAGTGTGAGAGAAAGGTTCAAAATGGAAGATCAGCATATTTATCATCATTCAGATAGTGACGGTGCTCGTATCAATGTAAAAGTTGAGAAGAACACGAAGGGCTTCAATTATGAGGCTACCGTCACAGGAGCGAAAACTGTTGAAGAAGCACTTTCGCTTTTGAAAGAGGCTCAGCAAAAGTTGCAGGCTGAGTTTGGCGAGAAAGCAGCCTAACAAGGCGTGCACTTGACGGGTTGTGGGCTTCGCCAATCTGAAAGCGAGTCCACACCCGCCACACCCCGCAAGTAACGCAAGCCGTTAGGCTTCTTGCTCTGCCGTGACAGAATCCGTATGGCTAGAGTGTAGCGGAAGGCTCAGTAGTTCGGCTACGTTGATATTGTGATGTGGCTCCATGCCGCAGGCAATGGAGGGCGAGGTCATATGCCGCCCGAAGTTTGCGAGAGTAGCACGGCTCGCCAGCAGAAAAAGAAGCCTAACATTTCACTGTAACAAGGAGCAACAAATGTTCTACAAATCCAACAATCCCAATCGCAAACTCTACAGCGTCACCCTCATCGGTCTGCGCGTCCCCATCCCAATCACCTACAAAGTCACGGCATCCAACAAATACGCGGCCATCGCCGCCGCCGTCAAAGCGGCTGTCAGGGACGCCGGACCATCGGCCACCGAAGCCGAATTCCACGTCGAGCGCGTCACCGAGCAGGAAGCGACGGAATAATGCCGCGCCGACTGATTGCGGGCTTCCCGCGTCTGACAGTTTATCCACGCCCGCCGCACCTGCCCCTCACGCTTACCGTTAGTTGTAAAAAAGGATGAAAAATGAATCTGCAAAGAAAAATCCTGCAAGAGATCGCCAACCCGAACCGCAGCCAATATAACATCGCGCAGTTATATGCCCTCGCCCTGCACGACTCCAGTACTATAGACTGGCCGACAATCAACAAGGCTATTATGGCACGTTGGCCCGACAGTCTGTACAGCATACAACAGGGGGGGGTATGAGATATACAGGAAAGTTACGCCAGAACAGTGGAAAAAGTTTTACGCGTACATCAACCAGAGATGAGTACCACGCCGACGACAGAGCCGAGTACATGAAAGAATTGACAGGCGGCGGTCGTGAAAGTTGAATCTGGTTCTGCCCCTTGCGGGTAAAGCCAACCGTTGCGACGGACGCTTCGCTCCGATAAATAACATGACCCTCAAATCTGCCATTGACGAATACCTAGAGATCGTAAAGGAATCACGATCAACAAAGACACTCAAAACATACCAGAGCGTTCTGTACCTATTCCTCGGTATCGTCGGCGAGTCAGCTCCAGTCTCCGTGGATACCTACATCTCGTTTCTGCGAAAGTCCAGCGAGATGCCCTACTCCACCCAGTCCCTTTATCGGTCCGCGCTGCATGGATTGTTCATCCACTATGCAGCGAAACACCCGGAGATCAACCTGGCAGCGCTTCAAGCCGCCGACAAACAGTACACCCGCCGCCGCCCCACCCGCATACTGGATTTCGACCAGGACTCCATCGAGCGCATCATCGACAAGGCTTCTGCTATGCGAAGCAATTTAGAGGAACTGCGCAACCGCGCGTTTGTCGTATGCCTGGCCGATTCCGGTCTCCGCATCGAGGAAGCCTGCTCCCTGCGACGCGGAGACGTTAACTGGAAGGCGAAAAACGCGACTGTGATCGGCAAGGGCGACAAACAGGCCATCGTCAGATTTCGTGACCGCTCCATGTCTGCGTTGAAAGATTATTTGAATGCTCGGGCTGAGATGGACGGCAAGTCTGGCAAGCCCCTCGAGTCTCTCCCCCTCTTCGCCCGCCATGACCGTGGCGCTGGTGCGAAGGTGAAACCCGTCAAGCCCGGCGGGATGTGGCTGGCGGTAAAGACCATTGCACGGTCGGTGGACGCCGGCCATGTGCGGGTACATGATTTTCGTCACTACTTCGTCAGTACATTCTACAGGAACAGTAGGGACCTTAAGGCCACCCAGGTAGCCGCCCGCCATAACTCCATCGGCACAACGGAAAAGTACACCCACCTGCTTGGAGACTTCGATAAACTGTACGAGGAGGTGATGGAGCGATGAGCGGATGGATCTGGCTTGTGACCAGCAACGTCTGGACCCGCTGTATTTCGTTTCAATCCAACGCCCTGACCGGCCGGGCGTCCGTGGAGACCTACGATCATCGTTTGTTCGATGGCCTCCGCTGGCGCCGACTTGGTGAGGCGATTCTGTGTGAGAGAGGATAGTATGAAACCGATCACATTCCCGG
>WBZY01000723.1_pt1 | contig 22550 bp, 21 predicted proteins | sample 5204191 | NCBI WGS metagenome assembly WBZY01 (sample SAMN12344363, study PRJNA552823) | activated sludge metagenome | biome: Activated sludge suspended growth; feature: Anammox Sidestream; material: Wastewater; isolation source: activated sludge from anammox sidestream of wastewater treatment...
GGATCTCGGGCGGATAGACGTCGAAGCTGATGACCTTGTAGCCCATGCCGGCCAGGGCGTTGCGGAGGATTTCTCCGGCGGCGATGGTGCCGTCGCCGGCGGAGCCGACGATGGAAATCTGAATGTCTGTCGCCATTACTCGTATTCCCAGAAAGGAGACTGGATCCTGCCGTCGTCCGAGATGTGCAGCTGCTCGTCCTGCGCCGGCACCCACGGCTCGTCGCCGCCGGTGATGTTGCGCGCGGCGAGGTCGCCCATCGCCCTCACGTTCTTCCAGCCGTAGAAGAAGCGGTAGCGCTTCTCGGCGTCCGACCAGATCTGGCAGACGTCGCCGGCGGCGTAGATGCTCTCGCCGGTGGTGCGCAGGGCCGGATTCACCAGCAGGCCACGCTCGATGTCGGTGCCGGAACCCAGCATGAACTCGACCGAGGGCGACAGGCCGAAGAAGGGCATCACCACGTCGCCGTACAGCTCGGTGCCGTCCTTGAACAGCACGCGCCGCGCCGAGAGGCCCTTGGCGCCCTGCTCGATGGAGGCGATGCCGCCGGCGTCGGCCGACTCGACCACCTCGACGCCCATCTTTTCGAGGGCGGCGATCAGCGCCGGACGATCCTCCTCGCCCACCTCGTGCGGCCAGAAGGTCTGCGCGCCGGCCACCAGCGTCACGCGGTGGCGCGTGTCGATGAGGGTGCGGGCGAGGTCGAGGCCGATCATGTCGCCGCCGAGCATGATGACGTGGCCGCGCGCCGGCACGACGGAGGCGGCGGTGACCGCCTCGGTATAGCTGGCGAAGGGGTGCATCAGCGGCCGGAACTCGGCCAGCTCCTCGGGGATGTAGCCGCGCCCGCCGGAAGCCACCAGCAGGGTGTCGAAGCGGATATCCTCCTTGTGCTCCAGCGTGATGCTGCGCCGGCTGCCGTCCACCCCGGCGACGCGGCTGCAGCGGCGCACCTCGATGCGGTAGTCCTTGTAGTACTCGGCCGGAAAGGCGAGGAACTCGCGCCAGTCGCGGTGGCCGCGGAAGACCTTGGGCAGGTCGTAGCGGTTGTAGAAGAGCAGGCTCGACAGCGTCAGGATGGTGACGCGGGCGTCGGGATCGCGCTCGCGCAGCGTCTCGGCCGCCTGGCTGCCGGCGACGCCGCTGCCGATGACGACGTGGTGGCGTGCGTTCTTGGTATTTCCCATCTCAGACCTCCACTTCCGTCAGTTCGCAGCGCGAGATCGAGATGCACTGCACCGGGCAGGCCTTGAAGCACTGGCCGCAGCGGATGCACTCGTTGTTGTCGATCCAGATGGCGCCGACCTGGTTCCACTCCTTGGTCTCGAGCAGCTTGCCGTAGGCGCCGTCCTCCTGCAGCTCGACGCCGCGCACCAGCTTGATGCAGTTGCGCGGCGCCACCTCGATGCAGGCGCGGCAGAAGATGCAGCGGTCGACGTCGATCTGGTAGCGCAGGTTGCAAAGATAGCAGCGCTTGGCTTCCTCGAAGGCCAGCGTCTCGTCGAGGCCGAGCTCGACCTCGTGCTTGCCGTCCTTCATGCGTTCGCCGAGCGGCGCCGTCGGCATGTGCTGGCGCGGGATGAAGTCGAAGGCGCGCTCGCGCAGCGGCTGCTCGACGGGCACGATGCGCACCACCTGCTTGCGCCGCTCGCGGCCCATCAGCCAGGCATCGATGCGCTTGGCCACCTTGCGGCCGTGGCCGACGGCCTGGATCACGGTGGACGCGCCGTTCACGTAGTCGCCGGCGGCGAAGATGCCCTTGTGCGAGGTCATGCCGTCCTCGCCGACGCGCACGTTGCCCCAGCGGTCGAGTTCCAGCTTCGTGCCAAGGAAGTCGTTCACCGTCTGCTGGCCGATGGCGATGATGATGGTGTCGCAGGGCTCGATGAACTCCGAACCCTCGATGGGGATGGCCTGGCGGCGTCCGCCGGCGCGCCAGCCGCCGAGGCGGTTTTGCACGAACTCGATGCCGGTGAGGCGGTTGCCGTCGGCGGTCAGCCCGACCGGGGTGCGCAGGCCCTTGATGCGCACGCCCTCGCGCTTGGCCTCGAAGATCTCCTCCTGCGTCACCGGGATGTATTCCTCGGCGGTGCGGATGTGGATGGTCACCTCCTGCGCGCCGAGGCGCGCCGCGACGCGCGCGCAATCCAGCGCGGTGAAGCCGGCGCCGACCACGGCGACGCGCTTGCCGACGACCTTCTTCACGCCGCGGTGCATCTGCACGAGGAAATCCAGGCCGTACTCGACGCCCTCCATGCCGCGCAACTCGCGCTTCTCCCACTCGCCCTGCAAGGGCAGCGGCGAGGCCGCCATGCAGCCGGTGGCGAGCAGCACGGCGTCGAACTCCTGCTCGAGCTTCGCCATCGGGATCTGTCCCTCGCCGTTGCCGATCTCGGCGCCGGTGCGCATCTGCACGCCGAGGCGCAGGGCGTTGTGCAGCTCGATGTCGAGGGTGTCGCGCGGCAGGCGGAACTCGGGAATGCCGTAGCGCAGCATGCCGCCCGCGCGCTCCTCGCGCTCGAAGATCACCACGTCGTGGCCGAGCAGCGAGAGGTCGTGCGCCGCGGCGACGCCGGCCGGCCCGGCGCCGACGATGGCGACGCGCTTGCCGGTGGGCGAATACAGGCTCTCGGTGATGCGGTGGCCGGCGTCCTTCATGTCGGCGGCGACGCGCTTCAGGTGGCAGATCGCCACCGGCTCGCCGTTGCCGGGCCAGCCGTGGCGGCACTGGTCCTCGCAGGGCCGCGAGCAGATGCGGCCGAGGATGCCGGGCAGGACGTTGGCTTCGCGGTTGGTTTCGTAGGAGCGGCCATACTGGCGCTCGATGATTTCCCGGATGTAGACCGGGACGTTGGTGCCCGCCGGACAGGCCGTCTGGCAGGGCACGTTCTGCCTGACCCAGCCGATGTCGCGCGGATCGTCGGAGAGGTATTCGCGCTGCGCTGCCGCCGGGGCCTCCGCTGCGCCCGACGGCGGTTTGATGTCGCCCATGCCTGCCTCCATCCGGATCGGGCCAGATGCCCGGTCATCGAAAGGCATAATGCTGCCATAAATTGAGCATGGATTTGATATCGATCAACAGCTTAAGGCTTAAACTAACGAACGTGATCGCTCCCCAGCCTTCCTCCCGCGCCGTAGCCTACCTGCTGCTGACCCTGACCGTGCTGTTCTGGTCGGGCAACTGGGTGGTCGGCCGCTGGATCCGCGGCGACGTGCCGCCGATCGCCCTCTCCTTCTGGCGCTGGGTGATCGCCTTCCTTTGCCTGCTGCCCTGGGCCTGGCCGCACCTGCGCGCGCAATGGCGCGACACCCTGAAGCACTGGAAGGTGTTGGCCATGCTGGGCCTCTTCGGCGGCGCCTGCCACAACGCGCTGACCTACACCGGCCTCGCCCACACCACGGCCACCAACGGCGTGCTGCTCGCCTCGGCGACGCCGATCATGATCATCGGCCTGTCCTGGGCGCTGTTCGGCAAGCGCCTGCGCCCGCTGGAATGGCTGGGCGTGATGGTGTCCTTCTCGGGCGTGCTGGCCATCCTCGCCCATGGCGAGCTCTCGCGCCTGCTGGAACTGCGCCCGAACGCCGGCGACCTGTGGGTGCTCTTCGCCATGCTGTTCTGGGCGCTGTACACCGTGCTCCTGGCGCGCCGGCCGCCCGGCCTGCATGCCCTGTCCTTCCTCTCGGCCGTCACGCTGTGGGGGCTGGCCGGGCTGGCGCCCTTCTACCTTTGGGAAATGGCTTCCGGCCGGCTCATCGTGCCGGGCGGGCCGGCCTTCGCCGCCATCGCCTACGCCGGCATCTTCCCGGCGGCGCTCGGCTTCATCTTCTGGAACCGCGCCGTGGCCGAAGTCGGCGGCAACCGCGCCGGCCAGTTCATGCACCTGATGCCCGCCTTCGGCACCATCCTCGCGGTGATCTTCCTCGGCGAGCAGCCGGGGCTCTACCACCTCGCCGGCATCGCGCTGATCCTGGCGGGGATTTTCCTCACCACCCGCGTGCGGGCCTGACCCGGGCTATCCTGCAATCATGCTCGGCACCCTGAAAAAACTGTTCGGCCAGGCGGAACCGCCCCTCCCCGCCGTCAGCGGGGCGCAGTGGGCCCGCGTCGAAGCCGGCCTGCCGTTTCTCGACCACCTCGTCGCGGCCGAGCGAACCCGCCTGCGCACGATGGCGCTGGAATTCATCGCTCAGAAGGAATGGCACGGCGCGCAGGGGCTGACGCTCACGCCGGACATCCAGCTCTCGATTGCGCTGCAGGCCTGCCTGCCGGTGCTCAAGCTCGGCCTCGATTCCTACCGCGGCTGGATCGGCGTCATCGTCTATCCGGGCGACTTCGTCATCCCGCGCAGGCAAATGTCGGAAGACGGCGTGGTGCACGAATTCGACGACCGCGTGGCGGGCGAGGCCTGGGAGGGCGGCCCGGTGCTGCTGTCCTGGTTCGACCGGCCGGAACAGGCCGACGGCATGAACGTGGTGATCCACGAGTTCGCCCACAAGCTGGACATGCTCAACGGCCCGCCCGACGGCCTGCCGCCGCTGCACGAAGGCATGCGCCGGCAGGACTGGACCGGCGCCTTCGAGCCGGCCTACGCGGATTTCTGCGCGCGCGTCGACGCCGGCGAGGACACCTGGATCGATCCCTACGCCGCCGAGCATCCCGCCGAGTTCTTCGCCGTGACGAGCGAGGTCTTCTTCGAGGCGCCCGACCTGCTGCAGGCGGAATATCCGGCGGTGTACGAACAGCTGCGGCAGTTCTACCGGCAGGACCCGGCCGCTGCCCATCGGCAATGAAGCGCCTGCTCATCCTCTACCACACCCAGGGCGGCCACACCGGCGCCATGGCCGAGGCCGTGCTGCGCGGCGCGCGGCGCGCGGCGGAAACCGAGACCGCGATGAAGCGCGCCGGCGAGGCGACGCTGGAAGACCTGCTCGGCTGCCAGGGCCTGATCGTCGGCACGCCGGAAAACTTCGGGTATATGGCGGGCATGGTGAAGGACTTCTTCGACCGCACCTACTACCCGGCCGAAGGGAAAACCGTCGGCCTGCCCTACGCCCTCTTCGTCAGCGCCGGCAACGACGGCACCGGCGCCGTGACGCAGATCGACCGCATCGCCACCGGCTACGGCTGGAAGCGCGTCGCCGAGCCGCTCATCGCGCGCCACGAAGTCACCGACGCCGACCTCGCCGCCTGCGAGGAACTCGGCGAGGCGATGGCGAGCGGGGTCGCGCTGGGGATTTTCTGAGTGCCCTTCGCCTACTACGCCCGCCTCTCCGCCGCGAGGAAGCGCATCTACGACCGCAGCGACGCCATCGAGCGCATCGACCTGCCCGATGCGGCGGCGCTGCGGCCGCTGGTGGCGCCGCTGGAAACCGCGCTGAAGTCGGAGCAACGCGCCGAAGCCGAGCGCCTGTGCGCAAGCATTGCCTCGGGAATCGTCGGCCAGCTGGGCGCGCCGCCCGTCAAAGTGGCGGTGCTGGCAGTGCGGCCGAGCAGCGACTGGGGCGAACTGCACGGCCTCTACCTGCCGGAGGACGAAGGCAAGACGGCCGTCATCAAGCTGTGGATGCGCACGGCGAAGAACCAGCGCGTGGTCGCCTTCAGGAGCTTCCTGCGCACCCTGCTGCACGAGCTCTGCCACCACCTCGACTACGAGTTCTACAAGCTGGAGGAAACCTTCCACACCGAGGGCTTCTACAAGCGCGAATCGAGCCTGTTCCACCAGCTCGTGCCGAAGGCGGAAGAACCGCCGTCCCGCAGCGACTGACTTTTACTTCTTCCGCCCGGTGAAGGCGTCCATGCTCTTGGTGATGCCGAAGAAATCCATGATCGCGTCGAACCATGAAGTCGGCAGCAGGCGCAGCGGGAAGGCGCAGCGCACGAACCAGGGCAGGATCACGCGCGACTCGTCGCGCTCGATGGCGCGCACGATGCGCGCGGCCACCGCCTCCGGCTTCATGATCGGCAGCAGCAGCGGGAAACGCGTGCGCACGCCCTCGAACATGCCGGTGGAAATGTAGTACGGACAGACCACGGTGGTTTTCACCGGCGCGCCGTCGTGCTTGAGTTCCAGGCGCAGCGCCTCGTCGAAGGCGATGGCGGCCGACTTGCTCGCCGAGTAGTCGGTCATGCGCGGCACGGCGGCGATGCCGGCAGCCGAGGCGACGGTGACAATGTGTCCCCTGCCCTGCGCCAGCATGCCGGGCAGGAAGGCGCGCACGGTGCGGAACAGCGCCAGCGTGTTCACGGCGAAGGTGCGCTCGACCTCCGCGTCGCTCACCTCCAGCAGACGCTTGCCGTCCACGATGCCGGCGTTGTTGATGAGCACATCGACCGCGCCGTGCTCCGCCAGCGTGCGCGCCGCCGCATCCTCGATGGATTCGCGCTCGGCGAGGTTGCAGGCAACCACCGTCGCCTGCCCGCCGGCGGCGGCGATCTCGGCGGCGACGGCCACCAGGTGCGCCTCATCCACATCCCACAAAACCACCCGCCCGCCCTTCTGCGCGATGCGCAGTGCCATCAGCCGCCCGATGCCGTTGGCGGCGCCAGTGATCAGCACCCTGCTGCCTCTAATGGTTGTCATGTTGGCTTCGTTCCAAGCCCGAGGCAAAATTCACGTCAAGCTACGGCCGCCTCAGCCCATGGCGTTCCAGAAAACCGAAGACCACCCCCAGCGCCTTGCGTTTCATCTCCGGGTTCCCGCCACCGACTGTCGGCCCATACTGCTTGCATTCGCTTTCGTAGTGCCGCGCATACTCCTGGCCGCTCAAAGTAAGCGGCGCCACCGACTTTCCATCGTTATTTTTCACCCAAGTTAGGCGCCAATCGTCCTCAATCAGGTACTCGCAGCCCTTGAGTCGCTCCCCGCGCGGCAGATAGTGCGGCCCAGTTTCCGTCTCCCACCCATGGTGTGCACCTGACACAACCTGATATTCGATCTTGGCACCCGCGGCCTGAAGCCGCTTTGCATACTCGATACAGGGTCCGGGTGGAGTGTAATCATCCAATTCTCCCAGCATCATCAATACGGGCCTGCCCGTTGTATCTGGATTGCGAAACTGGTGATTGCAGCCTGGATAAAATGGGACATGAAATGCGAACCTCAAGCCGGGATTGCCAAGCGTATCGGTGGCACTCGCAAGCGTTGTCATTGCGGCATAAAGGGCGACATTGCCTCCCTTTGAGAATCCCATTACTCCGATCCGTTTCGCATCGATACGCCGATCGGAGGAGAGGAATCGCAAAGCCGCAAATGCGTCACGATTCATCATCGCTTGGGTGACTTTGCTCTGGTCCTCCACCGTGCTCACGACTCCCCTCGGCTTAAAGCTGTCTATGATCAGCGCTGCAAACCCGCGTGCTATGAACTCCTTTGCATACCAGTGTTCACGGTGTTCTGACACCCCGCCTGAACCATGCACCAAGATTACAGCTGGCCACGGCCCTGATTGTTCCGCTAGTGTATAGAGGTCAGCTGTTATGACCGCGGGTGGCTTGCCGTCCTTGCCGGGCAAGCTCTCGAAAGAAACTGGTTCCCTGTTAAAACCCTGAGCAGAGCCGCTTACGCTCCAAGATAAGGACGTGAAAAAGACCACTACTATCCACCACGCCGATTTCATCGTCACCTCCGATAGGAATAAGAAGCGCCATCTTATGCCAATTGCCTTCGGCGGGGAGGCTGCCTCCTGCGGCCCACGTGGCGAATCATCGCCGTGTCGCGGAGACTGACTCTTAAGAAATCCGCTCGATGAACCCCGCCATCGCCTCGAGCGTGGCCTGGGGCTGGTCCTTGTGGGGGGAGTGGCGGCAGTCGGCGAGCATGAGGACTTCGACCTCGCCTTTCGCCTGCTTGCGGATGGCCTCGACCTGCGCCGGGGTGCCGTACTCGTCGTCGGCGCCCTGGAGGGCGAGCACCGGGCAGATCACCTTCGGCAGATACTCCTCGATGTTCCAGGCACGGAAGTCGGGATGCAGCCAGATGTCGTTCCAGCCCCAGAACGTCTTCGCGGGGTCGCGGTGGTACTTGCCAAGCTTCTGTCCGAGGTCGGTGGTCTCGAAGCTCACCTTGGCCTGGGCGATGCTGGCGATGGAGAGGTCCTCGACGAAGACGTGCGGCGCCATGAGGATGAGGCCGGCGACTTCGCGCCCCGCCCCGCCGGCGTGGATCAGCGCGATCGAGCCGCCGTCGGAATGGCCGACCAGCACCGGCTTGTCGATGCCGAGCTTGTCGAGCAGATCGGGCAGCGCGACCAGCGCCTCGTCGTGCATGTAGCGCACGCCGAAGGGTTCGGCGAGGAGATCGGATTCGCCGTAGCCGTAGCGCGAGTACACCAGCGTGCGGCAGCCGGTGGCGGCGGCGACCTTCGCCGGGAAGTCGCGCCACATCGCCACCGAGCCGAGGCCCTCGTGCAGGAAGACCAGCGTCGGGCGGTTCAGCTGGTGGGCGGGAATGAGCCGGTATTCGAGGTGGTGGCCGGCGGCCTGGATGAAACCGGATTGCATGCCTTGATAAAACCCTTAACCACAGAGACACAGAGGCACGGAGGAAACCCTCCCAACGGAATTTCTCTGCGTCTCTGTGCCTCTGTGGTTCATGGTTTGGACTTTAAACGCCGAGGAAGCGGTGCATCAGCTCTTCGTTGTCCGTCAGCTCGCTCGGCGTGCCGGCGAAGACGACGCGGCCCTTGACGATCACCACGCTGCGGTCGGCCAGGTTCATCACGGCGCCGTAGTTCTTGTCGACGATCACCGTGGCGATGCCGCTGGCGCGGATGGTGCGGATGATGTTCCAGATTTCCTTGGCGATCAGCGGCGCGAGGCCTTCGGTGGCTTCGTCGAGGATGAGGAGGTCCGGGTTGGTCATCAGGGCGCGGCCGATGGTGAGCATCTGCTGCTCGCCGCCGGAGAGCTGGGCGCCGCCGTTGTTGATGCGCTCGCCCAGCCGCGGGAAGGTGGCCATGACGCGCTCGAAGTCCCATTCCTTGCGGCCGTCGACGCCGGCACGGGCGGCCATGACGAGGTTCTCGCGCACCGTCAAATTCGGGAAAATGCCGCGCCCTTCCGGCACGTAGGCGATGCCGGCGCGGGCGATGGCGTGCGGGGCGGCCTGGGTCATGTCGCGGCCGCGCACTCTTACGCTGCCCTGCTTCGGCCGCACCAGGCCGAGCATGGATTTCAGCAGCGTGGTCTTGCCCATGCCGTTGCGGCCCATCAGGCCGATGCACTCGCCGCGCGCGACGGAAAAATCCACGCCATGCAGGATGTGGCTGACGCCGTAGTAGCTGTGCAGGCCGGTCGCTTCGAGCAACAGCTCTGCCGACGGGCCGCCCCGAGGCTGAGCAGCGTTTGACTGCGAGCGCAGCGAGCCGGCATCACCCCCTTCCGCGGGAAGGGGGCCGGGGGGAAGGCCCACGTTGTTAGCCATGGAGGTTGTCCTCCCCGCCCAGATAGGCGAGCTGCACGGCCGGGCTGCTGCGCACCTCGGCCGGCGTGCCGGATTCGATGACTTCGCCGTTCACCATCACGGTGAGCCGGTGCGCCACGGCGAAGACGGCGTCCATGTCGTGCTCGATGAGCATGATGGCGTGGCCTTCGCTGAGCTGCTTGATGAGCTCCACCATGCGCTGCGATTCGTGCGGGCCCATGCCGGCGAGCGGCTCGTCGAGCAGCAGCACGCGCGGGCTGGTGGCCAGGCACATGGCGATCTCGAGCTGGCGCTGCTCGCCGTGCGAGAGCGTGGCGGCGACGCGGTCGCGGCGGGGGGCGAGGCCGGCTGCCTCCATGGCTGCCTCGGCCTGGCGATTGATGTCCCGGAAACCCGGCGCGCGGCTGAAGGCGCGCCAGGCATGCGGCGTGCGCGACTGCGCGGCGAGGCGGCAGTTCTCGAACACCGAGAAAGGCAGGAAGATGTTGGTCTTCTGGTAGCTGCGCCCGATGCCCATTCTCGAGATGCGGTGCGAAGGCAGCCCGGCGAGGTCGGCGCCGGCATAGCGGATCTCGCCCGAAGTCGGCGCCAGGTCGCCCGAGAGAAGGTTGGTCAGGGTGGTCTTGCCGGCGCCGTTGGGGCCGATGACGGCGTGCACCTCGCCGACGCGAAGATCCACCGAGACCTTGCTCACGGCGACGAGGCCGCCGAAGCGCCGCGTCAGGTCGACGGTGCTGAGGATCGCCTCAGTCATGCTCGGCCTCCGCGGCTTCCTTCCTTCGTCCGAATTTCTGCAGCAGGCCGGAGAGTCCCTGCGGCAGGTAGAGGGCGACGAGGATGATCGTCACGCCCATCGCCAGCTGCCAGTGCTTGGCATAGGCGCCGAACCAGGCCTGGTTGGAGAACAACTCCTGCATCATGACGAAGGCGAAGGCGCCGATGGCCGGGCCATAGAGCGTGCCCATGCCGCCGAGGATGACCATCATCAGCACGGCGCCGGACTGGTGCCAGGAAATGATCTCCGGGTTCACGAAACCGAACTGCACGGCGGCCAGGTAGCCCGACATCCCGGCCAACGCGCCGGAGATGACATAAGCCGCCAGCTTGTACCGGAAGGCCGGGAAGCCGAGCGCGCGCATGCGGTGCTCGTTGACCTTGATGCCGACCAGGGCATGGCCGAAGGTCGAGCCGAGAATGCGCCGCAGCACGAGATAGACGGCGACCAGCAGCACCAGCACCAGATAGTAGAAGTGATCGAGCTTCTCCAGGTCGAGCAGCGCCGTCTCGCCCAGCTTCAGGTGCGGCTTGTTGTAGATGTAGATGCCGTCCGAGCCGCCGCCGAACTTCGTGTCGTGGAAGACGAAGAACAGCATCTGGGCGAAGGCCAGCGTCACCATGATGAAGAAGATGCCCCGGGTGCGCAGTACCAGCGCGCCGGTGACGAGGGCGAAGGCGGCACAGGCCGCCATCGCCGCCGGCAGCGTCCACCACAGCGAGGCGGCCTCGTACTTCGGCACCATCAGCGCCAGCGCGTAGCCGGCGAGGCCGAAGAAGGCGGCATGGCCGAAGCTCACCAGCCCGGTGTAGCCGACCAGGAGATCGAGGCTCATGGCGAAGATGGCCATGATCATGATCTTGGTGATGAGCTGGGTGTAGAAGGTCGAGCCGGCCAGCGGAAAAGCCGCCAGCGCCACGACGGCGGCGATCAGGATGGCGTTGAGCATGCGGCCGTGGGCGTGCATCACAGCTTCCTGAACAGGCCCTCGGGCCGCCACACCAGCACGGCGGCCATGAGGAGGTAGACGATCATGCCCGCGACTTCCGGCACCAGCACCTGACCGAAGGTTTCCGCCAGCCCGATCAGCAGCGAGGCGACCAGGGCACCTTTCACCGAGCCGATGCCGCCGATGACGACCACAACGAAGCAGATGATCAAAACGCCGCCGCCCATGTTCGGAAACACCGAGGAGAGCGGCGCGTTGATCATGCCGGCAAAGGCCGCCAGCGCCACGCCGAGGGCGAAGATCAGCGTGTAGATGAGCCGGATGTTGATGCCAAGCGACTGGACCATGTCGCGGTTCGAGCTGCCGGCGCGGATCATCATGCCGAGCCGGGTGCGCGCAATGAGCAGGTACATGCCCAGCGCCAGCAGCAGGCAGACGGCGGAAATGACGAGGCGATACACGGGATAGGACAGGTTCTCGGTGAGCGGGATCGAGTGCGCCAGCAGCGCCGGCACCGGCACGCCGTGCACGTCGTCGCCCCAGACGATGCTGCGCATCTCCTCGAAGACGAGGATCAGGCCGTAGGTGAGCAGCACCTGGTAGAGGTGGTCGCGCTCGTAGAAGTGGCGGATCAGCAGCCACTCCAGCGCCACGCCGAGCAGCACCGTCAGCACCACGCCGAGCAGGATGGCGGCAGTCAGGCTGCCGGTCATCGAGGCGAGCGACCAGGCCAGGTAGGCGCCGACCATGTAGAAGCTGCCATGGGCGAGGTTGATGATGCCCATGATGCCGAAGATCAGGGTCAACCCGGAAGCGACGAGGAACAGCAGCAGGCCGTATTGCAGGCCGTTCAGCAGCTGGATGAGGAAAAAGGCGAAATCCATGAAGCAGGAACAAAAAACGGCGACAGGTTTCTGCCGCCGTTTGTCCTGAGACGAAATTAAGCCTTGCAGCCCTTGGCCGGATCGGCCAATGCCTTCCAAGCCACGCTCTGCACCAGGTTCTGCTTGCCGACCACCTTGCGAAGGTAGATATCCTGCACCGGGTTGTGCGCCTTGGACAAGGTGAAGGATCCGCGCGGGCTGTCGATCTTGGCGGCTTCCATGGCCTTGATCATCGCCGCCTTGTTGGCAATGTTGCCTTTCACGGCATCGAGGCCGGCAGCCAGCAACTGGCCGGCATCATAACCCTGCACGGCATACACGTCCGGTTGCAGCTTGTAGGTCTTGGCGAAGGCCAGGCGGAAGGCATTGTCCTTCTTGGTGTTCAGGCTGTCAGCGTAGTGCAGCGTGGTCTCGACACCCTCGGCCGCATCGCCCACTTCCTCCAGCACGCCGTCCGTGAGGAAACCGGGCCCGTAGAGCGGGATCTTGCCCTTGAGGCCGGCCGCGGCATAGTCCTTGAGGAACTTGGTGGCAGCACCGCCGGCAAAGAAGGCCACCACGGCATCCGGCTTGATGCTGGCGATCTCGGTGAGCAGGGCCTGGAATTCTACCTGCGGGAAAGGCAGATAGAGTTCCTTCACCAGTTTGCCGCCCTCCTTCTCGAAGCCCTCCTTGAAGCCGGCCATCATCTCCTCGCCCGCCGCATACTTGTGCGTGATGAAGACGGCGGTCTTGCGACCTTCCGCCTTCAGCACCTTGCCCAGCGCGTAGGTCGACTGCCAGTTGGAGAAGGAGGTGCGGAAGATGTTCGGCGCGCACAGCGGGCCGGTGACTGCATCCGCCCCGGCATTCGGGTTGATCCACAGCGTGCCGGACTCGCGAATCACCTTGGCCATGCCCATCGCAACGCCCGAATGCACCGTACCGATGATGACATCGACCTTGTCGCGCTGCACCAGCTTGTTGGCGTTTTCCGGTCCCTTGGCGGGGTTCGACTCGTCGTCGACGACGTAATACTCGATCTCGCGCCCGCCCAGTTTGCCGCTGTGTTCCGCAACCGCCAGCTTGAAGCCGTTGGTGATGGCCACTCCCAGCGCAGCGTAGGTGCCGGTGTAAGGCAGCATCAAGCCCACCTTGATTTTTCCGGACTGTGCCTGCGCCAGGCCGAAGGGGGCCAGCGTGCCGACGGCGGTCGCACCGGCCACGGCGGCCGTGCCCTTGAGAAACTCGCGGCGATCGAATCCTTTTTCGTTGCTGCTCATGTTTGTCTCCTCCAGGTTAATTATTGGACGACATGACCTTGTTGCGATCATGGTTCAGCGGCGAAAGTCTAGCCCGGTGGGGTCAAATCCGTGTCATGGCTTCGTCAAATCCTCGTCAAATCAGCGCCAGCAGCACGCGCGTGCCGCCCCCGGGACGCAGCTCGATGCTGATGCGCCAGCCGGCCTGCTCGCAGATGCGCTTGACGATGGCCAGGCCCAGGCCGAAGCCCTCCCCGGCCCCGCGCACGTCGCCGCGGCGAAAGCGGCGGAACAGCTCGGGGAGTTGCTCCGGCGCCATGCCGCGGCCGGTGTCGGTGATTTCGACCGTGCCGCCACTCGTGCGCAGCGCAATCGAACCGCGCTCGGTGTAACTCACCGCATTCGCCAGAAGGTTCGACAGCACCACATGGAGCGCCCGGCGCGGCACGCGCAGGGGCATGCTTTCGGGGGCGTCGACCACGAAAGTCAGTCCCTTCGCCACGGCGCGCTCGCGTATGCCCTCCGCCACTTCCTCGACGCATTCGCGCAGATCGACCTCGCCGCGGATGCCGTCGGCCTCCTCGCGCGCCATGAGCAGAAATGCGTTGACCAGTTCGGCCAGGCGCGCCGCCGCCGCATCGATCTTCTCGAGCCGCTCGCGCGCCTTGGGCGCGAGGCCGGCGTCCTCCAGCATCAGCTCGCAGCTGGTCTGGATGGAGGTCAGCGGCGTGCGCAGCTCGTGGCTGACGTCGGCGGTGAAGGCGCGCTCGCGCTCCAGCAGCCGCGCCATGCGCGCGTGATAGGCATCGAAGGCGGCGGCCAGTTCGGCCACCTCGCGCTCGGGATAGAAACGCTCGAGGCGGCTCTCGCCGGTGCGGCTGTCCAGCTCGCGCACCCGCCGCGCGAGATCGACGACGTGGCGCGTCAGCCAGCCGGAGGCCCACAGGCCGATCAGCGCCGTCACCAGGGCCGTGAAGGCGGCGCCCAGCACCAGCGCCACCGTGAAGGCGCGCGCCCGTTCCTCGTGCAGCGACACCGAATAGGCAAGGTAAAAGCGCATGCTGCCGATCTCGCGCACCTCGACGCGATAGCGGTCGGCGCCGCTCGTGACGTCATGGAAGCCGGGTTCGAGATCGCGCAGTTCTTCCGGCAGCTGTCGCTGCTCGTCGGGACCGCGGGTGGCGTAGCCATGCACCAGCCAGCTGGCGCGAAACCACTTGCGCAGCGACAGCGCCTGGGTGTCGGCGCGTACGTCGAAGCGCTGCAGCTTGCGATAGGGCGGGCCGTCGATCGACCCGATGCGCTCGTATTGCTGCAGCAGGCTTTCCATCTCGTCGGAGACGATCTGGTCGATCAGTTGCGCTTCCTGGTGGCGGTTAAGCTGCAGGATGGCCACGGCATGGATCAGCACCAATATCGCTCCGACCAGGGCGAAGGTCAGCGCGAAGCGAAGGCGAAGGCTATGCCTGACCGACATCGATCGAGGCGAAGCGGTAGCCGACGCCATGCACCGTCTCGATCGGCGAATGGCCGTGCGCATCCGTGAGCGCGCGGCGCAACAGGTGCATGTGGCTGCGCAGGGAGTCGCTCTGCGGCTGCTCGTCGCCCCACAGCGCCTGCTCGAGCTCGGCCCGCGAATACACCCGGTTCGGCGCCGACATCAGCATCTCCAGCAGGCGCAGGCACTTGCGCGAGAGGTGAACCGGGCGGCCATCGACGGCGACGGCCAGGCTGGACATGTCGAACTCGATGGCGCCGAACACCAGCCTGCGGTCGATCACGCGGCCGCGGCGGCGCGACACCAGGGCCTTCAGGCGCGCCTCGACCTCGCGCAGGGCGAAGGGCTTGACGAGATAGTCGTCGGCGCCGCAATCGAAGGCGGCCAGCTTGTCGTCGAGCACGTCGCGCGCGGTGAGGATCAGCACCGGGACGTCCTGGCGCGCATCGCGGCGCAGCTTGTTGCACAGGCGCAGGCCGTCCATGCCCGGCAGGCCGAGATCGAGCACGATGGCGTCGAAATCGCATGACGTCGCCAGGTGCATGCCGCTGACGCCATCGCGCGCGATGTCCACGGCGTTGCCGCGGCTCTCGAGGAACTCGCAGAGGTTGGTGGCGATATCGAGGTCGTCCTCGATGATCAGCACGCGCATGGCAGGCCCACTACATGGAAGCCGCGCAGAGGCTGAACCGTCGCCACCCCTTTCCTTGGTGAAGGGGCTGGGGGAAGGGCTCTCATTCGCGCAGCTTGAAGCGCTGGATCTTGCCGGTAGCGGTCTTCGGCAGCTCGGCGACGAAGTCCAGCCAGCGCGGGTACTTGTAGGGCGCCAGCTTGTCTTTGACGTGCTGCTTGAGCTGCTCGGCGAGCGCCTCGGAAGCCTCGATGCCGGGCTTGAGCACGACGAAGGCCTTCGGCTTGACCAGCTGGTCGGTGTCGGCGTGGGCCACGACGGCGGCCTCCAGCACCGCTTCGTGCGTCATCAGCGCCGCCTCGACCTCGAAGGGCGAGACGTAGATGCCGGAGACTTTCAGCATGTCGTCGGTGCGGCCGCAGTACTGGTAGTAGCCGTCGGCATCGCGCGTGTACTTGTCGCCGCTGCGCGTCCATTCGCCCATGAAGGTGTGTCGCGACTTCTCGCGCTGGTTCCAGTACATGACGGCCGCCGACGGGCCGTTGATCTGCAACTCGCCGATCTCGCCGTCCGCCACCGGCTGGCCGTCCTCGCCGATGAGGCGGATGTCGTAGCCGGGCACCGCCTTGCCGGTGGTGCCGTAGCGCACCTCGCCGGGCCGATTGGAGAGGAAGATGTGCAGCATCTCGGTGGAGCCGATGCCGTCGAGGATCTCGACGCCGAAATGCTCGGTCCAGCGCTTGCCGATGTCCGCCGGCAGCGCTTCGCCGGCCGAAGTGCACATGCGCAGGCGCAGTTCCTCCTTCTTCGGCAGCTCCGGGCTGACCAGCAGCGCGGCGTAGAGCGTCGGCACGCCGTAGAAGATCGAAGGCTTGTGCTCGCGCAGGCGCCTGAACACCGCCTGCGGCGTCGGCCGCTCGGCCATCAGCACGGCGGTGGCGCCGACCGACATCGGGAAGGTCAGGCCGTTGCCGAGGCCATAGGCGAAGAACAGCTTGGCGGCGGAGTACACCAGGTCGTCCTCGCGGATGCCGAGCACCGGCCGCGCGTACAGCTCGGCGGTCTGGATCAGGTGCGAGTGCAGGTGCACCGTGCCCTTCGGCGAGCCGGTCGAGCCGGAGGAATACAGCCAGAAGCACATGTCGTCGCAGGTGGTCGCCGCCGGCTCGAAATTGGCCGAGGCCTTGGCCATCAGGTCGGAAAGCTGCAGACGCCCCTTGCCATCCTGGCCCGAGACAATGACGTGCTGCAGGTGCTTGTGCTTGCCGACGATGGCCTCGAACTGCGGCCACAGCGCCTCCGAGACGACCAGCGCCCGGGCGCGCGAGTCGCCCAGCATGAAGTCGTAGTCGGCGGACGTCAGCAGGGTATTGGCGGCGATCGGCACGACGCCGGCCTGGATGGCGCCAAGGAAGGCGGTCGGAAAGTCGATGGTGTCGAGCAGGCACAGCATGACGCGCGATTCCTGCTCCAGCCCGAGGCCGGCCAGCACGTTGCCGAAGCGGTTCACCCGCTCGGCCAGGTCGCCGTAGGTATAGCTGCCGGCGTCGTCGATGAAGGCGGTCTTGGCGCCGCGCCCGGTCTGCAGGTTGCGCTGGATCAGGTCCCAGGCGGCGTTGTAGTCGCGCGGCACCGTGACGCGCGGCGGTGAAAAACGGTGGTCGGCCGTGGAAAGCTGCGGCATGTCCTGCTCCTCCTTTTTGTGGGCCGGCCCGCGGGCCGACCGCCGTCACCGGGCCGAAGCCCGGCCTACTTGGTGAATTCGATCGCTCCGCCCGGCAGCAGGTAGAGCACGATGGCCTTGCCGCCGGTCACGGTCGGATGGTGGGCATGCCCGGCCGGATAGACCAGCCAGCCGCGGCCGACGCCGTCGAACTTGGCGCCGTCGTCGAGCGGCATGATCATGTCGATCTCGCCGTTGGGGTGGCGATGGTGCGGGCCCCGGATGTCGTCCATCTCGACGACATCGACACTGAAGCCGTGGATGGCCTCGCAGGGCTTGATGACGCGCCCGAACTTGATGCCGCCCGCCTCGCGATTGCACATCCAGCCGGCGGCGATGGCCGCCTTGCAGGCTTCGAAGATGCGTTGAAACGCTGCGCCATCGGCCGGAAACTCGGCATTCAGGCGGGCCCCGAGCTGACCATCGAGGGGCTGACCGGCGATGCGCCCGGTGATCCCGGCGATGAGGGCCGTGAAGTCTTCGACAGAGATATTCCCCATTTCAGATGAACTCCCGACAATGGTTTGCAGTATAGTGCCACCATCCCGGTTGCAAAACTGTAAACCGGCATTTCACGCAGACCCGAGAAATACTTGGCACTCTGTCATCGTGGCGACGATTGGACAGTATATTGCATATCAGTAACAGATCAAGTGCTATATTTCATTTTCATATGCTAGTATGCGATCCAATACCAAGCCCCTGATGGCAAGGGAGAAAACTCAATGACGGCCGAATCCGCCCAGACCCCTGCCCAGTTGCCACAGGACGACCAGGCCTATCTGCAGCAACTCGGCGCACGGGTGCGGGATGCCCGCACGCGTCACGGCCTGTCGCGCAAGGCGCTGGCCGCCAAGTCGGGCGTATCGGAGCGCTATCTGGCCCAGCTGGAAAGCGGCCAGGGCAACATTTCCATCCTGCTGTTGCGCCAGGTCGCCGCCGCCCTCGACACGCCGCTCACCGAACTGCTCGGCGAACGCGATGGCCACCCCATCGAACTGACCCTGCTGGTTCAGTATCTCGAGAAGCTCTCGCCCAAAAAACTGATCCAGGCCAAGGCCATCCTGTCGAGCGCCTTCGGCGAACAGGACCCCCTCGAGCGGCGCCACCGCATCGCCCTCATCGGCCTGCGCGGCGCCGGCAAGTCCACCCTCGGCAAGGGCCTCGCCGAGCACCTCGGGGTCTCTTTCATCGAACTCGACGACGAGATCGAGCGCGAGGCCGGAGTGCCGTCGTCGGAAATTTTTTCGCTCTACGGCCAGAATGCCTATCGCCGCCACGAGAAGCGCTGCCTGGAGCGCATCATCGAGCACCACGAGCATGTCGTCATCGCCGCCGGCGGCGGCCTCGTTTCCGAGGCGCCCACCTACGAACTGCTGCGCAACGCCTGTTTCACCGTATGGATCAAGGCCAGCCCCGAGGAGCACATGCAGCGGGTGATCGCCCAGGGCGACTTGCGGCCGATGACGGGACGCGAGGAGGCAATGGCCGACCTGCGCCGCATCCTCGCGGAAAGAAACGAACTGTACGGCCTGGCCGACGCTATTATTGACACCTCAAACAAAACAGTTGACGCAAGTCAAGAAGAGTTGCAAAATATGTATAATATTTCGAGTTAAAGCTTCTGCCTGCACTTTAGTTCATCTGTGCCGGCCGGAGCAGCAACCCCAACCCGGAGGCACAGAGAGATGATCACCTACGATACCGACCCTTCCCGCTACGCCCACTGGCGCCTGGCCTTCGACGGCCCCATCGCCACCCTCACCCTCGACATCCAGGAAGACCGCGGCATCAAGCCCGGCTACAAGCTGAAGCTCAACTCCTACGACCTGGGCGTCGACATGGAACTGCACGACGCCGTGCAGCGCATCCGCTTCGAGCATCCCGAGGTGAAGTGCGTGGTGATCACCAGCGGCAAGTCGCGCATGTTCTGCTCCGGCGCCAACATCTACATGCTGGGCCTGTCGACCCACGCCTGGAAGGTGAACTTCTGCAAGTTCACCAACGAGACGAGGAACGGCCTCGAGGACTCCAGCGAGCACTCGGGCCTGAAGTTCCTCGCCGCGCTGAACGGCGCCACCGCCGGCGGCGGCTACGAGCTGGCGCTGGCCTGCGACGAGATCGCCATGATCGACGACCGCTCCACCGCCGTCAGCCTGCCGGAAGTGCCCCTGCTCGGCGTGCTGCCCGGCACCGGCGGCCTCACCCGCCTGGTCGACAAGCGCAGGATGCGCCGCGACCTCGCCGACGTCTTCTGCACCACTTCCGAGGGCGTGCGCGCCGAACGGGCGAAGGAGTGGAAGCTGGTCGACCACATCGCCAAGCCGCAGCAGTTCGAGGAGATGGTCAAGGCGCGCGCCGCCGAACTTGCGAAGCAATCCGACCGCCCCGGCGGCCAGGGCATCAGCCTCACCCCGCTCAACCGCAAGGACGACGAGCAGGGCTACCACTATAACCATGTCGACGTCGCCATCGACCGCGCCAGCCGCACGGCGACGCTGACCGTCACCGCGCCGATGGGCCGCCAGCCCGACGAACTCGAGGAGATCCTCACCCAGGGCGCGCGCTGGTGGCCGCTCGCCATGGCGCGCGAGCTGGACGACGCCATCCTCATGCTGCGCACCAACGACCTCGACGTCGGCCTCTGGCAGATCAAAACGCGCGGTGACCTCGCCGCCGTGCTGGAAGCCGACGCCACCATGGCGAAGTTCAAGGACAACTGGTTCGTGCGCGAGACCATCGGCATGCTGCGCCGCTGCCTGCGCCGCCTCGACGTCTCCTCGCGCTCGATGTTCGCCGTGCTCGACGAGGGCTCCTGCTTCGGCGGCCTGTTTTTCGAGCTGGCGCTCGCCGCCGACCGCAGCTTCATGCTGAAGATCGAGGACGACTTCGCCCGCGCGCCGAAGGTTGCCCTGTCGGCAGCCAATTTCGGCCTCTACCCGATGAACAACGGCCTGTCGCGCCTCGCCACCCGCTTCGCCAATGAAGCCGCCCCCGTGGAGGCCGCCCGCGCCACGCTGGGCAAGATGCTGGAAGCCGACCAGGCCGCCGAACTCGGCCTCGTCACCTTCACGCCGGACGAGCTCGACTGGGACGAGGAAGTGCGCATCGCCATCGAGGAGCGCACGGCGCTGTCGCCGGACGCGCTGACCGGCATGGAAGCCAGCTTGCGCTTCGCCGGCAGCGAGACCATGGACACGCGCATCTTCGGCCGCCTCACCGCCTGGCAGAACTGGATCTTCAACCGCCCGAACGCCGTCGGCGAGGCCGGCGCGCTGAAGGTCTACGGCACCGGCGCCAAAGCGAAATTCAACTGGGAACGCGTATAAATACACGGAGAGACAACATGAGCATCGATTACAGCCAGAAGATCCCCAACAACGTCGACCTCGCCTCGAACAAGACCCTGCAGCGCGCACTCGAGCACTGGCAGCCGGCCTACCTCGACTGGTGGAACGAAATGGGTCCGGACAAGACCACGACGGCCGAGGTGTACCTGCGCACCGCCATCAGCGTCGACCCGAAGGGCTGGGCGCATTTCGATTACGTGCGCATGCCCGACTACCGCTGGGGCATCTTCCTCGCCCCGCAGGACGCCGGCCGCAAGATCAATTTCGGCGAGCACATGGGCCAAAACGCCTGGCAGGAAGTGCCGGGCGAGTACCGCTCGACGCTCCGCCGCATCATCGTCACGCAGGGCGACACCGAGCCGGCCTCGGTCGAGCAGCAGCGCCACCTCGGCATGACCTGCCCCTCGCTCTACGACATGAGGAACCTGTTCCAGGTGAACGTCGAGGAAGGCCGCCACCTGTGGGCGATGGTCTACCTGCTGCACGCCCACTTCGGCCGCGACGGCCGCGAGGAAGGCGAGGCCCTGCTCGAGCGCCGCTCGGGCGACGCCGACAACCCGCGCATCCTCACCGCCTTCAACGAGAAGACGCCGGACTGGCTGTCCTTCTTCATGTTCACCTTCATCACCGACCGCGACGGCAAGTTCCAGCTGGCGGCGCTGGCTGAATCCGGCTTCGACCCGCTGGCGCGCACCTGCAAGTTCATGCTCACCGAGGAGGCGCACCACCTCTTCGTCGGCGAGTCCGGCATCAGCCGCATCATCCAGCGCACCTGCGAGGCGATGGCGAGCCACAAGACCGACGACCCGGCGAAGCTGCGCGCCATGGGCGTCATCGACCTGCCGACGCTGCAGAAGTACCTCAACTTCCATTACAGCGTCACCAGCGACCTCTACGGCGCGGAAATCTCGTCGAATGCCGCCTCCTTCTACACCAACGGCCTCAAGGGCCGCTACGAGGAGACCAAGCTCGGCGACGACCACCGCCTCGACACCGCCGAGTACCCGGTGATGGAAGTCGTCGGCGACAGGATCGTCACGAAACATGTGCCGGCGCTCACCGCGCTCAACGAGCGCCTGCGCGACGACTGGGTGAAGGACGTCCAGGGCGGCATCGATCGCTGGAACAAGGTGCCGGAAAAGCTCGGCATCCCCTTCCGCTTCACGCTGCCGCACAAGGGCTTCCACCGCAAGATCGGCATCTTCGGCGAGCTGCACCTGAGCCCCGAGGGCAAGGTGATCTCGGAAGCCGAGTGGACGCACAAGCACCGCGACTGGCTGCCCACCGAGGAAGACCGCGCCTTCGTGCAGTCGCTGATGGGCCGCGTCGCCGAGCCCGGCAAGTTCGCCAACTGGATCGCCCCGCCCGCGCGCGGCATCAACAACCAGCCGGTGGACTTCGAGTACGTACGCTTCAACTGACAACGTAAAACCATGAACCACAGAGACACAGAGGCACAGAGGAGAGCAAAAATGGAATCTTTCTCTGTGCCTCTGTGTCTCTGTGGTTAAGGGTGTTGGATTTTGGAGGCTTCAATGAGCACCGCCGAACTCGCCAAGCAGCACCTCATCGACCCGGGCATCTGCATCCGCTGCAACACCTGCGAGGAGACCTGCCCGGTCAAGGCCATCACCCACGACTCGCGCAATTACGTCGTGAAGGCCGAGGTCTGCAACGACTGCCGCGCCTGCGTGCCGCCCTGCCCGACCGGTGCCATCGACAACTGGTTCCCCATCACGCCGGGCAAGCCCTACACCCTGGAGGAGCAGTACTCCTGGGACGAGCTGCCCGCAGCGGCGCCGATAGCGGCGGACGTCGCCGAGCCGGCGGACGTCGCGCGCCTCACCTCGGAAGCCACCGCCGGCCAGGGCGGCCCGGTGGCCGCGCCGTGGTCGGCGGAGAAACCGGCGGTGAACCTCTACAACGAAAAGGGGCCTATCACCGCCACCGTGGCCGGCAACTTCCGCCTCACCGGCGAGGGCGCCAGCGCCGACATCCGCCACATCGTGCTCGACTTCGGCGGCGTACACTTTCCGCTGCTCGAAGGCCAGAACATCGGCATCATTCCGCCCGGCACCG
>WBZY01000724.1_pt1 | contig 22527 bp, 19 predicted proteins | sample 5204191 | NCBI WGS metagenome assembly WBZY01 (sample SAMN12344363, study PRJNA552823) | activated sludge metagenome | biome: Activated sludge suspended growth; feature: Anammox Sidestream; material: Wastewater; isolation source: activated sludge from anammox sidestream of wastewater treatment...
GATTGTTGCCCTCAGCGCGAAGACATTCGAGCTTTGGGACGACTGCTTCTCGTTTCCGGACCTCATGGTCCGCGTACGCCGTTCCGTCGAGGTCCGGTTGCGCTACGCCGGCGAACACGGCGAGCCCTGCACCATTGGCGACAACACCTGTAACTGAGCCCGCCGCCCGGGCGCGGTAGACTTGAGCGGTGAAGCCGCCACGGGTCTTCGATTCGGTTGCCCGGCTCGTGGGCAACACCCCTCTCGTCGAGCTCCGGCACCTCTCGCCCGGCGCCGGGGTGCGCATTTTCGCCAAGCTCGAAGGCCAGAACCCTACCGGCAGCATCACATCCTCCAGTCTGCCCGCTCCTCCGGCAGGCTGGCGCCCGGGCAGACCATTGTCGAGGCTTCGACAGGCAACACGGGCGTCGCTCTCGCCATGTTCGGCCGTCAGCTCGGGCATCCGGTCGATGTCTGCGTCCCCGAAAGCGTCTACCCCGAGATTGAGGCGCTCCTGCGCGTTTACGGGGCGAACATCCGCTGGGTTCCACGCCAGGCCGGCATCAAGAGCGCCATCGAAGTGGCCCGCGAGGTCGCCAGGGCTGAAGGAGCCTTCCTCCTCGACCAGTTCGGAAACGAAGAGAACGTGCGCGTCCACTACGAGACAACGGCCGCCGAAATCCTCTCCGACCTCGGCCGCGTCGATATCTTCGTTGCCGGAATCGGCACCGGCGGCACCATCAGCGGCGTTGGCCGCCGCCTGAAGGAGGCAAACCCGGCCTGCAAGGTGTTTGGCGTGGAGCCACGGCTCGGCGTTCACGTCCAGGGCCTCACATCGCTCGAAGAAGGATTCATCCCCCCCGTTCTCGATGAAACCGTCCTCGATGGCAAGATCATCGTCGGCAACCGGCACGCCTTCTCCCATGCCCGCCGGGCGATGCTCACCGAAGGGCTCTTCGGGGGAATCAGCAGTGGCGCCACGCTCCACGCCGCCATGCGCGCCGCCACCCGCATCGAGCGCGGCAACGTCGTCCTCATCGCGGCCGATGGCGGCTGGAAGTACCTGGGCACCGACCTCTGGGATGCCGAAGACCGCGACCCCGCCTTCGAGGCCCACGAGGACCCCCTCGACGACGTCCTCTGGTGGTAGCCCCCGGCACCCAGCCCCCCGCGACCGCTTGCTGTTCCACCCAAACGCCGTGTCCGGGCACCCATCTACTCCTCCCTCCTCCCTCCTCCCTCCTCCCTCCGTGCATAATGCCCCGTGAGGGCCACCCGGCTGGCCCGGGAGTTGACTGCATGCTCCGCATCATCCTTATCGTCATCGTTGCCGCCATCGCCGCGCTTGTTCCGGGCCCGGCCGTCGCCCAAGAGGCTGACGGCAACAACGACGGCGATGCCGTCATCCGCATCAACGGCAACTACCGGCTGCCCTCCGGCGAATCCGTCGGCACTGCAATTCTCATCCACGGCGATGCCGCCATCGATGGGACAGTCCGCGATGCACTTGTCGTCATCGATGGCGCCGCCATCATCACCGGCCGCGTCAATGGTGACATCACCGTCATCAGCGGCGGCCTGCGCCTCGCGCCCGGTGCAGTGGTGAACGACGTCCTCCTCATTCGCAGCGACCTCATAGAGGAGCCCGGAGCCACCATTGCTGGCGACGTCACCCGGAGGTCCCGGCTCCTGTTCCCGGGCGCAGCCGTGGTTCTCGGCCTGCTCGCCTGGGTAGGGCTGACGGTAATGGCCATCCTTGCGGGGCTCCTGTTCGCCGCGGTCGGCGGCGGGCAGATGTCATCCGCTGCCAGCAGCCTCACAGAATCGCCCGGGCAGACGATCCTCGGGGCAGTTGTCGTGGTCGTGGGGATACCGCTGGCCGCCGTGGCCGCTTTCGTGTCCCTTCTCGGGATCGTGGCCGGGCTGGGGCTGCTCTTCTTCCTGCTGCCGGCGCTCCTCTTCCTCGGGTATCTGGTTGCCGGCGCATGGCTTGGCGGGCTCATCACCCGCCAGCGTAGAGAGCCAGGCACTCCGGTTCACCCCTACATCGAGGTGGCCGTTGGGGTCGCGCTGCTCCAGCTCGCGCTGCTCATCCCCGGCCTCGGCGCCCTTGCCGCTTCTCTGCTCGCCATGTGGGGAGCGGGCGGCCTCGCCTATCTCGGGTGGCAGGCCTTCCGGCCCGGGCGCGCCCCCACGGCTGGTCCACCCCGGGACGCTCCAACAACGGCCTAACGCACGGTCGCAGCCACCGGGACCGGACCCTTCCCTTTACGTGAAAGTTCGACTCTGGTACCGTGCGCCCCACAAACCCCCGTTGGAGGCTTTCACGTGGACTTCCGCGATACCGGCCCACAGGCCAGCTGGCGCCACGAAGTGCGCCAGTTCCTTAAAGAGCAGAAGCCCGGCTCCATCCCCGATGAAGCGGCCATGATGGGCGAAGGCGGCCGGCCCGACCTCGCCGGAATGGCGGCCTGGCGCAAGGCCCTCGCCGCCAAAGGCTGGATCGCTCCCGCCTGGCCCAAAGAGTACGGCGGCGCCAGCCTCGGGGTCATGGAACAGTTCATCATGAACGAAGAGTTCGCCGAGTCGCGCGTCCCCAACGTCGGCGGCATGGGCGTCTCCATGATCGGCCCCACCCTCATCATCCACGGCAACGAGGACCAGAAGAAGGAGCACCTCGGCGCCATCCTTCGCGGCGAAACCCGCTGGTGCCAGGGCTATAGCGAACCCGGCGCAGGCAGCGACCTCGCCGCTCTCCAGACCAGGGCCGTGCGTGATGGCGACGACTTCGTCATCAACGGCCAGAAGATCTGGACCTCCGGCGCCCACTTCGCCGACCGCATGTTCATGCTCGCCCGCACCGACCCCGACGCCCCCAAGCACCGCGGCATCACCTACTTCCTCCTCGACATGAAGAGCCCCGGCGTGACCGTTCGCCCCCTCATCAACATGGCCAATGGCCACGCCTTCAACGAAGTCTTCTTCGAAGATGTGCGCGTGCCCGCCCGCAACGTCGTCGGCGAAATCGACCGCGGCTGGTACATCGGCACCACTACCCTGGACTTCGAACGCTCCTCAATCGGCAACGCCGTTGGCCAGCGCCAGACGCTCGAGTACTACCTCCGCCACATCCGTGACCATCGCCTCGGCACCGAAACCGTGCGCGCTGAGTTCTCGGACCGCTGGATCGAGGCCGCCACCGCGAAGATGCTCAGCTACCGTGTCATCACCATCCAGGCGGAAGGGCGCGTGCCCAACCACGAAGCCTCGATTGCCAAGCTCTTCAACACCGAGCTCAGCCAGCGGATCGCCCGTTCCGCGATGAAGGCCCTCGGGCTGCATGGCCAGACCATTGACCGCGAAAAAGCCCCCATGCGCGGCCGTGTCCCCGGGAGCTACATGGCGACCGTCGCCTCCACCATCGCCGGCGGCACCAGCGAAGTGCAACGCGGGATCATCGCCACCCGCGGGCTGGGCTTGCCTCGCGGCTAGTCTTCCGCACAAGATGAACCACAGCCGGGGCCGGCAAGCGCCAGCCCCGGCCGACCATTCCCGGGAGACGCGCAGCAACCATGCCCACCGCAAGTATCAACGGATTCGACCTCTTCTACGAGATCTTCGGCGATGGCGAACCGATCATCCTCCACCATGGCTACACGGGCTCGCACTACAACTACCACGGCTCGGCCGCCATCCTTGCTCCGAAATACCGTTGCATCCTCATGGACTGCCGGGGCGCGGGCGATAGCGGCCGGCCACCCTCGGGCCATACAACGGAGCAGTACGCCGCCGATGTCATCGCCTTCGCCGACTACCTCGGGCTCGACCGCTTCACCTTTGTCGGCCATAGCATGGGCGGACTCATCGGCATGGAGCTGGGCATCACCTACGGGCACCGGCTCAACAGGCTCGTGCTCGTGGCCCCTGCCCCGGCCGATGGCGTTCAGACGCCGCCGGGCTACCGCGAGCGCGACCGCGCGCTCCATACCTCCCGCGATGTGGAGACCATGCTCCACGAACGGAGAATCACCACCGCCCGCGAACTCTCCGACGACGTGCACCGCCTCCGCATCCAGCGCGGGCATTCCGTCTCCGACGCGCACTTCGAAGAGTCGTGGAAAGCCCTCGAAGATGCGCGCCTGGGCGAACGCCTGGCCGAAATCACCGTGCCCACGCTGATGGTGGCCGGCGCCGCCGACGGGCTCCTTCCCGCCAACCTGCAGGACTTCCAGAGGCTGCCCAACGCGACCTTGCACGTCTTCAGCCGCGTGAGCCACGGCGTTCCCTACGAGGTCCCCGAAGCCTTCGCCGAGGTAATCGCCGATTTCATCGAGCACGGCGTTGTAACCGCCCGGACGCTCCAGGAGAAATTGAAAGCCGCCGCCGCCCGGGCCTGAACCGCCGGCAGTCCTGCCAATCGCAGCCCTCGCCCTTTCAGGAGTGCGGCAACGTCAGTGCGCCAGGTTGCGCCCGCTTCCGAAGCTAACACCGCGGCGAATGCGGCTGAAGACCGACTCCGTGGGGCCGTAGCCTCCCGTGCTGTAGCGGGCCTCCAGCCACGCCTGCCCGATGCTCGCAACCGTCGTCAGCACCAGGTACCAGCACGAGATGATCACCAGCCACTCCAGGTACTTCAGGCTTGACGAGTACTGGAGCTTGGCCGTCAGGAAGAGCTCGCTCACGCTGATGAAGTTCACCAGTGAGGAGTTCTTCAGCATTGCGATGAACTCGTTGCCCGTGGGCGGAATCACCACGCGCATCGCCTGCGGGAGGATGATCCGCCGCATGGCCACCGGGTAGGTCATGCCCAGGCTCTTGGAAGCCTCCATCTGGCCCGGGTCCACGCTCTGGATTCCCGCCCGCATAATCTCCGTCATGTAGGCGCCCTCGTTGATCGCGAGCGCGAAAACCGCCGCCTCTAGCCGGCCGAACTGCCCATCCCACGGCGCCCACGACGGCCACAGCTGGGGCAGCGCAAAGTACCAGAAGACAATCTGAACCAGCAGCGGCGTGCCCCGGAAGAACCAGATGTACAGCAGCGACGCCCAGCGCAGGGGCCCCAGCTTCGAAAGCCGCATCAGGGCGAAGACCGTACCCAGCACGATGCCCGCAACCATCGCCATCACCGAAAGGCGAACGGTCATCCACACGCCTTCGAGAACGAGGCGCGAGAAGAGGTTGTCCCACACAACCCCCCACTCAAGGACGGTGAGGAAATGGGCTTCGGTCATCAGTCAAAGGAGAAGGGGGCGGGACTGCGTGTTCCCGCCCCCTCGGCGCCTACTTCAACGCCCCCGCTTCAAGATCCCAGTACTTGAGGATTGCCGCATACTGGCCCTTGTCCATCATCGCCTTGAGTGCCTTTTCGAGGCCCGTCTTCACCTCGGCATCGTCCTTGCGCACACCGATTCCGTAGGGGCCCGTGTTGTACTGCTCGCCCACGACCTCCGTGTTCTTCACCTTGGTCGCATTGTAGGCGGCCACGGGGTAGTCCATGAGCGCCGCCGCAGCGCGCCCGGATGCTACCTCCTGGATGGCGTCGGTGTTCTGTTCGAACTTCGACACCTTGATCTTCTCCTTGCACTTGGCGTTCTGCTCGTCCGCCTCGTCGATCTGAACAGTCCCCACCTGGATTGCCACCGTCTTCCCGCAAAGGTCGGCGATCGTGGCGATCTTGTCCGGGTTGCCCTTCTTCACGAGAATGCCCGACCCGGCTGTGAAGTAGTCGACGAAGTCGATCTCCTTGCGCCTCTCCTCCGTGTCGCTCATCGCCGACATGATGACGTCTATCTTCTTTCCCGTGAGGCTGGGAATCACCGCGTCGAAGGACGTGTTCTGGATGTCCGCCTTCACGCCCCACGCCTGCGCAATGCAATTGGCGATGTCGGCGTCGAGCCCGATCGGCGTGCTCGTCCCTTCCTTCGTGAAGTCGATGGGCGCGTAGCTCAGGTCCGAACCCACCACCAGCTTGCCCGCATCCTTGATGCGCTTGGGAGCCGTTAGCCCCAGGTCCTTGCAGTCGACGCTCGCCGCGACAAGGTCGGCGCCACCATCGCCGCCATTGTCACCGTCGTCATCATCGTCGCCGCAGGCCACGCCAGCAAAGGCGAACGCGGCAATCGTGGCCGTGACCCCCAGGGTCACCAACCAGCTGTGTTTGTGCATGCGCGAAAACCCTCCCCGTTTAGGTCGGCGATACTATTGCACGGGCCAGCCGCACGCGAAAGCGAGCCCGGCAAAGAGAGACCCGCGGCCAACCTTCAGGCGATAGCGCCGCTTGCCAGCACCTCGCCGGCCTCCTCGTCCGACAGGCCCAGCACTTCCTGCAGCACCTGCACCGAGTGTTCGCCAAGGCCGGGCGCTGCAAAGCGGGGGCCATTGTCGTACCCACGGATGCGGAACATATGGCCTTCGTAGGGCACTTCTCCCATCTCGCAATGGGGCAGCGGCCGGAAAAAGCGCCGGTGAGCGAGCTGCGGGTCCTGCAGCAGGTCACTCGACCGCTGGACCGCACCCGAAGGTACCCCCGCAGACTGTAGCTTCGCCATGAGCTCGTGCGGGTCGTAGCCCCCGGTCCATTCTGCAAGGCGCTCGAAGAGCATCTCGCGTGCGGCGTAGCGGCCCTCGGCATTTTGGAGAGCCGGGTCCTTCGCCCAGGCCGGGCTGCCCATCACTTCGCAGAGCGCGCGCCATTGCTCGTCAGTCTCCACGGCGATTGCACACCACTCGTCCTCGCCTGCACAGGGGAATGCGTCGTGCGGCGCGCAGCCGGGCTCCTCATTGCCCGCGCGCCGGGGGATTCGGCCGCTCACCTGGTAATCCAGCAACTCCGTGCCCAGGAAGTACACCGCCGATTCCATCTGCGCCTGCTCGATGTACTGCCCTTCCCCCGTGCGCCGACGGTGGTCAAGGGCTGCCATCAGCGTGCTCGCGAGGAAATGTGGGGCAACGGTGTCGGTGTAAGCGGCGAAGGGCCCTCCCGGGTCGCGGTCGGGCCACCCCGTTATCTCGTAGAAGCCCGAAATGGCAGCGGCGTGGTTGCCGTACCCCGCCAGTGGGGCCGCCGGGCCTGTCTGGCCCATCAGGCAGCTGCTAACCATGATCGCCTTCGGATTGAGCTCGTGGACCACATCCCAGCCCAGGCCCATCGCCCCAATCGTCCCCGGGGTGAACGACTCGAGCACCACGTCCGCCCATTCGATCAGCCGCTTCGCAATCGAGAGCGCCTCCGGGTTCCGCAGCGCGAGCGCCAGCGAAAGCTTCGAGGTGTTGTATCCACCAAAGAACTGGGAACGGTTCGTTCCGAAAACGCCATCCTTGAACGGTCCGCCCACGCGCAGCCGGTCCGGTGGCTGGGCAGTCTCCACCCGCACCACCGTCGCGCCGTGGTCGCCAAGGTACTTCGCCGTAATCGGCCCCACGCCTATCCATGAGAAGTCCGCGACCTTCAGGCCCTCGAAGGGCAGGGCTCCCGGCGCCGCCGCTACCACCGGCGCGACCGGGCCGGGCCGCTCCGCGAACACCTCGCCCGTGTGCTCGCCCGGCTTCGGAGCCGAGCGCGCCACCCTGAGTGGCGTGCCCGAAAGCCTTACGAACGGCCCCGGCGCCTTTAGCGCCCTTCCGGGAGCGGTCTCCAGCGGCTCCCAGTAGCCCCGCGCCTCGAGGTGGCGGAATCCAGCCACCTCGGCGACTGTGTTGATGGGAGCGAGCGTGATTCCTGCTTCCAGGGCGCGCTCCAGCAAGTCGTTCATCCGGAACCGGGAGGTGAAAGCGCTGATCGCGGCATTCACCTCGTCGAAACCGATCTTGAGGGGCTCTCCCGCAATCCAGCGAAAGTCGTAAGTCTTCCATTCCTCATCGGTCAGCCAGTTCTCGCCCACTATCCCGGCGTCGACCATCCAGCGCGTTAGCGTCGGCATCGATGCCCCGTTGGCGATCACAACAACGCCGCCGTCCACGCACGGGTACACCACCGGCAGGGTTACCGTCCCCAGCTGCAGGAGAGAACCATTGCGCTCGATATCACGCCCCTGGATGGCGTGCGCGATGCTGGCGTTTAGAAGTGTCCAGAAGACGCAGGCCTGCACCGAGACATCCGCAAACTGACCCTGCCCGGTTTGCAGCCGTCGAAAGTGCGCCACCATGGCCGCCACCGCACTCTCAGCAGCGCCGTGGAGCCACGTCTGCGGCACCGAGATGCGCACCGGCCGCCGGTCTGCGTCACCGTTCACTGCCATCATTCCGCCCATCGCCGCGAGAGTCAGGTCCGTGGCAGCGTGGTTCGCGTAAGGGCCGTCCTGCCCAAAGGGGGTCGTGGCGACATACACGAGCTGAGGGTTGACTTTCAGCAGGTCGTCGAAGCCCAGGCCGCGAGCGGCCATCTCACCGGGACGCGCACTCTCGAAGAGAAAGTGGGAGCTGGCCACCAGCTCCAGGAATCGCTTGCGGTCGTCCGTCGCGTCGAGGTCGAGGGTCACGCTGCGCTTGCCGCGATTGTGCAGCTGAAAACGCAGACCGGCCCTTACCGGTTCCGCGTGGGGATCGATGGGCGGCTCCCCCCGCGATCGGTCCCCGCCAGGCGGCTCCACCTTGATCACGCCGGCGCCCATGAAGCCCAGCATCATCGGCCCCAGCTCCGCCCGCCCCGTCGTGAGATCGATCACGCGGTAAGGCTTCAACATACCTGTCCACCTCCTCCCATTGGTGCCCGGGATTGTGTCGCACAGCCCGGGCAGAGGCAAGATTTCCTGAACGCCCGTCCGGTTTCCGAAAAAGGCACCCGCGGGTGACCCTTCCCGTCCACGGCCATACCATAAGTGGCACATCAGCCCCGGAGCCGCGCGTGGAAGCCCTGAACATTACGGTCATCGGGGGTGGCGGTATCGTCGCCCGCGAGTTCTTGAAAATCCTCGATGAGCGCCACGTTGCGGTTGGACGCCTGCGACTCCTCGCCACCGCGCGCTCCGCCGGACGCGTTATCGAGTTCCGCGGGAAGCCCATCACCATCGAAGAGACAACCCTTTCGAGCCTCTCTCGCGACGACCACGTCGTCTTCCTCTCCGCCTCGGGGGCCGCCTCGAAGCTCCACGCGCCTATCGCCCGCGACAACGGCAGCTTCGTCGTCGACGACTCCAGCGCCTACCGCATGGACCCTGAGGTGCCCCTCGTAATCCCCGAGATCAATCCCGAGGACCTGGAATGGCACCGGGGCATCGTCAGCCAGCCCAACTGCACCACCACTCCGATGGCCATCGCTCTGCACCCCATCCACCGCGTTAACCCCCTGAAGCGCATTATCGTCAGCACCTACCAGGCTGTCGCCGGGGCCGGCGCCGCCGCCGTCGAAGGCCTCGCTTCTGAGGCGCGCGCCGCCCTCGAAGGCCGCCACGAGCCATCGGGCACGCAGAAGCGCGAGATCGCCTTCAACGCCGTGCCACAGATCGACCTCTTCGCCGAAGACGGCTACACGAAAGAAGAGATCAAGATGGCGAACGAGACGCGCAAGCTCCTCCACGCTCCCGGCATCGCCATCAGCGCCACGTGTGTTCGCATCCCGGCCTTCTTCGGCCACTCCATGAACGTCTGGGCCGAATTCGAACGCCCCATCTCGGCTGCCGAGGCCCGCCAGCTAATGGCCTCGGCCCCGGGCCTGACCCTCGTGGACGACCCCGCCGCGGAGCAGTACCCCACACCGCTCGACGCGGCCGGCAACGATTTGGTGCTGGCCGGCCGCCTCCGCGCCGATAGCTCCCTTCCCGGCGCCATCACCTTCTGGACCGTCACCGACAGCATCCGCAAGGGCGCCGCCACCAACGTCGTCCAGATCATCGAAGAGGCGGCCCGCCGCAACCTCATCCGCCGCTAACGCGCGGCTCCTTATGCATCACGGCCTCCCCGATTGAGGGCAGCCCTCCACCTTCCCGGGGTTGTAGATGAGCAGCTCCGCCACCGGGGCGCGCTTCGTCCCCACCGAGTTGATCGCCCGCGCCATGGAGACCGTTTCCAGCCGGTGCCCCCGGCCCTCATAGAGCTCGCGGATGGCCTCATGTTCCGAATTGGAAAGCAGGACCCCGGCGCCGCGGCTCACCATCGACTCGAACGCGTCGCGCAGGCGTCGCTGATCGCCGGGGCCAAAATCCCCGGCGGTGTAGCTCGTGAAGCTGGCCGTTGCGCTCAAGGGCTGGTAAGGCGGGTCGAGGTACACGAAATCGCCCGCGCCGGCAGCGGCACAGGCCTCCTCGAAGTCCATGCAGGTGAGTTCGACGCCTTTCAGGGCCTCGGAGGCCGCCCGCAGGCCCGGCTCGTCGAGAATGCGCGGATTGCGGTACCGCCCGTGCGGCACGTTGAAATGGCCCCGGCGGTTCACGCGGTAGAGGCCGTTGTAACACGTTCGATTCAGGAAGATCAGACGCGCCGCGCGCCCCACCGGGCTGTCCGGAACCGCCGCCCGGCATTCGTAGTACAGTTGCTGTCTCGCGCTCTGCCCGGAGGATGCGTACAACTCCGCCAGGGGCCGCAGCTCACCCGCCAGCGCCTCCACGTCGTCCCGGACCACCGTGAAGCACTCGATGAGGCCAGCGTTGGCGTCGTTGAGCACCGCTGACTCCAGCCTTCCCGCAGCCTCCAGCGCGAAGAAGACCCCTCCGCCGCCGAGGAACGGCTCGTGGTACCGCCGGAAGGCCCCCGGCGCGCGAGCAGCGATAATTGGCGCAAGCCTGGCCTTGCCCCCGGCCCATTTCAGAAACGGCGACGCCACAACGCGATTCTGACCGCTGTCACGGCTTGCGGACAATGCCCGCTCTGTCCTGTCTGCCCTCTCAGGCTTGCGGGTGGCGCCGGCGCCACGGCCGGGGGCTCCACCAGCGGTCGCTCCTCAGCGTTTGAGCACCACCACCATGCGCTCCGCCCCGTGGATCCCCCGTACAATCTGCTTCTCGATGTCGGCGGTGCGGCTCGCTCCGGTGAGGATAAGCGCGTCACCATCGCCAAGGTACCCTTCGAGGCCCGATGGGTGGCGGACAATCGTCTTCGCCTGCAGCTCAACCACGATGCGGCCCGCCGCCAGGAGCGGCCTGCGCGCGGCCTCCCTCCCCGTCAGGAGCACGCTCCCCGTGTTGGCGATGCCGGCCGTGGCCTTCACAACGCGGTCACCCTGCGCCTTTCGGATTCTTTCCACCACCTCAACCCCCAGCGCCCCCGCCCTTTCCCTGAACAGCTCCACCAGGTCCATCGGCGCCTTTTCGCTCTCTGGCTCCACTGGTCCCCTTGCCGGTCCTCCTCCCTCCTCCCTCCTACCTCCTCCCTCCAGCATCGCCGGGTCTCTCTCCACGCTGATCACGGGCGCCGCCCGCGGGTCCCCTTCGGGCCTGAACCCTTCAAAGAAGCGTCCGAAGCGTTCGATGCCGAACCGGCCAAGCGCCGTCGCCAGCTTCGCCCGCCTTGTGCCCCCGAATGCCGCTGCCCACGCCCCCCAGCCCATCCGCTCCACCATGCTGCCCAGCTCGCCGTTCTCCACTCCCTCGGCTCGAAGCTCCAGCAGCAGGCGGTGCAGAGGGATGCCTACCGGGCAAACCTCAGTGCAGCGGCCGCAGAGGCTCGATGCCTCGGGGAGGTCGGCGTAGCGCCCATCGTCCCACAGGAGTGGGGAGATGACCGCTCCGATCGGCCCCATGTATGGCGTCCCGTAGGAAAGCCCGCCCGCCGTCCGGTATACCGGGCAGGCGTTCATGCACGCCCCGCAGCGGATGCACTTCAGTACATCGCGGTAGCGTGCATCCTTCGCAATCGCCGAACGGCCGTTGTCGACGAACACAACGTGCCGCTCCTGGCCCTTTTCCGGGCCGGCGAAGAAGTGGCTGAAAGAAGTGAGCGGCTGCGCCGTGGCATTGGGCGCCAGCACCTCCAGCAGCGCGAGCGCGCCCGCCTCGTCGGCCACCACCTTCTCCAGGCCGGTTATCGCGATATGCAGATCAGGGTGGCTGGCGCCCAGTGCCACATTGCCCTCGTTCTCCACGATGAGAATGCGCCCGCTCGAGGCAACGGTTGCGTTCGCGCCCGTGATCCCCGCATCGCAGCTGGTGAAGAAGTCACGCACGATGTCCCGCACGTGTCGCGAGAGGCGCTCCGGGTCATCGTCGGGCAGGTCCGCCCCCCCACCTCGCGCCAGCAGCTCGTGAATACGCGCACGATTCAGGTGCAGGGCTGGAGCCGTGAGGTGGCTCGGCCCACGCCCCTCGATGTCGACGATGTACTCGCCGATGTCCGTTTCGAGCACCTCGATCCCGCCTTCGCGGAGAGCATGCGTGAGGCCAACTTCCTCGCCCACCATGGTCTTGGACTTCGCGACCTTCCGGGCGCCCTTCAGCAGCCGCCTGGTGGTTGCCACCGCCACCTCCGGCGTGGCCGCGCGGTGGTAGCCGATGCCCCGGCGGCGAAACTGGCGGCGGAGCTCCTCATGCAGGTCGTCCAGGTGCGCGATGGCAAACGTGCGAGCCGCGGCCGCGCGGGCCGCCGAATCGCCCGGGCCACGCGCGAGCATGGCAGCAGAATCTGCCATGAGCTTGCGCATGATGGGCGTGACCGTCTCCCCCGGGTTGTGGCGCTCCATCTCCCGGGCAGCCCTCTCACGGAAGCCGCTCATGGCAGCGCTCGCGACAGCGCTTCGGCCACGGTCCACGTCTCCAGCGCCATGCCCAGGCCGCGCGCTCCTGCTTCGAGGTGCGACAGGCACGAAAGCTCCGTGGAGACCAGCACCCGCGCTCCCGTGCTGCCAACGTCGGCAAGTTTCGCCGAAAGCATCGCCGCCGAGACCTCCGGCTGCGTCACGCTGAAAGACCCGCCGAAGCCGCAGCACTCCTCGTCGTACTGGAGGCGGCGAATCTCGAGCCCTTCGATTCGCCCCAGCAGGCCGGCCACCGTGCCCGTGATGCCCAGCTCCCGGCGCGCGTGGCAGGCATCGTGGTAGGCCATCACCCCGGGCAGCCGCAGCCCGAGCGAATCGAGCGCCGGGTGATCGGCAACGTAGGCGGAGAACTCCCGGAACCGGTTCCCTATGCTCTGCGCGGCAATGTGCCGTTCGCCTTCGAACGTGGTGGGCAGGTAGTGCCGCACCATGCTCACGCACGAAGCCGAGGGAGTGACGATCACCGCATGCGGCTGGGCGGCGCGCAACAGCTCCCGGCCGGCCGCGCGGGCTTCGTCGCGGTAACCGCTGTTGTACGCCGGCTGGCCACAGCAGCGCCCTTCGATCACGGTCACCTCGTCCCCCAGCGCCCGGAGCACCCGCTCCGCATGCCGTGCATCGACAGGACGCAGCACGGCCATGAAACAGGGGACAAAGAGGGCAACGCGAGGCATGCTCGTAACCCTAGCCACGGCCCGCGCATGCGACAAGGGGTGCCAGGGGTGTGAACGCCGCCCGAATCGAATCTCGGGATATGCGATATACTTCCCAAAAATGTGGAGTCGGCAGGTACTCGTGCAATGGCTGGAGCTGGCAGGGGCCATGCGCTGAACTCAATACCCGCGGCGCACCGCGACAGGACGCCATTCGTTGGACGCGAGCGGGAAATGGCCTGTCTGCGTGAGCGGCTTGAAGCAGCCGCCGGGGGTGACGACGGGGTCGTACCGGTCCATGGCGAGGCGGGTATTGGCAAGTCGCGGCAGCCGGGCGAAGTGGCAGGGCTCGCCCGTTCGGCTGGATGGATAACCGCCACCGGGCGGGGCGAAGCCGGCGTGGTGCTGCTAAGCGGCGAGCCCGGTATTGGCAAGTCCCGCCTCTTGCGGGAGCTCTCGGCCCGGGCCCTCGCGGACGGCTGGCTCGTACTCGCCGGACGGGCCTACGACACCGAGGGCATGCCCCCGTACTTGCCCTTCGTCGAAGTCCTCCGCCAATACGTCCACGCCTCATCCGACGACGAACTCCGGCCGCTTGTCTCGGCCGCACCCCAAATCGCGGTGCTCCTCCCGGAGATCGGCGTCCGTCTCGGCGCCGTCTCGCCGGTACAGCCTGACCCTGAGTCCGAGCGCTACGCCCTCTTCCAGGCCGTCTCAGAATTCCTCGTCCATGCCGCCAATTCAACCGAGGCCCGGGGGCTCCTCATCTGCCTCGAAGACATCCATTGGGCCGATCGCTCCTCCCTCCTGCTGCTTCAGCACCTGGCACGCAATATGGCTGCCGCCCGCCTCTGCCTTGTTGGGACCTACCGCACCACTGGTGTCGACTCCGCCCACCCGCTTCTGCCCATCCTGGCCGACCTCACGCGCGAGCGCCTCTGCGAAGCCATCACCCTCGCGCCGCTCTCCCCGGATGAGACCGCCACCCTCGTGGCCACACTGACCAGCCGGACCTCTGTCTCCCCGCAGCTCATCGAGTCAGTCCACGACCGCACGAGGGGCAATCCGTTCTTCATTGAAGAGCTCGTGCACCACCTCCAGGCCGAGGGTCGTGACCTCGATGACCCCGCGCTCGCATCGGGAAATTGGGGCATCCCGGAGGGCGTCCGTCACGTCATTGGCAGTCGCCTGGCCCGGCTCAGCCCGGAAGACCGCCGCCTTCTCCAGGCCGCCGCCGTGCTCGGCGACGACTTCGGCCAGATGTTCCCGGCTATCGCGCGCATGCTTGACGTCGAAATCTCGACGTTCGAGGAGGCCGTCGAAGACGCGGTGAGCGCGGGCATGCTCCGCGTGGATGGCGAGGAGTACCGGTTCGCCCATGCCCTCATCCGTGATGCCCTTCTCGAAGAGATTTCCCTTCCCCGGCGCCAGAATCTCCACCTCCGTGCCGCCCGGGCGATGGAAGAGGTGTATGCCCGCAATCCCGGTCCTCGCCTCTCCGCCATCGCGGTCCACTACCGCATGGCCGGCCCCTTCGCCGATGGCCAAAAGGCCATCGAGTTCTCGCTGCGGGCGGGCGAAGCGGCACGCCAGGCCTTCGCCTACGAAGAAGCCCAGGCCCATTGGGAAGCCGCCCTCGGACTGATGGGAGAGCACGGTTGGACGGGCCTGGGCCCGGACGACGGGCCGAGCCGCCGCGCGCACCTCCTGGAACGCCTGGGCGACCTCGTCCACATCGCCGATTGGCACAACGGCATGGAGTACCTGGAGCAAGGGCTCACGGCTTTTCAGGAGCTGGATCAGCCGGAAGAGGCAGCACGAGTGCACTCGAAACTGGGCCGCGGCCTCTCCATGTTCGGGCAATCTATGGACATCGAACGTTCGCTCGAACACTACCGGGCTGCCGAGGCGGCCTTGAGCGGGGGCTCTGGAAAGGCTGTCCTCGGCTACGTGTACGCCGGGCTCGCGACCGCCGCCATGTTCTCGGTTCGTACCGGAGATGGCTTGCTCGCCTCGCGGCGCGCCATGGAGATCGCTGAGCAGCCGGGCCACGAGGGGTTCTGGATGACCGTGGCCCCGGCCAATGGCTGGCACCTGCTCGCCAACGGCCAGTTGGGGGACGGCCTGTCGCTCATGGATCGCGCGTATGACACTGCCGCCCGCCTCAACCACCCTACCGCGTTCTTTGCTGCCTGGTCCCGCGACCCGGTCGGGCTGGTCCTTGGAGACCCCGCGGACTTCGAGCGGTACATGCGCCGGGAGCTGGCGAGCCCGCGCCTGGCCCACGCCCCGCGTCAACAGCAGGTTGCGCGGGCCGAACTCGGCTCGTCCCTCGTAGCATTGGGCCGGCTTGCTGAAGCGCGAAGCCTGCTTCCCGACTCCAATCCTGATTGGCCCCTTGACGCTCTCATCGAGTCGAAGGAGAACTGGGACCTGGCAGCCGCCCGGTTTGCGGATGAGGAAGAGAAGTTCCGAACAAGGGGCGACCGGTGGAACCAGTGGCGGTGCTGTTGGTGGCGAGGCCAGGTGTACCGCGTCTCGAGCAGATCAGAAGACGCCCGCGAACTCCTCACCCGGGCGGTGGCATTCTTCGTTTCGGCGCCGCACGTGCCTCTTGAGGTTGCCGCCCGGGTGGACCTTGCCCTCCTGTGTGCCGAGACCGGACACGCGGAAGCTGCCGCCGAGCACGTTGCTCGTTGCCGCCAGCTCATTGAGAACGGTGAGGACTGGCGCGGCCTTGCCGGTCGCGTTGCCCTGGCCCAGGGCGCCGTGGCCGCGGCGTTAGGCCCGGGACCCCGTAGCAGCCTGGATGTCGCGGTCCTGGGTGAGGCCGAGGCGCATTTTCAGCGTGCGGTCCGGATTCTCCGCAACTACACCCTTCCCTGGGATGAGGCCGAAGCCCTTCACCTGTGGGGACAAGCTCTCTCCCGTGCGAGACGGCGGAGCGCCGCCCTTGAGAAGTTCGACGCCGCCATCGACCTCTACCGCTGCCACGGCGCAGGCGACCGATTCATCGACCGGGTCGAGGCCGAAAAGAAGAGAGCCCTGCGAACCGCGCCCCGGCGGGAACCTCACCCCAATGGCCTCACCGAACGTGAAGTAGAGGTCCTTGGCCTCCTCGCCGCCGGCGCCAGCAGCAAGGAGATCGGTGAGCAACTCGTCCTCAGCGTTCGCACGGTGGAGCGCCATATCGCCAACATCTACCTCAAAACGGGCACCCACGGCCGCGCCCAGGCGACCGCCTACGCACTCTCCCACGGCCTCGTCAACGCCGGGCGATAAGCCCTTCGCAGAGCTGTCTTACCCGCCCTGTCGTGCGTAGTTTCCGCCACGTGTGCCAGCCGGCCGTGAAAGCGCGCCCGCAAGTTACGCAGTTCCACGGAAGCGGCAGCGCCCACCAACCCCCAGGGTTCGTGTTGGTTGGCTGACTCGCCGGATGAGAGCCCCAGGGGCATCGCACCCGGCGGGCAGCCAGCCAGGGGCCAGGGCCCGACGGCCCGGGGCCGAAGGAGGAGCAAGCGTGACCAAGTCTGTGATGGACCGCCAAAGGGCCCGGCGAGAGGGTCCTCGCCCACCAAGAATGAGGCTCTCAACGTGAACACGCATGTCACACCTACTCCGGCCTTGCCGGGCGCCGCGGGTCATCTCGGGCGCAGAACTCTGTTTGCCGCGCTTGGCGGCGCCGTCGTCCTGGTGGCGGCTTTTGCCGCCGTCGTCTTCGCCCGCGGTGGGAGTGAAGAATCGCCGCCGGTGGCCGCCCCGGCTGCGGCTGCCCCGGCAGTCGAAGCGAAGAGTGCCTCGCTCGGCGACATCGTTGTCAGCCCCGCGCCGGCCGCTCGGACCATCTACGTCGTCAGCTCCGAAGAGCAGGCCGCGTCTGTCAGCGAAGGCCTCGCAGAATCGAACGCCATCCTCGGGGCGCTGGGCGAGCCACCCCAGCTCGCGTCGGTCCTCGTCTTCAGTTCCCTGATCGAAGACGGCGCTCTGTTCCAGTCGCTGATGGAGGACAACGCCATTCTTCGCACCCTTGGCCTGCCCGAAGACGTCATCGTCGACCTGCGCCAATAGCGCAGCCGCGGAGCAAGGAGGGAACGAATGGCGAAGAGACCGCAGACACAAGACTGCTGCCGCCAGCCACCTGCCTGCCATGCGTGTGTCCCTGACCACGCGCCATAGCCCCCGCGGGAGGCGTTTCCCGCCAGGAGTGGAGAATGTTTTGGAAAAACTTGCCGGGAACGAGGCTGGCGTTCGCGCTGGCCCTCATCTCTATCGGCCTCGGAGCCCTGGTCTCGCTTTCACTGCCCGCGAACGCCACCAGCCAGGGTTACACCTTCACCACGCTCGACTTCCCCAATTCCAGCAAGACGTTTGGGATGGGCAACAACGCCAGCGGCGACATCGTCGGCTACTACGTCGACTCCACCGCGCCGTTCCACGGCTTCGTCCTCCGTGCCGGGAAGTACTCCACGCTCGACTTCCCCGGTGACAACGTCGCCTGGACCCAGGCAAATGCCATCAACGATGCCGGCGATATCACGGGCCTCTACTCGCTGAAGGCACCGGCCCCGGCCGGGAACGTCCACGGCTTCCTGCTCACCAGCGATGGCAAGTGGTCGACCGTTGACTACCCGGAAGAAGGCCACACCATGTCGGGAGGCGGGTACGCCATCGCCAACGATCGCACCGTTTTCGGTTGCTTCCACGACGGGGCGCCCATTACCGCGATGTTCGGCTACAGCGTCGGACCCGGGGGTGCGGCCCGTTTTGAATACCCCGTCGCGGGCACTGCCTTCGCCATGCACTACGGTGCGACCCCCGACGGCAAGACCATGGTCGGCTCGTATCGTGCTGGCGGGACCGGAATGGACAGCTGGCATGGCTACATGGTGAGCGGCGGCAAGACCATTTCCTTCGATGTTCCGGGCCAGTTGAGCGCCAACGCGCTTGGCATCCGCCAATCCCCGGACGTCGCCATCGTCGGAACCTACAAAATCCTCGTTGACAAGACCTGGAACCAGCACGGGTATGTGGCCGCCACCAATGGCAGCCTCGACCCGGCCAAATGGGACTTCACCATGGTCGACGTCCCCGGTGCAGCCCAAACGATCGTGCGGGGAATCAATGCCAGCGGACAACTTGTGGGCACATTCTTCGATGCGGGCGGCGTGAATCACGCGTTTCTCGCCGTTCCCGTCACCGCGCCTGCCCCCTCCGCGCCCGCGCCCCCCAGCTCCGGCAATGCGGGGCTGGCGCAAGAACAGCCTACCAGCCTGGCCGTCACGGCGGCTGTGGGACTCGTCCTCATCGTTCTCGGCGCGTCGGCACTCGCCGCGACCCGGTGCCGAAGAGCCCCGCGCGCCCGGTAGCCCGCCACCTCACTCCACGAAAAGGAACAACCCATGCAACTCCTTAGCGTCCGCTTCACGTCAACCGTCCCGGTCAGCGAGCTCGAAGCCCCGTGGCGCCAGGTGGCGGTCGATATCGCCAACGTCGCCGGCCTCCTCTCCAAGACCTGGATCCACGACGGTCAGTACTTCGGTGGCATCTACATCTTCCGCGACCAGCCCAGCCTCGATGCCTACGCCGCAGGCCCGATCGTCGCCGCCATCATGGGCAACCCCGCCTTCTCGGATTTCCGCATCGAGCAGTTCGATGTCCTCGATGCGCTCTCCGCCGCCACCCGGGGCGTTCCCTCAGGAGCGGCCGTCTCCTAGACACGCCTCCCGGCCCTCCCCCGAGGCTCGCTGACCCCCTCAGCGAGCCTTCCCCCTTTCCTCCTCTCCCCGCGTCGACAACCGCACCGCTCCCCCCGAGAATGGGCCCGGAAGGAATACCACTGTATGACGTTCGGACTCACCCCGGCGGCCGCACCGTGATCGGCGAACACGGCTACCTCACCATCCACGGGCTCCGCCACCACTACATCCGCTGGGGTGACGTTTCGAACGACCCCGTCGTCCTTCTCCACGGCCTCATGAACAACGCCCGCTACTGGGAGCACATCGCCGAACGTTTTCTCGACCGGTGGTCGGTCTGCGCGCCGGACCTCCGCGGACACGGCGAAAGCGAGCACGCCCCGGGGAGCTACCTCGTCTGGTCCTTCGCCATGGACCTGCGCGACTTCGTGAGCGAGCTGGACTTCGAAGCGTTCGACCTCGTCGCCCATTCAATTGGCAGCCGTGTCGCCATGTGCTACGCCCGCGACAACAGCCACCGCCTGAAGCACCTGGTGCTCGCCGACATGGGCCCGCAAATGGCCGACCAGGGCGCGCGCGGCATCAGGCGGACCACCGGCGAATCGCGCCAGGCGCCCGGATTCGGCACCGAAGCCGAAGCGCTTGCGCACTACGCGGCAATGTACCCGGGTGCTCCCCGGGACTTCCTCATGCGCCAGGTCGCCGCCGGCCTCACCCTCGACGAGGAATCGGGAAACCTCGTCTTCCGCTTCGACCCCGCCATCCACGAAGCCACCGGCCGTGGCGCCATCGCCGAAATCCCCTACCTCTGGGAAAGCCTCGAACACATCAAATGCCCAACCCTCGTCATACGCGCCGCGAAAAGCAAGGTGCTCTCGCCCGAAATCGCAGCCGAGATGGTGCGACGCCTCCCCGATGGCCGCCTCGTCGAAATTCCCGACGCCGGCCACCAGGTGCCCTTGCATCAGCCCGATGCCTTCGCTCGCGCCGTCCGTGAGTTCATCGAAGGCTAGCACCGCGGCCCGTTAGCGCGCCCCCTGCGCCTCGCCATCAATCCGAGCAGGCAGACGAACGCCAGTGCGCCGGCCAGTACGGTTGCCGCCCGGGTCAAATCCCCGGCACCAGTCGAGGCGTTCGAGTCCGTGCCCGTCCCGGTTGCCGGCGCCCCCGGCGAGGCGCCCGTTGATGGCGCTTCCGGCGCGAGGTTCGTCAGCTGGATATGGACGCCCTTCTGAAGCTTCAGCTTCTCATAGAGCGTGCTCCCATTCGCATCGATGAAAGTCAGTGTGGCGCCCTCTGTGCTGCAGGCGGTGGGCTGCCCGGCGCTTCCCAATTCGAAGACAACGTCAGCTGTAGCGGCATGGCCCGGGGTGGCAAGAGCCATCCTGCCGCACAGTTGCCCGTTCGCGTAGACGTCGAGGCTCCGTACAACCTCCCCGAGGGTCTTGACTCCCGGCAGGTCTGCACGGCTGACTGGAGTGGCGAGGGTTTCCCACGGCACCCGTACCGCGGTCTTCCCATCCGCCATTCCCGTCCGGGGAAAGCCCGTCCCGGCCATCAGGAAGGCGAGTACAAGAGCCAGCGCCGACTTGGATGAAACCCAGGCGAACATTGGTGGACCTCCTACCAGCCATTGCGAGAAACGACCGCGGCTGCCTCGTTTGCGGTCGCGGTGTAGTTGTTGGGAAACCCCTGGCATGGCGCAGCGATGCTGTTGTTCATGAGCGGGTACCAAACCAGTTCTCGCCCCAGCAGGCATAGCTTGCATCTCCAAGCATCAGAGAATGACCAGCCTCATGACGTTGAAGATACAACCTTGCCGTGCTCCCAAGACCTGGTTCATTATTGTATCCGATTGAGAATATGGGGTTTGTCGGTGACCCAAGTACAGTTCCACCAGCGCACGACATGTTGTAGTACGTGGGTCCGGCCATTATGAAAGTCTGAGCCCACACATCTGTGGGAACTTCAGGTACTAAACAAGTTGTGTAATAAAGGTTGTTGCCGTCGTTGGCCAAGATAATGCATGACGACATAGACCCACATCCAGATGTTCCAGTGACGAGCTTGGTTCTCGATGTCCATGTATTCCAGGCATTGACGATATCAGTGTGAGACAGAATGGTGCCCTGGTTTTGAACTTGGGCCCCAGATGACCCTACTCCGTAAGCGTAGTGCCACGTGGGAGGATAGTCTGCCTTCACGTCAGTTGGATAGACGCCTAACCCAAGGAGCGACACCAGGCTGAGGACAGCCGCCACGAAGATGCTGGCGATCGGAGAGCGCGTCCGGCTATCTTTCGAATTGCCTTGTGGAGCTTGCATGCTTCACTCCTGCTGGCTGGGTTATGCGCGAGTATGCCGTTTGTCATGTCTGCGGTCCTCCCCGCAGAAGGCCACGTGCATGGCCGTTTTCCTCAAGCCGTCCCTTGGCCCCAGTGGCGTCAGGATCGAGATCCAAGAACCAGGCGGCAAGACAGCACTGTTTGTGTTCGAGAGCCCAGAACTGCGCGTTCGCTCGGGTGGGTTCGAATCCTGGAGGCACCACTAGTTGCCGCGCTTGCGAGGAGTGGTGGTGGACTGTCTCCTCTGATATGCGCATTGCAGAGGCAGCCTCGGTGTTGGACAGCCCGTATGCGAACAGGACCAGCAGCTCCGCCTGGCGCCGTGGAACGCCCGGGACGTGGTGCCGAGTGAACGAGGTTCTGCGTTCGTGCGGGTTCAGGGAACTTGCCGGCAAAACTCGACCCCGGTTCGCTCACCTGCTCTCGGGGTTGCGGGATAGAGATAGCACACAAGGCTGCGGCAAATCAAGAAACGCAATGTAAATCCTCCATCCGCCAGCGCCTTCCGCCCCTTCGCCGTAAGCTAACAAAATGGCTGACGCAGGGCAGGTGAAGTCCCCCGCCTTCGAACTTGAGCCGGGGGCGACCGGGTTCGCTGTCATGCGCAACCGGCAGTTCCGCTGGCTCTATATCAGCAATACGGCCTTCTTCTTTGCCATGAACGGCCAGATGATCGTCCGCTCCTACCTTGCCTTCGACATCACCAACCGGAACGCCTTCGCCCTCGGACTCATCAACCTTGCTGTGGCCATTCCCATGCTCATCGTTTCCCCCTTCGGCGGGGTTGTCGCAGACCGCGTCGAAAAGCGCAGGCTCATCCTCATTGGACAGGCGGTGCTTGTGCTCAACGAGCTCGCCGTCCTGGTGCTCTTGCTGGCGGGAGCGCTCGAGTTCTGGCACCTCTTTGTGGTCGTGTTCGTCATGGGGTGCACGTTCCCCTTCGTCATGCCCGCGCGCCAGGCAATCGTCGTCTCCATCGTTGGCCGGCGTGGCCTGGGCAACGCCATGGCACTGCAGATGGGCGCCATGAACGCCGCCCGCGTGGTGGCCCCTGCCCTGGCCGGCTTCCTCATCTGGATCGTGGACGTCAAGGTCACCTACGCGGCCGCCGTTGCCGTATACGGGATTGCGCTCGCGGCCATGTCACGTATCGACCGGTCACCGCCCCCCGAA
>WBZY01000610.1_pt1 | contig 22516 bp, 23 predicted proteins | sample 5204191 | NCBI WGS metagenome assembly WBZY01 (sample SAMN12344363, study PRJNA552823) | activated sludge metagenome | biome: Activated sludge suspended growth; feature: Anammox Sidestream; material: Wastewater; isolation source: activated sludge from anammox sidestream of wastewater treatment...
GAATGCTGAAAGCGGCCGGCCCGGGCCTGAAACATGGCTTTGCTGTAACGGGTGAACGCGCAAAGGGCACACGTGAACGCAATTCCTATTTGCCAGCAAGGCTTTCTACGGACGCTTCGGGCCGGTTGATCGCGACACCGATAAAATGGCATGGTTCGTCCGATCTCATCGGCTTTGCGGCGACGGACGCCCTCATGATTGTTCCGATGGGCGAAAGTATAGAGAAGGGCGAGATCGCGAACGTGATTTTTGCTCAGTAAGACCTAGCAGGCACACTCACTGCCGGTCGTGCTTCCGCCTCGATCTTTGCGTTCTTTGGGGCTTTGGGTAAGAATCAGATCCTGGATGTCAGAACTCTCGCATTACGACGAATCGGGCCGCGTAAGAATGGTTGATGTCGGCGACAAGCCCGTCACATCCCGAACCGCTGTCGCCTCCTGCAAGGTGCTGCTCGCGCCCGAAACCATCGCCGCCATCCGAGACAAGGCAACGCCAAAAGGCGATCCGCTTGAGATAGCCCGCATCGCCGGCATCATGGCTGCCAAGAAAACCCCTGAACTCATCCCGCTTTGCCATCAGATAGATCTTTCAAAGGCGGACGTCACGGCCGAGATCACCGACTACGGCGTCCGTCTTGAAGCAACGGCCAAAACCTCGTCGCAGACAGGCGTCGAAATGGAGGCGCTGACCGCCGTCTCGATAGCTGCCCTGACGGTCTACGACATGTGCAAAGCCGTCCAAAAGGACATCGAGATCACTGAGATCAAGCTTCAATCAAAGACCGGCGGAAAGGCCGACTATCACGCCAAATAGGCGATCAGGCGGCGGCGCCGTTTCGGCATGAAAGCAGACAACTGGCCATAGCTGGCGGTTTTTTCTTTCCTACGGGATGAACTTTGGGTGTAAAATGGTCGTAAATCGTTTGGGGAGGGCCGACGGGAGCAGCAAATCATATGAGATATAAAGTCGCCGAAGATGCACGTCCGCAGATCTATCTTCTACTGGTCGCAACTATTCTAAGCGTTGGGCTTTGGCTGCTTTCCAGCTATATCCCGCTGCTTGGTTACCTGACCTATCCGATCCGGCTTTTTGCGACGTTCATTCACGAGGGCTCGCACGTTCTGGCAACCCTTGTCACCGGCAGCTCGGTGCAGAGCCTTTCGGTCGCGGCGGATGGCAGCGGCGTTGTCTGGTCGCAAAGCTCTGGCTGGTTCTCGCAGCTTCTCATATCTAGCGCGGGATATATCGGGACCACGGCGTTTGGCGTGGCCCTTCTCGTCTGGATGCGCTACGGCATGTCGTCCAGAACTGCTCTCTACGCGTCTGCCGGATTTGTCGCGGTAGTGACCGTGGTTTTCGGAATAGCTGCTCCTGTTCTGAACTTCTTTGCCAATGTAACTGTCCTCAGCCAGGTCTTCACGGTTGTTGCCGGTGCTGTGCTGGCGGTCGGCCTCGCCGCTCTCGCGCGATACGCCAACCCGAAATGGACCAACTTCGCCTTGGCCTTTCTCGCCGTCCAATGCCTCGGCAACGCGGTGTTCGATCTTTTGAACGTCCTATTCATTTCAGCGACCTCGAATCAGCAGTCCGACGCCGCAAACATGGCCGCGGCAACGGGCATTCCCTCGATCGTTTGGGTCTTCATCTGGATGGGAATTTCGATCGTGATGATCTCGCTCGGGCTGCGTGTTTACGCCATCAGCCGTGCCCGCTCGGCAAACACGTCTGAAAGTGTGTTTGAAGACTAACGGGCGTTCGTTCCCAAAATTTCGGTAACTCGCGGACGGCAAGCGAATATTGCCTGCCCTTCATCCTTCAATGAGAGTTCTCTTCGTTTCGGCTGCGGTTTTGATCTTGTCTGTCGTGATGGCCGGACAGGTAAAGTCTCCTCGACCTGTGCCGGTAAAGGTCCCATTCAGCGAATCGCTCCAGGCCCTTGTTGTGACGACCGTTACGGCGTCGTCCGTTCAGGGAACGGCTCAGCGATACGAACGGAAATCGACGAATTCAAAATGGAAACGGACCGGTGATGATTTCGCTGTCGTTGTCGGCCGAAACGGCCTTGCGTGGGACGAGGACGCGGCCGCCGAAGGTGAAACCGTATTAAAGCGGGAAGGCGATGGGCGGTCGCCCGCCGGCCTTTTCCCTTTGACCTTCGCATTCGGCCGCCCCGATAAGCCTGACCAGATCAAGCTTTCATATTCAAAATTAGGCGAATACAGCGAATGTGTGGACGACGTGGGATCGACCCATTACAACAGGCTGGTCGACCGACTGAAAGTGGGCATCTTTGATTGGAAAAGCTCGGAGAAGATGCTCGAGGTTGGGCCCGAATACGATCTTGGCGTCTTCGTCGCGTACAATTCCTTCCCTGTCGAACGCGGTAATGGCTCATGCATTTTCCTGCATATCTGGAAGGATGCGACAACGGGAACTGCGGGCTGTACGGCAATGAAGCGAGACGATCTTCTTAAGGTCATCGAATGGGCAGACCCGGCAAAGCATCCGTATCTAGTTCAGATGACCGAGGACGGCTATCGAAAATATAGGAAAGAGTGGAACCTGCCGAAACTCTGAAAACTCTTGGCCGCCTCGCGGTTGGCTCCCGTCTTCTGTTCCGCTCAAAGAAAGATTGGCGGTTCGCGGTCGTCTGTCGGAAATCTGACGAATTTATCTCGCTTTCGGTGGCGTCACCAAAGGGTGGCTGCTACCGCCTTAAGCGTCCATCCGATCTTGAGATCTCGTTCGACGGCCCGATCCCATGCCTGGCCACGACAGAAACGGACAATTGGCGCGACAATTTTTCGCCTTATGATGTCCGCTGGTAACGCTCGATTCGATCTGTTCTGCAAATTAAGCCTTCACACGGCCCGCTGCAATGATCCTGCCGCTCATATCTTCCTGTAAATACACGATATAGCGTACATTCTTTTGCTTCCACGCCGCACTGGTAGGAAGTTGGACGCTGCCACTGAATTCGGTGGCCTTTTCTGATATCTTTCCAAACGGAAGAAGCCCTCTGACCACCGATACGTGCGACAGAATTTTTCCGCGATTGTTGCCCGCGTTCGGTTTACTTGTCAGCCCATCCTCGGCGATGACCAGCACGGCCGTTGCGGCCATGTGGCTTCCAATGCCGGACACAGTGACTGTTGCGGTATTCCCATCGGCGGCGGCATTGACCGTCGGCTTTTCAGTCGCAACGGCCCGCATGATGGCTTGATTCAGGCGCGACTGGTCATTCCCCACAAACTGCGTCTGCCCATCGACGATCATTTGGGGAGTATAAAGATTCTGTGCTCCTAAACGGGCTGCATAGAGTTGCTGGCGTTTCGTATACTGGGCATTCGAAAATTCGTCCTTCCAGCCTCGGTCGTTGAAATAGTCAACATGATACCCAAGCGTGATCACATCTGCGCCTGGCATCGGCTGCTCGGTTTCGAGAAATGCGAGTTCCTTGTCCGCCGGTGGACAATTCGGGCAGCCTTCTGATGTAAACAACTCGACCAGGACCGCTTGTCGCTCGCCGGCTGCTTTTGGCCTCTGAGCGGCCGCGTTATTGCTGTTCGTCCCCGACCGGGGCCCGCATGCAGTGATCAGAAAGCAAGACGCAAGAACAAGGAATGTCGCAATCTTCATAGCTGTAAAGAATATACCAAATTGGCACGGCTAACTCCGTATTCGGTCCGACAAACGGCAGGCCGTCTGACAACGTTGTGGAGAAACGAAGCCCAATGCCGCAACGAGCTTTCACCGCCGGAACGGATTTGCTACACTTGAGATTTGACCTTTTGATCAGCTTTTCGTCTATGCGTGCAGTACAAAAGAAAGAGGCCGGAATCGAGGTCCGCGGCGCGCGCGTGCATAACCTGAAGAACATTTCAGTGTCGCTCCCGCATAACAAACTGACAGTGATAACGGGCGTTTCCGGTTCGGGCAAATCGAGTCTGGCCTTTGACACGATCTATGCCGAGGGCCAGCGTCGCTACGTGGAATCGCTATCGGCCTACGCCCGCCAGTTCCTTGAACGGATGGACAAGCCGGACGTCGATGAGATCACGGGCCTTGCACCGGCGATCGCGATCCGCCAAAAGAATTCGACCAAAAATCCGCGCTCGACCGTTGCCACTCAAACGGAGCTTTACGATTATCTTCGGCTGCTTTACGCCCGCGCCGGCCAAACGTTTTGCCACGTTTGCGGCCGCGAGGTTAAAAAGGATTCGCCCGAGTCCGCCGCCGAGGAGGTCCTCGCTGCTCTGGCGGAAGGGACAAGATACTTGGTGCTTTTCCCTGTTCAGGAACAGGCAGACGCCCGTGTGGGCGCAACCAGAGGCAAGACAAAGGCGAAGTCAAAAGCTCCGCAAGGCATGAGTACGGCCGCGTTCCTGCTCTTGCTGCTTCAGCAGGGCTTCTCGCGGCTCTTTCGCGGCGGCGAAACGATAGAGCTCGGCAAACCGGAGGATTACGGGTTCGATGATTTCAACGACACATATGTTCTGATCGACCGTCTCTCGGCATCACCTGATGCACGCCAGCGGCTTGTCGATTCGCTCGAGATCTGCTTCCGCGAGGCGCATGCTGCGGTTATACGAACCGTCGATGGAGTGGAGCTGAAATACTCGGATTCATACGTGTGCAAATACGACGGCACGCGCTACGACGAGCCTGAGCCAACGCTCTTCAGCTTCAATTCGCCCTACGGCGCGTGCCCGACGTGTCAGGGTTTCGGCAATACGATCGGCGTTGATTACGGCCTGGTTATCCCCGATCCGCTAAAGTCTTTGAAAGGCGGCGCGGTTGACCCGTTCACTCGGCCTCAGCACGAATGGGCACAGAAGGAATTGCTCAGGTACGCGGCTCACGCGGGGATCGATCCAAATCTTCCCTTCGCCGATCTGCACGATTTTCAGCAGAACAACATCATCAACGGAGACGACGGATGGCGTGGCGTCTCGGGCTTTTTTGAGTGGCTGGAAACCAAGAAATACAAGCTCCACGTTCGGGTCTTCCTGGCTAAGTACCGCGGCTACACGCGTTGTCCTGATTGTCACGGCGGCCGGCTGCGTCAGGCAGCCCGCGATGTCAAGATCGGCGGGCGTTCACTCCCTGAGATCGTTGCGATGTCGATCGCTGACGCTCACGCATTCTTCGTCGCGCTCGAACTCAGCGAAGAAAGAAAGAAGATCGCCGAGAAAGTGCTGCTCGAGATCGAAAGGCGTCTGAAATTTCTTGTCGACGTCGGGCTTGAGTATCTGACGCTCGACCGCATGGCCTCAACACTCTCGGGCGGCGAGGCCCAACGCATCCAGCTTGCGACCAATCTTGGCTCGCTGCTTGTCGGCACGCTTTACGTGCTGGATGAGCCGAGCATCGGGCTTCATCCGCGGGACAACGCCCGGCTGATCAAGATCCTTGAGAACTTGCGCGATATCGGCAATACGCTTGCCGTCGTCGAACACGATGAAGAAACGATGCGCGCCGCCGACCATATCATCGACATCGGCCCGCTTGCAGGCGAAGCCGGAGGCGAGCTTGTATTTCAGGGGCCGTTCAATAAGCTGCTCGCGGACAAGAACTCGCTTACGGCGCGATACCTACGCGGCGAGTGTGAGATCAAGGTGCCGAAAAAACGCCGGGCGGTGAATGACACGATCGAGATCATCGGCGCCCGCGAACACAACCTGAAAAATATTTCTGTGAGGATACCGCTTGAGATGCTGGTGTGCATCACAGGTGTTTCCGGTTCGGGCAAATCGACTCTCGTCCACGATGTACTTTACGCCGGGATCAAAAAGCGCCGAGGTGAATGGCAAGGCCAGGTTGGGCTTTTCCAGGACATTCGCGGTATCGAGAATGTCGACGACATCTTGCTCGTCGATCAATCCCCGATCGGACGCACACCGCGTTCAAACCCGGTGACGTACGTAAAGGCATACGACGTGATCCGTGAGGTTTTTGCAGCCACGAACGGAGCGAAAACTAAGGGCCTGAACAGCTCGCACTTCTCATTCAATGTTCCGGGCGGCCGGTGCGAAACGTGCCAGGGCAGCGGGACCGTTACCGTCGAGATGCAGTTCCTTGCCGACGTGGAGTTGACCTGCGACGATTGCCGTGGCACAAGGTTTCGCGATGAGGTCCTCGGCGTCAAGTATAAAGGCAAAAATATCCACGAGGTGCTGCAGTTGACGGTTCGCGAAGCGATGCTCTATTTCAAGGACATCAAGAAACTGGTCAGCCGGCTGAAGGCTCTTGATGATGTTGGGCTCGGCTATCTTCGCCTCGGGCAATCAGCCACCACGCTAAGCGGCGGCGAGGCCCAGCGTGTAAAACTCGCGGCTCATCTTTCGCAAAAAACACACGCCAGGACGCTATTCATCTTCGACGAGCCCACGACCGGCCTGCACTTTGATGACGTTAACAAGCTGCTCGCTTCCTTCCGCGCCCTCATCGACAGCGGAGCAAGCCTGGTCGTCATCGAACACAATCTCGATGTTATAAAAACCGCCGACCACGTAATCGATCTGGGGCCGGAAGGCGGTATCGGCGGCGGCGAGATCGTGGTGGCAGGGACGCCGGAGCAAGTCTGCAAGAACGAGGTTTCGCATACTGGCCAATATCTCGGACGGGTTTTACGTTAAACATAGCGAATTTGGTTGATCATCTCCGCACTGCTCGTCGACCCTATGATGGCGAGAAACCTTGTCGCAAGAAGAGCAGGAGGGCGTCGAGTCGCAATGATGATCCCAGCGTGTTCGCGTCTGAGGCCAAAGTACGAAACTGCAAGTCTTTCAAAATCAACACGGTTGTGAGTTAGAAACGCCTTTCCATGGCTTGAAGCGAAATTAAGCTGGTATTCATCGCTCTTACCAAGATTTCCCGCTTCAGCGGTTGTAATTACGGAGAACCCTCGGGCGCGAACAAGTTCGGCAACCAAAACGCTAACGTCTTCGTCAAGATAGAGCTCATGAAGATCGGATCACTCATCTAACGCGATGGTCGACAAATCGTCGATTCGGTTGCGCGTGATATAACCGTTGATCTCGTCGGTGTTGTCACTGTAGTAGCTGAGCGCCCCGAATACCTGGGACAGCTTTAGGTGAGGAAGATGTGCAGGGATCTCTTCTGGTAAAACGCCCATCCTATATAGCTCAACAATTGCCCGGACCGGCGTCCGAGTCCCTTTGACGATTGGCTCGCCGTTAAAGATCGATTCATCGGCATCGACGTACAGTGCGTGAATAGAAGAGATCATCAGTATTCATACTACCACGCCCAGCAACCTGGTGGGCGCTCCAAAAGAACGGAGATGAGCATTTGATCAATCATCCCCAAATTTCGCCCGCCATTTTGGAGCGATCTGTTCCATCACCTTACAGTCGCAGTAGCCGCCGTTCTCGTTGAGCCAGCTTGTTATCTTCGGGAACGCCAGTCGATTCTCCATCATAAAACGCATCGCGTACTGGAGGCTGTGGTTGCATTCATTCTCATACAACTCATCCTCGATAAAGTCGAGCAGGCCGCTGATGGTATCGGGCCCGGCGGGCAGCGTGTCGATGAACGCCTGCAGTTCCTCACCGCTCATTTGTTCAAGGTTCTCGATCTCTCGTTTTCTGACGACTGGCATAGGTTAAAACTCCGCTTCTGAAACGCGCAATAGTTCCGCCCGTTCGGCTTCCTCTATTTCTCGCTGCTTGATCCCTTCACGGCCATCATATTTAAGAAACCTCGGCAAAAATAGAGCCGCGCCCGCAACACTCAACACGCAAAGGATACCGCCCGAGACCAAGGCCGCTCGTACGCCGAATCTTTCGGCTACGATTCCCATCTTAGCACTGCCAAGCATCGGGCCGGTCAGATAGCTGATCATTTCGATGCTGGCCAGCCGGCCGCGAAGATAATTCGGGATGGTCTGATTCCAGATCGACCCGCGAAAGATGCCCGAGATCATATCGAAGAACCCGGCCGCGAATAGGAACGCCAGCGCCGGGACAATGCTATTTGACAGGCCGAAGAAAAAGATCGCGATTCCCCAAAATGCCGCCGCGAACGTCACCATCAGGCCATGCCTTTGAATATTCTTCGTCCATCCCGACGTCAAACTGGCGACAAGTGCTCCGGCAGCGATGGCCGCAGGAAAAAATCCAACATACTCCTCGCCAAAGTACACGGCAAGAGCCGGATAGAGCGCCTGCGGCATTGCGAAGAACATCGCCGCAATGTCGATGAAATATGTTCCCAGCAATTCCTGGCGCGAAAAGGCGTATCGCCATGCCCTCCTCACGCCGGCCCAACTGGGCCTCTCGGCGTTCTCGGGCGACGGTGCGGCGGCGATCGCATATACCGCATAGATCGTTCCCGCGAAGGTCACGAGATCGAGCGCATAGGCGGTCGAGGGGCCAAGTTTAACCGCGATTATGCCCGCGATCGCGGGGCTGACGATCGCTCCGACACTCCAACGTATGGAATTCAGGGCCATTACGGCCGTCATCAGCTTCGGTGGAATGATCTGCTGGATCAGCGATTCGAACGCCGGCCGCTGCACCGCGGCCAACCCGGCGTGGAGTGCGACACACAAGAACAGCACCCAGACCTGGGGCCGCGGGAGCAACGAGTTGGCGAGCAGCATCGCCGAAGCCAGGCCCTGGCCGAACTCCGTCAGCCTCAGCAATCGGCGCTTTTCAAAGAAATCAGCCAATGCCCCGCCGACGAAGGCGAGAATGACCATCGGCACAAACTCGGCCAGATAGATATACCCGACCATCGCCGACGAACCCGTCAACTCATACATCTGCCACGGAACGACAATGAAAGTCATCATCGATCCGAAAAACGAAACAAGCTGCCCGAAAAAGAGCAGCCGATAATCGCGCGAGACTTTCAGTGGCGAAAGGTCCAGTAACATCGCTATTGGCAGCCGGTAATGATCACGGTTTTATGTTCTCCGTCCAATGAAAAAGCCATGTTGCATAGGCGTTCGCCAGTATGGAGAACACATATGCGGCGATCTCCAGTTTCGTAAGCCGCTTCGGAGCGTTTTCGAGCATAATAACGAAAAGCCAGGGCAGGCACACTATCGCATAGCGATAACCGAATTGCCATCCACCCGAGTTGCCATGCATCCACAACAGAATGCAGAGTACTGCCACCGCGCTCCAGGCAGCTAACTTTACCGCAAAATCGCGGGCCCCGCGACGAAACGCAAATAGCAAGAACGGGCTGCTTATCAAAATGGAGCTGCTGAAGCCGTTCGGCATCGGCAAGGGGAAATGAGGTCGGAACTCCCATATTTTCACGAGCATCTCCCAAACCTGCCGTGGAATATAGTAAATGGAGAAGATGCCGTGGGTGTACCATGGCTCATTCAGTACGCCCGGTATCCTCGCATAACCAAAATCGAAGATGCTGCCGAAACGAGCAAAATTGTAAGCAAGCGTGGCGATTCCAAGTACGACCGGGACGATACAAAATCTGCTCACAAGCGCGGCCAACTGCCGTCTTCCGGCCGTTCTATCTTCCGTATTCCGTACCTGAGGCGCATTTCGCCAAAAGAAATAAAAATAGATCGGCGCTGTCAACAAAACCTCGGTCCTGTTCCCAAAGGCCAACGCGAAGAAAGCGCCAGCGATCAACGGACGTCGATCAAAGACCGTGAAGTAGATCGCTCCCAGTTCGCCGACGAACGCAAAACCTAACGCGAGCTGCCAGGCTCCGGCAAAGGTAACGTTCGTCCAGGTCCACGTACCGAAGAGCATTCCCGCGGTCATGAGGCCGGCCCGTGGCTTGGATACGTCGTATCGGCCCGCGATCAAAAGCAGTAATAGTGCGGCGGCGGCGGCGATCAGGCCAACGATCGCTCGCCCCGGCATTCCAGTGACGATCCCTGCGGACTTTGCCAACGCGAACGGGATCATGGTCAAGACGCTTCCGAGCGGAAAGACCGAATAATAAACGCCGTCGAACGGCACGAATTCGTTCAGCCATGCGGGCGGCTTTTCGGACAGCCCAATCTTGCCGTCCAGCATGCGCTCTGCCACACGGAATGTGTAATCATAAAAATCCTGCGGTTTGGGATTCGAGAACAAATACCCGGCGGCGCAGGCGAGTACGATCACCAGCATCACCTTCCGCGAGACTGGTAATCGACTGCTTTCGGATGTCGCTAAAGCGGCCAAGACTGGTGTAGTTTAGCGCAAAACCTCGAACGGCAGATCTGCCACCGCGACACGCGCACCGAGGTCCAGACTTTACCGCTTACTGCTCACGGTAAAGAAGATATCCATCTGCACTAAATAACAGATCGCAATCCGTACAAGCCTTTTCGCTGCTGACCACAAGCGCACCTGCCGGCGGATCTTGTCCATACCTCATATGGATGAGCTCGCTCGTATCGCGGCCCTCAAGCGTCGCATACCAAAGGGCGTGAACGTAGGCCGGTCCCCAGTACCCATCGACAAGATAGATCGGGCGTTCTGGCCGGGCGACGGCCGCGTCATAAACCGTCTTGTATCCGGCATCGAAGTATTCGCCGCGGTCCGCGCCGTCGCGATTGAAAAGGAAGAAAAAATGTGCGGCCTGAACGATCGTGATGGTAAGCAGTACCGTCAGCACCGATTGGCGAATGCTTGTTGGGATCAACGGAATAGTGTTCGCTGCCTGAGGCTGTGCCCGATCGGCGGCCGACGTCACACCGAGCAGCCACGAGAGTGCAGGTATGGTCAGGACAAGCAGGAATATCGGATACGCGATCATCCGCAGCGTATGAAAATGGTCCTGTGTCATCGCTCCGGGCACAACGGCCGCAAACGCTCCGAACAGTACATACAGCCAAAATGGATCTCGCCTGTGTCGGATCAATATGATCACAACACTCATCAGCGCCAGAGCAAAGATGGGGAGGTAGAAGCTGCCGCCGCTGAAAGGCAAATGATGCCGTGGATTGATGTCACCGGCCGTGAGCATCGTGATCGGATCGATGTCCTCGATGAACCTTCCAACGAACGTCAACGCTATCTGCGAGAGCGGTACTCCCGGCTTGATGTACGAAAGGGTGCGAAAGCGGTCGGAGATCGCCGGATCCTTGTAAACATAGGCCGCCATCGGGATCAGCGTCAACGCATAGATCGCCCACGTCGTTAGTATCGAACCGACTCGCTTCCGATCAGCTGCGAATGCGATCAACCCGAACGCAAGCAGCGGCCCGAGCAGCCGGCCTATGGTGTAGCTGTAGGTGATAAGCACGAGCGAACCAACGATGCCCGCGATATTCAGCCAACTCCAGACAGGCTTTGCCGACGCCCTGTAAACCGACCACAGCAGCAGCACGACCGCCATCGGGTAGAAGAAAGTTTCAAGGACTATTCGCCCAACCTCAAATAACCACGGTGTCAGCAAAGCGCTCGCACCTACGATCAGCCCGATCCATCCGCTGCCGCTTATACGCCGCGCGAGAAGCCCAAGCAGCAAACACGCGGCAAAAACACATGCGGCGGCTGTCAAGCGTGCGATCGTTATGCCTGGCCCAAAGACCTTGAAAACTATGGCCAGGAGATAGATCTGGGTTGGGTTCGCATACTGCGTGTAGGGCCCTGTGTAAACGGGAAAAAACAACGGAAACATCACGCCCCGTTCCCCAGCTCCCGTTTGTGAAACGAGATAGGCGTTGTAGGAAATGGCCGATTCATCGACGTAATAACCGGGCGGATCATTGCGGATCCCCGCGCTATAGATGAAGAAAAGGACGACCAGAACGCTGGCCGAGCAGGCAACCCGAAGCCAGCGCGTCGATCGCCATATTTGGACCAAATTCGGCACGATCAAGGGTCAGGCGGCGTATATCTTCAGTCTGAACTCGTCATTCGCGGTAAAAACCTCGGCCCGCCGGCCCGAGAAAAGCAGCGATTGACGCAGTACCATCGGAAGCCCGCCGCGCGGAACGCTTGCTCCGTATTCGCGACGGCCGAAAATAGCTGCGATCTGTGGATTCAGCCGTTGCGTAATACCGTATCTGATAGCTCGCGATGCGGGAGGCACGAAGCCGGTGGTTCGCCGGGCATTGATGAATTCGATCGCGTTGTCGTAAATATTCACCCGCGTGGCAATATCGCGAAGCGCGAGATCGCGATGGACAAGCGCGTTCGCGATCGCCTCGCGCACAGCGTAAAGGTTATAGACACCGCGTGGCCGTACATGAAGCGTGTCCTCGATCGGCCGCTTCTTTGGCTTCGCCTTGAGCAGGTCCACATACTTCAACACAAAATTCAGGGCCGTTTCATAGACCGAAAGAAGGTTCCCATGGATCTGTGCGGATTCGATCATCTGCGCATCGCCATTCTCACCCGAAAAGCGTGATATCGTTACCGCCGATCGCGGAAATAGCTGTCCCACCCGGTCGCTCTTGCCAAACAGAAGCAGCCCCGCGACTGTCGGAAAAAAATCATCCGAACCACCGACGGCCAAGAGCAGGTCTTTCTTAAGGAACTCCGCCGTCCGGTACATATTCAGGTTTTGACTCACTTCCTCAAAGCCTGCCGCGAACGACCACAGCAGCCCGTCGTCAAAATCGCCCTCGCCGCAATTAAAAAGAGGCACATTCTCATAACCGAGCGGGCGTATCTCGTCGAGCCACATCGAAAGCTGCTCGCGTGCCACTTCCCGTTTCTCGGCCCCGAACCGCATATAAAACCGTCCGTCACGCGTACGGTACGGCCGATTGCGCGGCTCAACGTCGATGGCGACCACGCGCTTTCCGCTGTCGAACACAATGATGTCGAGAAGCGGGACGACCGGCGGGACTATATCCTCACGGCATATTCGTGAAAGTTCGTCGCGCACAGCCTCGGGATCAGCCACGCCTTCGACCCGAAGTTGATCGGTGACGCCGAAAATGATCGTTCCGCCGCTCGTGTTCGCAAGCGCGACAATGCCCTGCGTGATCTTTTCTACATTCGAGAGCTTTATCTTCAGCTCAAGATACGTATCCTCGCCGCCGCGGATAAGGCGCAGCAATTCCGAACGTGTGGTCAACTGCGCGGGCTGATTAACTATGTATTCCTGGTGAGAACGGTCGCTCGGCGATTCGTAGCGATGCGTGTGGCGAAACTTTCGGCGCGGCATAATGTCGGCGTGTATATTTTGTCAAGACGGATCACACCTCGCATCCGCCCGAGCGTCTCCCGATCGGAAACGCCGCTGGGATCCGGCCATCGGCCAACCATATTGAAACATTTACCCGACGAAAAGTAAAAGATCGCGTTGCGGGCGCACCGTAGTGGGCAGAATGTCGAGAATAGAGAAAAAGTCCGCAGCCGCAGTGGGAGGAGCAATGCCCGAATGTGCAATTGTCCCCCGGCCTGCGATCACGGACTTTCCAGATCAACTAGTTTCGGCGGCGATCTATTTCAGGTCCTGGATCGACGCTCCAAAGTTAATGTGATACGGATGTCCTGCAACAGTCAGCGCGGGGACCGACTTGACCCCGGCTCCTTCGGCCTCGGCGATCCTTTCCTTATGTTCTCCGAGATGGACGACCTCGACATCAAAACGTTCCGGGTCGATCGTGTCCACGATCATCTGCTCCGCATCAACGCAAACCGGGCATCCGGCGTGATAAAAAACGGCCTTTGTCTTCATTTGTTATTACCTTCCCTTTTAGGCTAATGTTTGAATCAAGAACTCAAGGTTCGACCCTAAAGCTATCAACGATCGGCAACCGATGTAAGTAGGCACTTTATGGTCATATACTTACTTTCCGGTCTAAATTGATGCAGCCACAACCGAAAAAAATTCCTGCCGCTCCGCCGGTCAAGCGAATGGTGGAGAACATTGTCCGATGTAAATGGTCGCTCTCGGTGATCGGGCTGGTCCGCTCCGGTGTGAACCGGCCCGGCGCAATGGAACGCAGTGTCGATGGCCTCACAGCCAAGGTCCTCAACGAACGGCTGCGAAAGCTTGTCAATTTCGGCATCTTTGAGAAGACGATCTTTCCGGAAACGCCTCCGCGTGTTGAGTATTCTCTTACGCCATTCGGGAAAAAGTTCGTAAAGCTGCTGGACACGATAGAAAAACTGGAAGATGATCTCGCGTCCGACACGCGATAAAAGTGGAATCTGAAACTGTCACAGCCTATGTTGGCCTCGGCTCGAATCTCGGCGATCGCGCGGGAAATCTGCTGCTTGGTGTTCGCGGGCTGATGGAGGCGAGTTTTCAAGTAACGAAGCTTTCAGCGATCTACGAAACCGAGCCGGTCGGCCTTGATTATGACGCACCTGACTTCCTGAATATGGCTGCCGAAATACGGGCGATCGGCATTACGCCAACTCAGATGCTTGCCCGGATGCTCAGGATCGAATATCTTCTCGGCCGCACCGACAAGTCGCAGAACAAACCCCGGACGATAGACCTTGATCTGCTCTTCTACGAACAGGAGCATTTGGATACGCCATTCCTGACCGTACCGCACATTCGTGCACATCTCCGTCGGTTTGTCCTGGTCCCAATGAATGAGATAGCTCCGACATTTGTCCACCCGGTGTTTCGAAAGGATATTGGAACTCTGCTCGCCGAGTGTTCCGACGATTCACACGTCGCCCGCTGGTATCCCGCGGTTCGGGACGACCTGCTTGTCTCCACGACTGGTTGACCCGTTCGCCCGGCTGGCCGGAACCCGCGAGACCCAGTGGACCGCCTGCTGGTTTGCCTAGACTTAAATGCTCTAAAGGTCTAGACTTGTCAAAAAAATCCTATGGCCTATCTGAAACCCGATCAACCCGAAAAGGTCTATGTTCCGGCCCTCAGGGCCGCTAAAGAGCGCGGTGAGAAACTCGCCTGTTTGACGGCATATGATTATCCGACCGCCCGGATCGTGGACGAGGCGGGTGTCGATATCATTCTCGTCGGCGACAGCATGGGAAACGTCATCCACGGTTACGGAAACACGATACCTGTCACAGTTGACGAGATACTTTCAGCGACGAAGGCAGTTAAGCGCGGGGCCAATCGGGCATTGATCGTATCCGATATGCCTTACGGGTCATTCCATACCGGCGACAATAAGGCGGTCCGCAATGCTCTGAAGCTTCTGAAATATGGCGGCGCCGAAGCCGTCAAGCTCGAAGGCGGGCGAAACCGCGTCGGCCTTGTAAAACGGCTGGTCGATGAGGAAATTCCGGTGATGGCCCACATCGGCCTGACACCTCAATCGGTACACAAGCTTGGCGGCTATCGTGTTCAGGGCAAGACCACCGACGATGCCCAGCGTCTCATCGAAGATGCCAAGCTGTTGGAAGATGCGGGCGCGTTCGCCCTTGTTCTTGAACTTGTTCCGCGCGAAATAGCCGAGATCATTACAAAAGAGGTGAAGATCTCGACCGTTGGCATAGGGGCCGGCCCATCATGCGACATACAGGTACTCGTGCTTCACGACTTGATCGGCTTCACGTTCGGCCGCCAGCCGCGTTTCGTTCGCCAATATGCAAATGTCAGCCAGGTGATCACTGACGCTATCTCCGAATGGATGGACGACGTCCGACGCGGTGAATATCCTAATGAGTCCGAATCATATGGCATGCCCGAGAAAATGAAGGTAGAAGGGCTGGTTCCGGCATCATCCCGCTGAGCCGATGGAGATAATCAACCGCAAACAGCGAATGGCATCGATCGCCCGCAAGCTGCGGCGCGAGAGCAAGACCGTCGGCTTTGTTCCAACCATGGGGGCATTGCATGGCGGGCATGTCGCGCTTGTCAAACAGGCGCGGCAAATGTCGGACATAGTGATCGTCTCGATCTTTGTCAATCCTGCCCAGTTCGGGCCAAATGAAGATTTCGATCTCTATCCGCGTGATCTTACCGCAGACGCCGCAATGCTCGCCGAGTACGAGGCGGACTATGTTTTCGCCCCCGATACAGAAGAGATCTACGGCCCTGGCTTTGCCACGCACGTTTATGTCGAAGGCCTTTCCGAAACGCTCGAAGGTGCGTCGCGGCCAGGCCATTTTCGCGGCGTCTCGACAGTGGTCACTATTCTCCTCAACACCGTCCGGCCCGATCTGGCCTTTTTCGGCAGCAAGGACGCCCAGCAGGTCGGAGTTGTAAAGCGACTCGTGAAAGATCTTGGATTTGAGACCGAGATCGTGGTCGTCCCGACCGTTAGGGAAGAGTCGGGACTCGCAATGTCGTCACGGAACGCATATCTAAGCGATGAAGAACGCGAAAAGGCTTCGATCATCTATCAGGCGCTCCGCGAGGCAAAAATAGCGTTTAAGGGCGGTGAACGAAATGCCGCAACCATAGCCCAGATCGTCGAGGACAAGATCGCCGCTGAGCCGCTGGCGCGGATCGATTATGTTGCAGTTGTAAGCAACGACGACCTGGAACCTATTGAAAAGATTGATGATAAGGAAGTTCTCGTCGCCGTAGCCGTCCGTTTTGGTAAGGTGAGGCTGATCGACAATGTGGTGCTTAACAGGAAGCAGTAACACGGCACCAAAGTTGCATCTAATTGGGTAGAGGAGCTGATCGCAGTTCTTCAAAAGATTATGAAAACCCTTAAGATCCTCGCATTGTCGATTGGTATCGCAGCGGCCTTGACGCTGACGGCGGCGGCCCAGACGACGCTGCCGAAACTGGGTGGCGGTTCGGTCGATGTACAGGCTCAACGCGGCAAGGTCGTGGTTCTGGCGGTTGGCGCAAGCTGGCTCCCGCTGTCGGCGAAGCAGGCCGAATACTTGAACACGCTTACGAAAAAGTATGCCGGCAAGAATGTGGTTTTCTACTATGTAGACACCGGTTCAGCCAATGCGAAGTCACGGAACTTTGCATCTGATGAGGCTGTTGGCCGGTTCGTAGCAAAGAACAAGATAACGGCCACGGTCCTTCGCGATTCGGACGGCGCCGCCGTGCTGAAGGCGTTCAGCATCGATCAGGTTCCGTCATTTGTCATCCTTGATACGACCGGTGCCCAGTCAGGCGAAGCATTTGGCGGGATCGATCCGAAATTCGACTTGACAGTGCCGATCTCAAAGAAGATCGACAGCATTCTTTAAGTGTTCTCAACCTAGCTGCTCACACGATGCGAGGACAGGCCAATGCCGAGGCCTGTCCTTTTAGTTTTCAGCGAGCCTTGCTGCCAAACGGTAAACAAGGCTGATCGGCAGACCGACGACGTTCCAATAATCGCCTTCAATGCCTTCGATAAAAAGCGCGGCCTGAGCCTGAACTGCATAGGCACCCGCCTTATCGAGCGGATCACCTTGTTCCGCGAGAAAATCGACCTCATCTGCTGTCATCGCTGCAAACTTTACACTTGTGCTCTGTAGTCCAACCTGACAGTTTCCGTTTTTCACGAGGGCTACACCGGTCAGCACTTTGTGCGTGCGTCCGGCGAGCAGGCCGATCATTCGCCGCGCGTCCTGGATGTCGATCGGCTTCCCTATTATCCGGCCATCTACGACGACCGTCGTATCGGCTCCCAGAACGATCTCGCCCGGATGCCGGGCCGCGACCACCTCAGCCTTGGTGCGCGCCAGACGCTGGACGTAGATATCTGCAGGCTCGTCGGGCCGCTCGGCCTCGTCAATATCCGGTACGTCCCGTAGAAATTTCCACCCTACCGAATCCAGTATCTCGGCACGGCGCGGACTCCCGGATGCGAGTATCAGCAGGGGCAGTTTCATCTTTGGAAGTTCGTTGTTTAGCATTTATGGCCTTCTCGTTTTAAGATAGAGGTTATCGTCTGCGGATGACAAATGCACGGTATCCTCGCATCAGCTTCGGCCATTTTAAGGCAGATAGACACAGATGGCATTGCGGCCGAAACTATCGTGTTCGCCGCGTGGCGACGGTGTGTCGACGGCGCCCTGGCCGAACACATTGTTCCGATGAAACTGGAGCGTGATCGCCTTATTGCAGCAGTTTCGAGTGAGACATGGCGGCGGAACGTTGCCGATCTTGGGCCGGAACTGGCGGCAAGAATAAACACACTACTGGGTTCGCAGGCCGTAGGGTTCATCGAATTCCGGATCGACGCCGCCGTTGTTCGCGATCACCGAAAGAACGTGAAAAAAATGAACAGGGGCGGCCGTGCCGGTCGGTCAGCGGCATCCGAGATCGCTCCGAGCCTACAGGCCTCCGCCGAGGCAATCTCAGATGAAGGCCTTCGAACGCAGTTCCTGGCAGCCGCGACCGAAAACCTGGCAAGATCGCGTGAAATAGATACCGCCGGCGAATAAGGGAAGCAAAATAGTAATGGATGTTAGAAATGTAGCAAAACTTGCGCACCTTGAGATATCAGACGAAGAGGTTGCCATTTACACACCGCAAATGGCCGAGATCGTCAAGTATGTCGAACAGCTTAACGAACTTGACACCACGGACATCGAACCTATGCTCGGCGGCCTGACCGCTGAGGGCTCGGTGACCGAAGCGGATCGCGACGACGTTGTTGCTCCGTCGTTCACGCAGCAAGATGCTCTGAGCGAAGCCCCGGCAGCGGTTGCCGGCCATTTTCAGGTGCCAAAGGTCTTGTAGGAATGTGGTTTCGGAGATCCGGAATATCGAATGGTTGTCGATGCGGCGGGTTTGGGGGAGCAGAAACGCTATCACTTCTGGCTATCGCATTCCTTTTCGTTGCTCTCGCCTTCACGGGCTGCGGCGTGCCAAATCTGGACCCGCCTGAGTGTGCAGGCTCGCGTGGCGTGATCCGGGAATTCTATTCTTTTCACTTCGGAAACGAGATGCGATTCTCGCCCGACGGCTTGAAGGCAAGCGAAAAATATTTGACACCGGCGCTGATCGAAAATGTACGGAACGCCGCGGAGGGCACGGATCCATTTACCACCGGCGACAGCGATCTGCCCAAGGCGTTCAGAACAGGCGAGTGCCGGGTGCTTTCGCCCGAACGGACAGAGTTTGATGTCCTTCTCTTTTGGAAGGACGACACCAGGTCGGAGCAGCGGACCATCAAGGTCCAGGCCGTAAATAGCGGTGGCCGATGGCTGGTGGACAAGATCGAACGTTAGCGGCCATTTAGATCAGTATCCAATGATAAGACAATCGATCGAACGAACACTCGAGAATGCCGGACGCCTTAATGGCGACTTGAACTCATTCCTTTCCATTGAGCGTGATCACGCGCTCCGGCAAGCCGATAGGCTCGATTCAGGCGACGGCAACGGCCCGCTGAAGGGATATGCGATCGCGATCAAGGACAATATCTGCACGAAAGGACTGCGGACGTCGTGCGGTTCACGGATACTCCACAACTACAAGGCCCACTATGACGCGACCGCCGTCGAACGGTTGAACGCCGCCGGTGCGGTTATGATCGGGAAAACGAATATGGACGAGTTCGCGATGGGCTCTTCGAACGAGAGTTCGGCCTTTGGCCCGGCGCGAAACCCGTGGGACCCAAGCCGCGTTCCGGGTGGAAGTTCGGGCGGTTCGGCCGTTGCTGTTGCATCCGGCGTCGTACGGGCGGCCCTGGGTTCGGAAACAGGTGGTTCCGTGCGTCAGCCGGCATCGCTGTGCGGCATTTTTGGACTCAAGCCGACCTATGGCCGTATCTCGCGTTACGGACTTGTTGCCTTTGCGTCGTCCCTTGATAACATTGCGATCTTCGGCCGCGAAGCTGAGGACGTCGCCAAGGTGCTCGGCGTCATTGCGGGCCGCGATTCGCGAGACGCAACATCGGCAAACGTGCCTGTGCCTGATTATGCGGGTGAGCTTGCCAATGAGGTCTCGGGTAAGAAGATCGGGGTGCCGCGGGCATTGTTCGGGGAAGGGCTTGACGGCGAGATCCGTGAGAAGGTCGAGACGGCCATCGAGAACTATCGTTCGCTCGGTGCCGAGATCGTTGACATCGAATTGCCTCACGCAAAATACGGAATCGCGGTCTATTACATAATCGCAACCGCCGAAGCGTCGTCAAATCTGGCCCGTTATGACGGCGTGCGTTACGGTTTCCGCGCGGAAGACACGAACGCACTCCGCGAGATGTACTTCAAAACTCGCGAGGAAGGATTTGGGGCCGAAGTAAAGCGTAGGATCATGCTCGGCACCTATGTGCTTTCAAGCGGCTATTACGATGCCTACTACTCAAAGGCCCAGAAGGTCCGCGCTCTTGTAAAGCGCGATTACCAGAACGCGTTCACACAGTGCGATGCGATAATTACGCCGACGTCCCCGTCCGTTGCGTTCAAGCTTGGCGAAAAATCGGATGATCCGCTGGCGATGTACCTCAATGATGTTTACACCGTCTCGGCGAATCTTGCGGGAATTCCCGGAATCAGCATTCCGTGCGCCGTGTCCGAAAGTGGGCTGCCGATCGGCTTTCAGCTAGTCGGCAATTTCTGGTCGGAATCGCTGCTGCTGAACCTGGCCGCTGCTTATAGCGCGAGGTTTCCCGTAGCGGCGAAACCAGCGATCTACGCCGAATGACGTCTTGATCGTTTGAACCTGCGGCGGGTGTGAAGCAGCCGGCTTGGGCGAGTGTGGGGCGCGGTCATAGCAGATTATTGGATCGGCAAATCGTTGTATTCGAGCTCGCTCGGCACGTGCGAGATTCGATCGCTCGGCAGGATATTCGACCAGCGGCCGGGATCCTCAAGTAACCTGGTCGCGTCGCCGGCTGGTATCGGCCGTGAGAATAAATATCCTTGTCCGAACTCGCAGCCGAGTATCCTGAGCTGATGAAACTGGTGGATGCTCTCGATACCCTCAGCGATCACGCTCAGCCGAAGCGCTTTGGCAAGAGCGATAACCGTACGAACGATCTCGCCGTTCTCTGACCCCGCTTCCATCGTACTGACGAATGACCGGTCAACCTTGAGTGTATCGATCGGGAATCGATGCAAATAGCTCAGATTTGAATAGCCTGTCCCAAAATCGTCGATACTCAATTGGACACCGAGTCGCTGGATCTTCTTTAGGACCTCGATGACGGCCTCGGCATTGCCCATCACGGCGCTTTCAGTGATCTCAAGCTTCAGGCAACCCGGGTCGATACCGGTTTCGTCGATGATCTTGGTCAGGTCGTCGACAAGGTCTGGCTGGCTCAGGTGGCCGGCTGAAAGATTGACGCTCATCATCAATGAACGGGGCGCGATCCGCGCCCGTTTCCAGCGTGTCAATTGTTCGCAAGCCGTCCGAAGAATGGTGATCGTCATCGGGATTATCAACCCGGTCGATTCGGCCGTTTCAATGAATTCGCCCGGCGTTATCAGTCCCCGGCTAGGATGATTCCATCGGATCAGGGCCTCAAAGCCAAGCAGCGTGGCGTCGCCGAGATTTACGATCGGCTGATAGAAAAGCTCAAATTCGTTCCGCTCGACCGCCAGCCGAAGGTCGGTCTCCAATTCGAGAAGCGAGACGGCACGCGCATGCATGATCTGGTCGAAAACGACACACGGCTTACCGCTTTCCTTTGCGTTGTACATCGCAATGTCGGCGTCGCGAAGGATATCTTCGGCATTACTGTATCGGTCGTCACTTACCGCGATACCCAAGCTGGCACTCGCAAACACCTGTCGGCCAAGCAGATCATAAGGCCTTGCGACCTGGGCGCTTATCCAATTGGCCAGCGCCATTGCATCACCGACCGAACGAATGCCCGTCATCACCACCGCAAACTCGTCTCCGCCGAAACGCCCAACTTTGCATTCGGTCCCGGAGGCACCAAGCCGGCTCGCGACCGTACGTATCAATTCGTCGCCGATGCTGTAACCAAGGCTGTCATTGATGGTTTTGAACCGATTTATGTCGAGGAACAACACGGCGAAGTCCTGCCGCGTCTCCATTCGTCGCTCCAGCAGATCGTTCAGCAGATCGACAAAAAAGTTTCGGTTCGGGAGGCCGGTAAGCGCGTCATGATAGACTGCCCGATGCAGTTCTTCATGGCTTTCTTGTAGCGCATTTGAACTCACCTCAAGCTGCTGAATATAGTGCTCAAGCTCAGATATATGCTGCTCCGCCTGCTCGGCCCTGTCTCGCTCTGCTTTCTCTGCCTTGGCCGACGAATCGCGAGCGACATCGGTGTACCTCTTGTACGTGACGTATACGATCCCGAAAAAGAGTGCCACCGCTGCGAATAGAACGACATCAGCCTGTTCGAGGGCCCTGGTCATGACTCCGCCGAGAAGCGCACTGCTCAGGAAGATGATAAGCCCGTTCAGGCAATGCTCGTTCCAAACGCGTGTAATATCTTGACCGGTACGAATAGAAAGGTAGGCGGAGATCAGAATGGAGTGGGCCAAAAACTGCGAAACACCCATCACCAGGATCACAACCGTAAGTTTGGACATTGACGTATTCGCAAGCCCGGCGCCATAGTACGTGAAAGCTGCCTGGACGGAGACCGCCGAGACAAAAACTGAAATAGCCGCGAGCGACGTATTAGCGACGATCGTCTGGAGTCGCATTGGGGCGCCCTTCCGGCGAAGGAGGTAAGAGGAAAAGACCGCCTCGCTGGCGCCCATTAGAACCGCGACGGGGCCTCCGTAAGTCAGAAGCGCAAAAAAGACCATTG
>WBZY01000727.1_pt1 | contig 22457 bp, 23 predicted proteins | sample 5204191 | NCBI WGS metagenome assembly WBZY01 (sample SAMN12344363, study PRJNA552823) | activated sludge metagenome | biome: Activated sludge suspended growth; feature: Anammox Sidestream; material: Wastewater; isolation source: activated sludge from anammox sidestream of wastewater treatment...
ACCGAGCCGTAGAAGGGTGCGCCGGCGAGGTCGAGCGTTCCGGGCGCAACGCCGAGCTGTGTCGAGAAGGGATCCCCGAGCCCGGAGTCGCTGATGCCGGGCAGCCACGCGAATCTGAGGTCGAAGTCGTAGAAGGGAAAGCCGGCCGCGGGGAAGCCCGTGCCGCGGATCTGGAGCGTGAGGTTCTCGCCGTAGGCGTTGGTCACGAAGTTCGAGCCCGCCATCGAGAAGACGCCGGCGTCCGGGCTCCAGGCCCCGGCGTTGCCCGGGTCCGCCACGGCGGAGAAGGCCGTCACCAGGCCCGGGAAGTGGCCGGCGCCCAGCGAGTCGTCGGTGTCCGTCACCTGGTCGTCGATCGTGAAGGCGAGCGCGTAGCGGTCGCCGACCGTGATCCCGGTGACCCCCGGATCGACGGCCACCACCTCGACTTCGAGGGCGACGGGCACGAGCGCCGCCCGCGCGGGCAGGGCGCCGAGCAGGGCGCAGGCGGCGGCGAGCAGGACGGCACGGCCGGAGCAGGCTTGCGGAACCGTGGATGCCGGGCGCGCGCGCATGACGCGGGCGACGATAGCGCCGGCGGCCGCCGCGGGTAGCGCTTCCCGGGCGCGGGCGGCACGCTCGGGCGTTCGCGAGGGGCGAGGCGGAGACACGGGCCGGCCGGCGCGGCCGGAAGGAGGCGGGCGATGCGGATGACGTCGCAGGAGGCGTTCGCGGAGGCGCTGCGGGCGCAGGGCGTGCGGGTGGTCTTCGGCATCGTCGGCTCCGCCTTCATGCCGGGCCTCGATCTCTTCCCGCGCGCCGGGATCCGCTTCGTCGACGTGGCGCACGAGCAGGGCGCGGGCCACATGGCCGACGGCTACGCGCGCGCGTCGGGTGAGGTGGGGGTGTGCATCGCCCAGAACGGGCCCGGCGTCACGAACTTCGTGACCGCGGTGGCGGCGGCCTACTGGAACCACACGCCGCTCGTCGTCGTGACACCGGAGACGGGCACCGGCACGATCGGCCTCGGCGGCTTCCAGGAGACCCGGCAGCTTCCCTACTTCGAGCCGATCACCTGCCACCAGGAGACGCTGACCCAGCCCTCGCGCATGGCGGAGGCGATCGCGCGCTGCTTCGCGCGCGCGCGCCGGCACGCGGCGCCGGTGCAGCTCAACCTGCCGCGCGACCTCTTCTGCCAGGTCGTCGACTGCGAGATCCCCGAACCCGCGGCGCCGGCCCGCCAGCCGGGCGACCGCGAGGCCGTGGCGGCAGCCGCGCGCCTGCTCGCCGCGGCGCGCTTCCCCGTGATCGTGGCGGGGGCGGGCGTGGTGCTCGGCGGCGCCGCCGACGCCTGCCGGCGCCTCGCCGAGCGCCTCGCGGCGCCGGTCGCGAACAGCTACCTCCACAACGACAGCTTCCCGGCGAGCCACGCGCTCGCGGTGGGGCCCCTCGGCTACCAGGGCTCCGAGGCGGCCATGGCCCTCCTGTGGCAGGCCGACGTGGTCCTCGCCCTCGGCACGCGGCTCAATCCCTTCAGCACCCTGCCCCAGCACGGGATCGAGTACTGGACCGGGAAGGCGCGCGTCATCCAGGTGGACGTCGATCCCGACATGCTGGGCCTCGCCAAGCGGGTCGACGTCGCGATCTGCGGCGACGCGCGGGCGGTGGCGGAGGAGCTGCTCGAGGCCCTGGCGGGCCACGCGCCGGGGGAGGCCGGCGAGGCGCGGCGCAAGGAGGCCGAGGCGCGCAAGGCCGCCTGGGCCCAGAAGCTCGCCACCTGGGACCACGAGGAGGACGACCCCGGGAGCACCTGGAACGCGCGCGCCCGCGCCGAGGCGCCGGAGGTGCTCTCGCCGCGCCAGGCGCTGCGCGCGATCCAGGCCGGGCTCCCCCACGACGCCATGGTGTCGACCGACATCGGCAACGTCTGCGCGATGGCCAACAGCTACCTGCACTTCGAGCAGCCGCGCAGCTTCCTGGCGCCCGGCATGTTCGGCAACTGCGGCTACGCCTTCCCGGCGATCCTCGGCGCCAAGGTGGCGCGGCCCGACCGTCCGGCCGTGGCGCTCGCCGGCGACGGCGCCTTCGGGATCGGCATGAACGAGCTGCCGACCTGCCGGCGCATGGGGATCCCCGCGACGATCGTGGTGTTCCGCAACGGGCAGTGGGGCGCCGAGAAGAAGAACGACATCCTCTGGTTCGGCGAGCGCTTCGTCGGCACCGAGCTCGGCGACGACTTCTCCTGGGCCGAGGTGGCGCGCGCCTTCGGGCTCGCCGGCGTGCGCGCGACGCGCGCCCCCGAGCTCACCCGGGCCGTGGCCGACGCCTGCGCCGCGCAGGCGCAGGGCACGACGACGCTCGTCGAGGTCGTGCTCAACCGGGAGCTCGGCGCGCCCTTCCGCCGCGACGCGATGCAGGACCAGCGCTGCCTGCTCCCGCGCTACGCGGATCTCACGGTCGTACGCTGAGGTCCTGATCCATCTGGACAGATTCTAGATTGCTTTTGAAAACAGTCGGTTACCTATAAAAATCGAGCTTGTATTCGGTTTTCGATCGGAGTAGGATCGGGATCCTCATGGCTCGGCCGGCAGGCGCGGAGATTGCGCGGATCGGCAGGCGCGGGAGGCGCCCGCAGGCGCGCGCCCTCGCCACCCGCCGCCGGGTGCTCGACGCCGCCGAGGCCCTCTACGCGCGGCGCGGCTACGAGCCGACGAGCATGGCCGACGTCGCCGAGCGCGCCGGCGTCGGGGTCGGCACGCTCTACCACCACTTCCCCGACAAGCGCGCGCTGCTGCTCGCGCTGATCGACGACTGGGGCGACCGCGAGCTCACGCGCGCGCGCGACGCCCACGACGTCGGCAGCCTCTTCGGCGAGCACCTGCGCAGCGGCTTCGCCGACTTCCTGCGCACGAACTACGAGCGCCTGCGCCGCGAGGGCGGCTTCTACCTGGTCCTGCTCGAGCTCGCCGAGCGCGACGGCGACGTGCGTACGCGCCTCGAGCGCATCCACCAGGTCGGGATCGAGCGCCTGCGCGACCTGCTCGTGCTCGGCCAGCACCGCGGGATCGTCCGCGCGGGGCTCGACCCGCTCGCGGCCGCGTTCCTGATCCGCCGCTCGATCCAGGCGGCCGCGCGCGAGGTCTTCGTGCACCGCATGACGGAGCCCGCTCCGCAGCAGGTGCTCGCCGAGCTGATCGAGATGGTGGATCGCTACGTCTTCGTGGAGGAGGCCGGCTGATGGCGCAGCAGCCCGTGGACGACCGGAGCGCCGCGAACGCAGATCCGCACGGGCACGCCGCGCACGGCCACTTCGAGATCGACGAGGATCTCTGCATCGGCTGCGGGCTGTGCCGCGAGCGTGCCCCGGACAACATGGAGACGGGGCCCGGCAGCTCGGTCGCCCGCGTGGTGCGGCAGCCGGCGAACGACCACGAAGAGGCCGCGTGCCGCGAGGCCGCGGAGTACTGCCCGACCGGGGGAATCCTCGTCGAGGAGTGAAGGAGACACGATGTCCATCGACCAGCTCACGAGCCAGATGACGACCCTCTGGCGCTTCGACTACGAGCCCAAGATCAAGGCGCTGCGCGAGCTCTACGAGGTCGCGAAGAAGCAGCAGTGGAACGCCGCCACCGACATCCCCTGGAACCTCGAGATCGACCGCGAGGGCGACATCCTCGATCCGCGCCAGAATCCGATGACCCAGTTCGACTTCTACCAGGCGCTGCCCGAGCGCAAGCGCAAGGACCTCGCGATCCGGATCGCGGCGTGGCGGCTCTCGCAGTTCCTGCACGGCGAGCAGGGGGCGCTGCTCTGCTGCGGCCAGCTCGTGGACGTGGTGCCCGACACCGACGGCAAGCTCTACGCCGCCACCCAGGTGGTCGACGAGGCGCGCCACGTCGAGGTCTTCCACCGCTACATCACCCGCCTCGACCGCGTCTACCCGATCGACCCGCAGCTCCAGGCCGTGCTGAACGCGATCCTCGCCGCCGACACCTGGCAGAAGAAGTGCGTCGGCATGCAAATCATCGTCGAGAGCCTGGCGATGGGCGCCTTCAAGCTCATGAAGGAGGGCAGCAAGGACGAGCTGCTGCGCAACGTGGTCGAGCTGACCGCACAGGACGAGGCCCGCCACGTCTCCTACGGGATCATCTACCTGAAGGACGAGCTGCCGCGCATGCCCGAGAAGGAGCACGACGAGCTCGAGGACTTCGCCTTCGGCGCGGTCTCCGCGATGATCGGGCGCCAGGGCGTCGGCGGGATCTCGGCGCTGAACGTGCTCGCCGAGGTGGGCGTCGACCGCGACACCGCGATCGCCGAGTTCCGCCAGAAGTTCTCCGACCCGGCCTTCCGCGCGCGCCAGCCGAGCCCGTTCCGCGACTACGTGATCCCGCAGCTCCAGAAGCTCGGGCTCATCACGGAGCGCACGGCGCCGAAGTACCGGGAGATCGGCCTCGCGGCCTGAGTGCGAAGGGGGGCACTGCCGGCGCGGGTGGTCGGCAGGCCCCGGGGGAGGCGCCCGTGGCCGAGCGGCTGCGGGAAGTTGGCGATCCGACGCATTGCTGCTGCAGTGCGTCACGAGCCCGACAGCCGTTCACCGGGAGGTCATCGACGGGGAGGTAGGGTGGCTGCTGTGTCGGGTGCAATCGGAGGGGTATGCGCACTCCCGGTGCGCGCAGCGGCCCAGATGGGCTTCCTGGCGCGTGCCGCCCACGTCTGGCACGCGACGGTGTTCGCGCACGCGGAGGCCGTCGCCGCGAGCCTGCCCTCGCTTCCCGATCGCACGTCGATCCTGGCGCTCACGGCCGACGGCGGGGCGCTCCTCGACCTGGTGCTCGCGCGCAACCCGTACTTGCGCCCGCTCGATCCCGAGATCGTGCTCGCCGAGGACGCCGTCCCCGGAGCGCCGCAGCCCGACGTGGTGCTGCTCTCCGACGTCCTGCACCACCTGGCCCCGGAAGCGCGCGAAGGCTACCTGCGGCGCGTCCAGGAGCGCGCGGCGCCCGAGGCGCTCTTCATCGTGAAGGAGTTCGCGCCCGGCGGCCTGCGCGCCGGCCTCGGCTGGATCACGGATCGTGCGCTCTCGCGCGGCACGGTGCGCTTCCTGAACCCGCCCGAGCTGCGCACGCTCGCCGCCCGCGCGCTGCCGGGGCTCTCCGCCTTCTGGACCCCGCTCTACGACCGTGAGCCGCCCAACTACTGCATGCTCTTCCGCAAGCTCCGCCTCGACCTCATGGCGGAGGGGCTCGGCGCCTAGGCCTGACTCGGGCGAGCGAGGCTCGTCGGGCGGACGCGGGTCATCGGGCGGCGGCGGTGCGATCGGCGAGCACCAGCGCAGCGTCGCTGCGGACCCGGCCAGCCGGGATCGAGGCATCGCCCGCGAGCAGGCGCGCGAGCGCGTCGCGCTTCTCGGCGCCCGTCACGACCCACAGGATGCGGCGCGCGCGGGCCAGCGCCGGGAAGGTGAGCGTCACGCGCCGGTGTCCCTGGTAGGGCACGGCGGTGAAGGCGACGTCGGCAGCGCGGGCGTCGAGCACCGGGTCGCCGGGCACGAGCGAGGCGGTGTGGCCGTCGGCGCCGAGCCCGAGGTGGACGAGGTCGAGCACCGGCGGCCGCCCGCAGACGGCCTCGAGCGTGCGTGCATAGGCGGCGGCCGCGGCGGCGAGGTCGCCGTCGTCGCGGCAGGCGCCGACCGCCATCGGGTGGGCATGGCCGGGCGGAAGCGGCGCATGGGAGAGCAGCGCGTCCTCGAGCGGCGCCCAGTTGCGGGCCGGGTCGCCGTCGGGCGCCACGCGCTCGTCGACCTGGAAGACGTGCATCGCGCGCCAGGGCACCTCGGGCGTCTCGGCGAGCCAGGCCAGCATGCGCCAGGGCGTACGCCCCCCGCTCACCGCAAGGCCGAAGCGGCCGCGCGCGCGGAAGGCGTCGCGGGCCGCGCCGGCGATCTCGCCCGCGCCGCGCTGCGCCACCGCCTCCTCGTCGTCGAGCACCTCGAGGCGCAGGCTCACGGGCCCTCGCCGCGCGGCGGCCCGGGCTCGTCCCAGCCGCCCACCGGCGCGGCGAGCGCGTCGGCCTGCGGCGGGCCCCACGAGCCGGGCTCGTAGGGATGCACCGGCCCCGGCTCGCGGAGCAGCGGGTCGACGATGCGCCAGCACTCCTCCACCTCGTCCTCGCGCGCAAAGAGCGTGGGATCGCCGTCGATCGCGTCGTCGAGGAGCCGCTCGTAGGCCGCGGCCGTGACGCCACGGCTCGGGCAGACCGAGAGCTCCACCGACTCGCCGCGCATCCCCTCACCCGGCCCGAGGGTGCGCGCGCCGAGCGCGATCTCGGCCTCGCCGCCGAGCCGGAAGCGCAGGTAGTTGGGCTCGCGGCCCTGCTCGAGCGCGACGCCCCCGAAGACCTGCTGCGGCGGCCGGTGCAGCGACACGCGCACCTCCGTGGCGGTCACGGGCAGCGACTTCCCGGTCCGGATCAGGAAGGGCACGCCGGCCCAGCGCCAGGAGTCGATGTGGAGCTCGAGCGCGGCGTAGGTCTCGACCGTCGAGTCCTTCGCAACGCCCTGCTCGTCGCGGTAGCCCCGCATCTGGCCGCGCACGAGCCGCGCCGGCTCCGCCGAGCGCATCGAGCGGAAGACCTTCACCTTCTCGTCGCGGATCGCGTCGGCGCGCCCCGAGGTGGGCGGCTCGATGGCGAGCAGCGCCACCACCTGGAGCAGGTGGTTCTGGACGACGTCGCGGATCGCGCCCACCTCCTCGTAGAAGCGCCCGCGCCCCTGCACGCCGAAGCTCTCCGCCATCGTGATCTGCACGTGCTCGACGTGCTGGCGGTTCCAGATCGGCTCCAGGAACGAGTTGGCGAAGCGGAAGTAGAGCAGGTTCAGCACCGGCTCCTTGCCGAGGAAATGGTCCACCCGGAAGATCGCGGGCTCCGGGAACCGCTCGTGCAGCGTGCGGTTCAGCGCGCGGGCGGACTCGAGGTCGCGCCCGAAGGGCTTCTCGACCACGATCCGCGCGTTCTCCACGCAGCCGGCGGCGCCGAGCCCGCGCACGACGGTCGGGAAGGCGCTCGGGGGGATTGCGAGGTAGAAGACGGGGCGCTTCGCATCTCCCAGCGCTCGACATAGCTCCGTGTAGAAAGCCGCCGTCGTGTAGTCGCCACCCACGTAGCGGAGCGCGCCGACCAGCTTCGCAAAGACCTGCTCGTCGAGCTTCCCCCCGCGCGCCTCGATGCTCCGGCGGGCGCGCTCGACGAGCCAGGAGACCTCGACCGGCTCGCGCCCGACGCAGATCAGGGGCGGCGTCCCGCGGTCGTGGGCCATGGCGTAGAGCGACGGAAAGATCTTCTTGTAGGCGAGGTCGCCGGTGGCGCCGAAGACGACCAGCGCGTCGGATCGGTCGGGCATGGTTCGGTCCTCAGTGCCAGGGGAAGGCGTCGAAGGGGAAGTCGTCGCAGCCGACGCGCTCGTAGTCGGCGCGCTCGAAGCCGCGCCCGCGGGCAGCGAGCTCGTGGTAGACCCAGCAGCGCCGCTTCGGGTCCGCGAGCCGCGGGTCCGCCGCCACCGACGCGAGCACGGTCTCGACGGTCACCGGCTCCGAGCCCATGCGCAGGCCGCCGCCCGCCGCCGAGTCGAGGAGCATCGTCTTGTGCCCGCCCGGGCGGGCGTCCCAGGCGCTCCACTCCGGGAGGTCGCCGGCGAGCCCGGCACCCGGCCGGCCGCTCGCGGCGAAGTGGGCCCAGTAGGAGCGCATCGCGTCGGAGAGCCGCTCGCGCGCAGGGCGGTTCTCGGCGCGCAGCAGGAAGCGGCCGCGCGTGCCGAGGCTCCAGTGGCCGAAGACGAAGGGGATCTCGAGGCCGTGCGCGGCGCCCACGTAGGTGGCCGCGTCGAAGCCGAGCAGGCTCGGCCATTCGTGCCAGTCGAAGCGGTAGACGAAGACCTCGGGCGAGACCTGCGCCATCGCCGCGGCGGGCGCGTCGGCGCCGGTGGCCTTCCACATCGCGCTCTGCGCGTCCGCGAGGGCGAGATAGAGATCGGGGTCGCGCACGCGCGGGACGATCCCGAGCCAGCGGCGCACGTAGCGGGGGTCCGGGAACAGGAAGAGCTTGTTCTCGTCGCGGTTCGTGCCGAGGACGACCGGCACGCGGTTCCAGCCGTCGGCGCGGGTGAAGCGCGCGAGCGGGTCTCCGGCGGGCAGCACCGCACCGTCGGCGAAGACGCGGGGCATCTCGAGCAGCGGATCGCCCGCGCCGCGGTAGGCGGCCATCAGCGCGGCCGGCGTGGCGGCGCGCAGCCAGCGCGCGAGCTCGGCGGGCGGCATCCCGGAGACGAGCGCCTTCGCAGCGGTGCGGTCGGGCGCCTCCCCCGCGTCGATCGCGAGCTGCGCGGCGATCTCGTTCGAGGAGCGCGGGTGGCCGGGCTCGGGGTCGTCGCGCCAGTGCTCCGCCTCCGCCGCCGTCGCGAAGAAGGTGCCGCCGCTCTGCACGATCGCGCGCTGGAAGAGGCCGCGCGCCTGGGGCGCGAGCAGCAGCGACACGACGTTGGTGCCGCCGGCCGACTCGCCGAAGATCGTGACGCGGCCGGGATCGCCGCCGAAGGCGCCGATGTCGTCGCGCACCCACTCGAGCGCGCGCACCAGGTCGAGCGTGCCGAAGTTCCCGGAGCGCTCGGCGGGGCTCGCGTCGGCCTCGCGCAGGGCCGCGTGGCGGAACCAGCCCAAGGGCCCGAGCCGGTAGTGGAGCGTCACGACGATCACGCGCTCGCGCGCGGCCAGCGCGCCGCCGTCGTAGAAATCGGCGCGGCCGATCACGTTGCCGCCGCCGTGGATCCACACCAGGACCGGGAGCCGCTCCGCGCCGCGCGGCACGGCGCCCGGCGCGAGCTTCGGCGCGTACACGTTCAGGAAGAGACAGTCCTCGCTGCCCCGCAGCTCGCCGGGCGGGCCCTCGATGCCGGCGAAGGGGCTCGTGTACTGCACGCAGGGCGAGCCGAAGGCCAGCGTCTCGCGCACCCCGCTCCAGGGCTCCGCGGCCTGCGGCGCCCGCCAGCGGCGCTCGCCGACCGGCGGCACCGCGTAGGGGATGCCGAGCCAGACGTGGCTCCCGTAGCGGCCGACGCGGCCCACCACCTCACCCGCGGGCGGGCTGCGGCGCGAGGCCGGGTCCGCGGCGGCGGCCGCTGCGGGCGGCGGCTCCTCCCCGCCCCCCGCGAGCGTGCGCAACGCGATCCACGCTCCGCCGAGCAGGGCGAGGGCGAGCGCGGCCGAGATCCCGAGCGTGCGGCCGGTCGTCGTCGCCATCGCTCCTCCTCCGCGGCGCGGATCCCTAGCCTGGATGGCGCTCGCCCGCGTCCCTCGCGAAGGCGAGCAGGAACTCCGCGTCGCGCGGCGAGAGGTCGAAGCGGCGCGCCGCTTCGTCGGCAAGCGCGGCCGGCCGCGCCTCCGGCGCCTCGCGGCGCCGATCCGCCAGCCAGCGGATCGCCCGCTCGAGCGTGGCGCTGCGCTCGCGCTCGCTCACGGGATCAGCTTCTCCCGGCGCAGCTCGTCGACCGACACCCGCACGACCCCGCCGATCAGGTCCTCGACCGACGAGGGGTTGATCGTCTCGCTGCGGGCGGCCCACACGAGGCGGGCATCGGAGACCGTGTAGGCGGCCGCCTCGACCTGCACGAACTGATCGGTCGTGAGATAGCCGGGCTCCCAGACCCTCGGACCCGCCCAGCCCCAGTAGCCCCACAGGGTCCCGTAGCTGGTGGGCGGCACCCAGCGCTCGCGATCCTCCACCGAGGCGAGCCGGAAGACGACGGCGCCGTCGACGCCGGCCGCCTCGAGCCGCGCGCGGGCGCGCTCGCGGTCGCGCAGCTCCTCGTCCGGGATCAGGGTGTAGCCGGCGATGCCCTGCGCGGGCCCCACGGCGCGCACGAACTCGTCCTCGGCGAGCCGCCGCACGGTCGGATCGGCGGTCAACGCGATGCCCACGACCTTGCGGAACTGGAGCGAGCCGAGCGCCGGGTCCCGCCAGGTGGAGGTGAGCTTCGTCGAAGCGCACCCGATCGCCAGGACGGCGAGCAGCAGGGCAGGGCAGGACAGCCGTAGCGTGACGCGAAGCATCCGGGGGCCTCCGTGGGTGCAGCGAGACCATAGCGTCGCATGCAGGTGTGCCTGCGACGGGGCGCACCGGGGACGCGCCGCCAGGGGCGCGCCGGCGCGACCCCGGCCGGGCGCGGGCGCACCGGAGGAGTTGGCCCGGACGACGCGGCGGCGGCTCCGAGCGGCCTACGCGTGCCGGGCGAGCAGCTCGCGCAGGCCCACCACGCGCTCGCCGAGGAGCCGGCGCGTGCGGAACAGGCTGATCTTCACCGCCTGGCGCGACTTTCCCACCTGGTCGGCGATCGCCGCCACGTCGGTGGCGCCAGCGAGCGCGAGCTCGAAGATCACGCGATGCGCCTCGCCGATCTCGCTGCCCAGCACGTCGGTGCAGCGCGCGAGCACGCGCACGGCCTCGACGTGACGGTCGACCGGCGAGCCTTCGTCGGGCCGCACGCCGTCCTGGTGCCTCTCGAGCGAGACCGCCCGGCGGCTCGAGCGGCGGCGGCGGTTGCAGACCTCGTGGAAGGTGATGCCGAGGATCCAGGTGCCGAGCGTCGAGCGACCCTCGAAGCCCCGGATCGAGCGCGCCACCTCGACGAACACGTCCTGGCAGACGTCCTCGGCCTCGTCGGCATCGCGCAGCCGCCGCAGCGCGAAGGCGTAGACGCGCCGCGCGTACTGCTCGTAGACCTCGCCGAACGCCTCGCGGTCACCCGCCTGCATCCGCTCCACCAGGCCCCGGTCCTCGGGTTGCATCACGGCCCGCCTCCTTCGCGGCGTACAGCATCGCTCGGCGGTCGAGGCGGGCGCTGTGAGGTCGGTCACAGCCGGGGCAGCTCGGGGCGTGCGCAGGTGGGCCGGCAGGGGGGTCTCCTGGTGGTGGCGGGCGCCGGACTGGGCAGGCGGTCGGGCGAGAGGCCGATGATAGAGCTCGTGCCGCACTGCGTCTCGAAGCCGCGAGCCCATGACGGCGTCCTGCTGTCCCCGGAATCAGGGACATCCCGGCGCAGACCCGCACCCGCGCCCCTCCGGCTCAGGGCTCGATGCGGACGGGCGTGCCCGGCGGTGCGAGCCGTTCGAGCCGCTCGACGTCGCCGTCGCTGAGCGCGATGCAGCCCTCCGTCCAGTCGAGATCGCCCTCTCCCCGCCAGCGTTTCCCCTCGCCGTGGAACCCGAGGTGCCCGCCGAGGGCGGTCGTCTGGGGTGGTAGCCGGCCGGCGCGGTGGGCGGCGACGATGGCGTCGCGCTCGGCGCGGTCGATCCGGGCCTCGGCGAGCGCGCGCTCGGCGTCGGCGGGCGCGGGGTAGTCGATCGGGAGGAAGCGGTGGAAGCGGCTCGGGCGCGCCGGGCCGGCGATGCGGTACTCGCCCTCGGGCATGCGCTGGTCGCCCTTCGCGCGCTTCGGGCCCGGTGCGCGCGCGAGGGCCACGGGCAGGCGCAGCTCGCCCCCGCCCGCGCAGGCCGCGACGAGCACGCGCGCCGCCTTGCTCACGACGATGCGTTCGATGCGCTCGCAGGGGAGCGGGATGGGTGCCCGGGCCTCGGGCGCCGGCGGGGCGGGCGGTGGCGCGGGGGCCGGCCGCGCGCAGGCGCCGGTCCAGGCGGCCGCGCCCGCGGCCAGGGCGAGCGCCATCCGACGCCAGGGTCGCGCGCGAAGCATGGGAGCGGAGGCTATACGATCCCGCGATGTCGCGGCCCGTGCTCGCGCTGCTCCTGCCCTGCACGCTGGCGCTGTGCGCGCCGCTGCCGCCCGCGCCACGCCCCGATCTCGCGAAGATCCCCCCGCTCGTGGGCGCGCCGAGCAGCGACCTCGTCGAGCCGGGCGACACGCTCCTCGACGTGGCCTACCGCCACCGGCTCGGCTTCGACCGCGTGGCGCGCCTCAACCCGGAGGTCCACCACTGGATCCCGGAGCCCGGCACCGTCGTGCAGCTCCCGACCGAGCACGTGCTGCCCGACGCGCCGCACGAGGGGCTCGTCGTGAACGTCCCGGAGATGCAGCTCTACGACTACACGGCCGGGCCGGAGCCGGAGGTCTTCGCGATCGCGATCGGCGACCAGATGGACCCCTCGCTCGTGGGCGCGTTCCGGATCGGGCGCAAGCGCGAGCACCCCACCTGGACCGTGCCCGCCTCGATCCGCGCCGAGAAGCCCGAGCTGCCGGCCGTGGTGCCGCCGGGCCCCGAGAACCCCCTCGGCGACCACTGGATGACGATCGGGAGCACGAGCTACGGGATCCACGGCACGAACAACCCGTGGTCGATCGGCCGCGAGGCCACCCACGGCTGCATCCGGCTCTACAACGACGAGGTCGCGCGCCTGTTCGCGCGCACCCGGGAGCGCACCCCCCTGCGGCTCGTCTACCAGACCGTGAAGATCGGCCAGCGCGACGGCACGATCTACGTGGAGGCGCACCCCGACCTCTACGGCCGCGAGCCCGACGCGCTGGCGAGCGCGTACCAGCGCCTCCATGCGCTCGGTCTCGCCGACTCCGTCGATCCGCTGCGCGTGCGCCGGGCGGTCGAGGAGGCGCGCGGGATCCCGGTCGCCGTGGGACGCCTGTAGGCGGCCCCTCCCCCGACCCTACTTCGAGACGCCCTTGCGGAAGATCGCCTCGGAGGTGCGGGCGGCGTCGTCGGCACGGTCGGCGGCGCGCTCGGCCGCGGCCTGGGCGGCCTCGGCGCCGCTGACGGCGCGCTCGGCCGTCGCGCTCACCTCGTCGAGGCGCTGCTCGAGCGTGCTCACGCGTTGCTCGAGGTCCCGGACGCTGCCGCGCGTCGCGCAGCCCCCGAGCAGCGCGAGTGCCACGACGGCGCCGAGCGCCACGCGGACGGTCGATCGGTCCATGCCTCCTCCTTCACGGATCCGCGACCCTCAGTTGTCGAAGCCGGGCAGCTCGCCGGGGGTCGCGGGCGACTCGATCACGCCGAGCGACGCGCCACCGCGGCCGCCGCCGCAGGTGAAGGTGTCGCACGAGAAGCGGTCGAAGGCGGGCGGGCCCGGCGCGTAGAGGACGCCCGGCGGAGCCGGCGCAGCCACGTCGTTCGGCGTGAAGCGGTCCGCGACCGCCGGCAGCGCCGGGCCGGCGCTCACCGCGGGGGGCTCCGGCGTCCAGGCAGGCACCTCGATCTCGTCCGCACGGGCGCTCGTCGCGATCGCGAACGCCACCACGATGCCGGCGATCCAGCTCGTCTTCCGCATGTCCAGCTCTCCTTCTCCCGACCAGCCCGCAACCCTAGAGGTCGGGCTGGTAGTACAAGGTCAGGTAGCCGCCCACGACGTGGCGGTCGTAGTCGAAGACCTCGACGTTCGAGTCGTTGCGGGTGTACTCGTAGCGGAGCGACCCGATCAGCCAGTTCGTGATCGGCCGCTCCACGATCACGTCCGCCTGCCAGACGTTCTCCCGCTTGTCGCCATTGCGCAGGCTGTACTCCACGCCGTTCACGAGGTCGTTCGGGTTCGGGTACGTGGAGGGATGGTCGTAGGGCCGATAGGTGTAGCTGCCCTGGAGGTCGAGCACGACCTGCCACGGGAGCAGCGTCCGCGTGCCGAGCACGAACTCGTGGCCCTGGAAGTCGTACTCCTCGCCCTCGGCGTCGTAGTGGTGCCAGCGGTAGCCGGCCGAGAACTGGGTGCGCAGCTCCTCGACCGGCACCATGTGGTCGAAGCCCACGATCGACCAGAAGCCGTCGCGGTTGCGCTCTTCGCTCTCGTCGAGGCCGAAGGGGCCGCAGGGCTCGTTCGGGTCGGGGCAGGCGCTGCCCGGGCCGCCCGCCGGCGGGGGGCTCCCGTCCGGCACGTCGTCGCTGTCGAAGCGGTAGTCGTCCCAGCTCAGCTCGGCGAACAGCCGCGAGTTGCCCCAGCGCCCGCCCCAGTCGTGGAAGAGCGCCGGCGTCAGCGAGTGCTCGAGCAGGTAGCCGTCGTAGCCGACCCAGGCGTAGCTGAAGTCGTACTGGAGCCGCGCGAGGGTGGCCTCGGCGAGCCGGCGGTCGACCCAGGCGGTGGCCGACGGATACTGGGTGTCGAAGTCGGTCTGCTCGAAGTGCGCCGAGCCGTAGAAGGCGCCCAGGATCCCGACCGCCCAGTCGCGGTTGCGGAACACCTCGGTCCCGACCTGCGCGGTCCACACGCCGCGGACGTCGCCTTCGTCGGAGATCTCGTCGGGGACCGACACGTTGTCACCGCGCAGGAGGACGTTGCTGTCGTACTCGAAGCCGCCCGAGAGGACGACCCAGGGACCCTGGCGCTCGCCCTCGACCGGCGCGCGACCGAGCGGGCGCTCGGCCTGCTGGAGGCCCTGGAGGTCGCGGCGGTCGGGCAGGAGGGCGCGGCCCTCCGAGCCGGCGAGGGCGCGCTCGGCGGCAGCCGCCCAGCTCGTGCCGGGCGCCTCGCGCTGCACGCGCTCGAGCGCCTCGCGGGCGCGCTCGCGCTCCTTCGCGCGCAGCCACGCCACCCCGGCGTAGTAGGACGCGACGGGCTCGACCCCGACCGGATCGCGCCCGCGCGCGCGCTCGAGGGCCTCGGCCGCGGCCACTGGCTCCTCGGCGCGCTCGAGCCGGATCAGGCCGTCGTAGAGGTCCACCTCGGCGCTGCCCGGCGAGCGCACGCGGGCGTCGTCGAGCGCGAGCTCGGCGCCGTCGACGTCGCCCGCGTGGAAGCGCGCGACCGCGAGGTGCAGGTCGACGTCGGGTGTGTCGGGATCGAGGCGCTTCGCATCGGCGAAGGCCTGCGCGGCCGCCTCCCACTCCTGGCGCTGCATCCGGCACAGGCCGATCAGGTTCGCGACCCCGGCGTCGTCGGGCAGCCCGGCGCGCGCCTCGTCGAGCAGCGGGAGCGCCTCGTCGCAGTGGCCGGCGCTCGCCTGCTCGCGGGCGCGATCGCGCAGCGCAGCGGGGTCCTCGGCGGCCCCGGCGGCGCCGTTGGCGAGCCCGAGGAGCACTCCGAGCGTGATCGACGCGCCCGCGCCGGCTGCGCGGCGGCCAAAGCTCATCGCGCGCGCCCGGCGTACCCGATTCCGGCGAGGCCCGTCAGGAGGAGCACGAGCGTCCCCGGCTCCGGCACCACCTGCGCCACGAGCTTGAGCGGCGGCATCACCACCTGGTTGTTCACGATCGGCATCACCCCCGAGCTCACGATATAGCGGACCGTGAACTGCCGCGACTCACCCGGATCGAGGACGCCGAGATCGACGGCGCCGAAGAAGTAGTCGCTTCCCCCCGCCGTGTACTTCACGATCTCGAGCAGGTCGCCGTCGAGCCCCACCTCGAGGTCCGGGTAGCCGCCCGGGTTGATGGCCCCGGGGTAGGGCGCGAGGTTCACCGCGCTGAACAGCAGGAGCACCCGCCCGTAGGTCTCGCCGCTCGTGTTGGTGGCCGTCCAGAGCGAGTCGGCGATGAACGGGCTCGCGCCGGTCGGCTCACTGCCCCGCGCCTGCGGGAACTGGTGCACGGTCTGGAGCGCCTGCGAGATCGTGATGTCGTAGCTGGAGCTGTTCCTGCAGACGCCGACCTTCTGGAACGTGCCGGCCCCGGCGCACAGCGTCTGGTCCAGCGGGGTGGTCGCGAAGTCGAAGGCCGGGCCGGTGTTCGTGAAGCCCGTGTTCGAACCCCCGGCCGGGAAGCGCAGGTACTCGGTGTCACCGATGCCGAGCGCCCCGGCCGGCGCGGCCAGGGCCAGCGTAAAGAGCACCGGCAGCACGGTCCGGATCGGGCGGGTCGGGAAATCCATGGGCTTCTCCTGCGGATGCGGGTCCTCGCCGTGGAAGTGGCCTTCCGCGCGCAGGCGTGTCACGGGCGCGGGCCTGCCGGAGAAATCGGGCCCCGAGGGGCGGCAACTGCCCGGCGCGCACCCGATCGGGCGCTTGCGCGAAGCCGGCGCTGGGCTCAGCCCGCGAGCCGGTAGCGGATCGGGAGCCGCTTCACGCCGCCGACCAGCGAGGAGTGGAGGCGCTCGACCGGGCCCGCGACCTCGATCTCGGCGATCCGCGGCAGGAGGTGGCGGTACGCCACCGCGAGCTCGAGCCGCGCCACGTGCGAGCCCAGGCAGAAGTGCTCGCCGATCCCGAAGCCCAGGTGCGGGTTCGGGTCGCGCGCGACGCGGAAGGCGTCGCCGTCGGCGAAGACCTCCTCGTCGCGGTTCGCGCTCGGGTAGAAGAGCGCGACGGCCTCGCCGGCACGGATCCGCCGGTCGCGCAGCACGAAGTCGGCGGTGGCGGTGCGCGCGAAGTGGATGATCGGGCTCGTGTAGCGCACCACCTCCTCGACGGCGGAGCCGAGCAGCGCCGGGGTGCGCTGGAGCCTGCGCATCTCCTCCGGGTTCTCGATGAAGGCCAGCATGCCGCCGGTCGTGCCGTTGCGGGTGGTCTCGTTGCCGGCGATCACGATGATCAGGCAGAAGGTCAGGACGTCGATCTCGGGGATCGGCCGGCCGCCGACTTCGAGCCTCGCGAAGAGCGACACCAGGTCGTCGGCGGGCTTGCGGCGCTTCTCCTCGACGAGCTTTGCGAAGTAGCCGAACAGCTCCGTCATCGCGGCCAGCGCCGATTCCTGCGGCGTCTTGCCCTCCTGCCGGTACTCCGGGTCACCGGCGCCGATCGTGCGGTTGGTCCAGTCGAAGAGCAGCGGCCAGTCCGATTCCGGTACGCCCAGGAGCCACGCGATCACCGCGATCGGCAGCGGCGCCGACACCTCGCGCACGAAGTCGCACTCGCCGTACCCGCCGGGGCCGCTCTTCGCGAGCAGGGCGTCGACGATCTCCTTGCCGATCCGCTCGATGTCGCCGTGGATCGCGCGCAGGTAGCGCGGCGTGAAGCGCTTGCTGATGAGCTGGCGGTAGACGCCGTGCTTCGGCGGGTCGAGCTGGATCAGCGTCGGCGGAAACGCGTTCGGGACCTCGGGCAGGTGGCTCAGCACGAGCCGGGGGCCGTTCACGAACTGCTCCGGGCGCTTGCTGATCGTGACGACGTCGGCGTGCTTCGTGATGCACCAGAAGGGCATGCCCTCCGTCGCGTCGAAGCGGTGCACCGGGTCCTCGCGCCGCCAGCGCTTCCACAGCTCGTGCGGGTAGCCCCAGGCCGCGTAGTGGTCGGGGTGGATCGGGTGGAAGTCGTCGGGAGGGCGGGCGGCGGCGACCATGCGGGGCTCCTCGGTCGGACGCGGGCACGCGCGAAGGTGGCCTAGGCTCCGGGCGTGCGCCCACTGGAGCTGCTCGAGGACGCCGTGCCGGGGGAGCCGGCGCTCGACACCGCCGTCTCGCGGGCCCTGCTCGACGCGGTGGCGGCCGGCGAGCGGCCCGAGACGCTCCGCCTCTACCGGCCCGACGACGTGGTCGCGTTCTCGGGCCTCGACCGGGCGAGCCCGGGCTTCGCGCGCGCCGTCGCCGCGGCACGCGCGCAGGGCTTCGACGCGGCCTTGCGTCTCGCCGGCGGACGCGCCGCCGTCTTCCAGACCGGGTCGCTCGCCTTCGCGTGGGCGATGCCGGCCACCGAGCTGCGCGGCGGGATCGAGGAGCGCTTCGAGGCGGTCGCGGGCTGGGTCGCGGCGGCGCTGCGCCGGCTCGGGGTGGACGCGCGCGTCGGCGAGGTGCCGGGCGAGTACTGCCCGGGCGCCCACAGCGTGAACGCGCGCGGGCGCGTGAAGCTGATGGGCGTCGGGCAGCGCGTGGTGCGCGGCGCCGCGCACGTGGGCGGGGTCGTGGTGGTCGGCGGGAGCGGGCGCGTGCGCGGGGTGCTCGGGCCGGTCTACGCGGCGCTCGGCCTCCCCTTCGACCCGGTCAGCGCCGGCGCGGTCGAGGACGAGATCGGGCCGATCGGGCCCGCGGCGGTCGGGGAGGCCCTGCTCGGGGAGCTCGGGAGGCTCGGCTTCGCGCCGCGCCCGGCTCCTGCCGGCACCTTCGCCTCGCTCCGCGCACGGGCTGGGGTGCTCGAGCCGCGCTTTCGCGTCCCCGCGTGCGCCGGCAGTTGACCGGACGGTCGCTCGCGTGGGAACATGCCCTCGCCACCGACCGCACGGTCCGGCCACCTGGAGAGACGACCGATGCCCCGCACGCGGATCCTGCTCGTCCTTTGCGCCCTCGTTGCCTTCGCGGCCGCCGCACCGGCCGGCGCCCACGGCCCCCGGCACCCGGAGCCCCGTCCCGCCGCGGATCTCTACCCGACCGACCGGTGCGTCGCCGAGAAGCTCGACGCCGCTGCCGACTACTGCGCGGCGAGCGTGGGCGTGCGCTGGGTGTCGAGCTGGGGCTGGCTCGGCCGCTGGTTCGGCCTCGGGCACGGCGGCGACGGGTGGCTCCAGGAGCGCTGGCTCCGCGCGCCGCGCCGCGTGCTCGAGCGCGCCTGGGCCCGGGCGGAGGACCGCTCGGCAGCAGCGGGGGTCTCGTGCGAGGACACGACCGTCACGGCCGCCGAGATGATCTCGCTCCTCGACGAGGGCGCGCGCAGCCTCGGCGAGGAGATCGACGGCTCGCCGATCTGCCGCACGCGCCGCGTCGTGTCGGCCGCCGCCACCTGCCGGCAGCTCCTCGACGCCGAGGGCCGCCACCTCGTCGAGCGCAGCCGCGACCGGCTGCGCGAGCGCCTCCACGCCCGCCAGGAGCGCGCGGTCGGACGGTTCGAGCGCCACTGGTCGCTCGGCTGCCACGATCACGAGCCGGCCCCGACCGATGCGCTCGTCGCCCTCACCCGCGCGGCCTTCGAAGCCTCGGTGGTGTCGCCGGCGGTGCCGAGCGAGTGGACGATGATCGACCCGCCCGACCAGGTGCCCTACGCGAGCGAGCTCGGCGACCAGGTGCTCGAGCCGATCTGCTCGCACGGCACGCCGTGGGTGTACTTCGTGAAGCGCGGCACCGTGAACAAGACCCTCGTCTACTTCCAGGGCGGGGGCGCGTGCTGGAACGCGGCCACCTGCCTGCTCGGCACCTTCAAGCCCGAGGCCGGGCCCGGCGACAACCCGGCCGGCGCCACCACGGGCTTCGCGGACTTCACGAATCCCGAGAACCCCTTCCGCGACTGGAACGCGGTGTTCGTGCCCTACTGCACCGGCGACGTGCACTGGGGCGACGCGGTGGTCGAGCACGACCCCGGCAACCCCACGGCGACGATCCACCACAAGGGCCGCATCAACGCCGCCGTGGCGGAAAAGTTCGCCCGCGAGCACTTCGTGAGCCCGGACCAGGTGTTCGTGACCGGCTCGAGCGCGGGCTCGTACGGCGCGGCGGTGAACGCCCTCGCGCTCCAGGAGTTCGCCTGGCCCTCGACCCCGTTCGCCGTGCTCGGCGACGCCGGCAACGGCGTCATCACCCAGGACTTCCTCGAGAACGACCTCGCGAAGTGGGGGATCGAGAAGAACCTCCCGCGCTGGATCCCGGGCCTCGACAAGCCGCTCTCCGAGCTGCGGGCGTCCGACCTGTGGGCGGAGGCGGCGCTCTACTACCCGCAGAGCCGCTTCGGGAACTACACCACGTCCTACGACGGCCCCGCCGGCGGGCAGGTCGGCTTCTACAACGTCATGCTGAACGGCGACAACTTCCTCGAGTGGCTGAACTGGTGGAAGCCGAGCTGCGAGTGGAACGAGAAGATGCGCGAGCTCGCGTACGACTCGGCGGCGACGGCGCCGGACAACTACCGCTACTACATCGGCGCCGGCTCCCGGCACACCATGTGGGGCTACGACAAGGTCTACACCGACACGACCGGCGGCGTGCCGACGATCGTGAGCTGGATCGACGCCATGCTCGCCGGCACGCCGGACTGGGCCAACGTCGAGTGCAGCGACTGCGGCCAGCTCCTGCCCGGCGACCCCCGGCCGAGCCCCGTGCAGCCGCCCTACGTGACCGACCCCGCCACCGGCGAGACCCGCATCGTCTGCGACTGAGAGAACAGGGCTCCTGCGCTCCGCTCGTCCGGGGACGGGTCTGCCCCCTGCCGCGTCACGGCACGGCGAACCGGGCCCGGGTCAGACGCGCTCGCGGTCGGGCTGGCGGAGGGTGTCGGTGAGGAAGAAGGTGCCGGTGGCGCGGGCCAGCATCTTGTCCTGCTCGTCGAGGATCTCGCCCTCGGCGTAGGCGAGCGAGCGGGTGCGCTGGACGCAGCGACCGAAGGCGCGGATCGTGCCGCCCTGGACCGGCCGGAAGTAGTTGATCTTGAGCTCGACGGTGGCGCAGCCGCGCCCCGCCGGCAGCTCCGCGATCACGGCGCGGCCGAGAGCGGTGTCGAGCATCGAGAAGAGGACACCGCCGTGGGCGCGCGCGGCCAGGCTCATGTGGCGCTCGTCGAGCCGCAGCTCGAGCGTGAAGGCGCCGTCCACCATGCCGAGCGACTCGATCCCGAGATGGCGCGTGAACTCCACCGGAGCCTCCTGCCCTGGCGCCGCTGCTAGCGTTTCGCGATGGGTACGCTCGCACACCGGCTGCGCGTCGCCATCGCCGTCGCGCTCGTCGGGCTGCTGGCCGCCGCGGGCGCGCTGTGGGCCGCCCGCACCGCCCTGACCGAGCGCGCGCTCGTCGCCGCGCTCGCCGCGCGTGGCGTCGCGCCGGTGGCCCTGCGCGTCGAGCGCCTCGACGGCAGCGGCCTCGGGATCGAGGCGCTCGCGATCGACCCCGCCGGCGCCCCCGACCTCGCCGCCGCGCGCGTCGAGGCCGACTGGTCCTGGGCCGGCCTGCGCGCCGGCCGGCTCGACGCGCTCCGCGTCACCCGCCTGCGCCTGCGCGCGACCCTCGGCGAAGCCGGCCTCTCGTTCGGAGCCCTCGACCCGCTGCTCGCAGGCCCCGCCGCGCCCGCCGCCGAGCCGCTGCCGCCGCCGCCCGTCGCCGAGCTCGTCCTCGACGACGCACGGCTCCTCCTCTCGACACCGGAGGGCGTTGCAGAGGTCGCGCTCACGGGAGCCTTCGACGCCGCTCCCGGCGGCGCCGTGGCCGGCGGCGCGACGCTCGCCCTCGAGCACCCGCTCGGCGCCGCCCGCGGCCGCCTCGAGCTCGAAGGCCGGCTCGACGCGCTCGCCTTCCGCGCCACGCTCGACGGGCACGCGGCCCGGGCGGAGCGCCGCGTCGCCCTGTCGGCGCAGGGCCGCCTCGAGGGCGGCGCCCTGCGCGCGGAGTGGGAGCTCGCGCCGCTCGTCTTCGTGCCCGGCGCGCTCCAGCCCGCCGCGCTCTACCCGCCCCTCGCGCGGCTCGGCCTGCGCGACGTGGCCGGCCGCGTGGAGGCCCGCGGCCAGGTGCGCCGCGACGCCGCCGGCGCCTTCGCCTGGAGCGCCGGCCTCGCCCTGCGCGAGCTTGCCGCCACGGCGCCGCTCGCGCGCGTCGAGGGCCTGCACGCCGCCCTCGCCCTGGCCGGCCCACCCCTACACACAGAGACGTCCCAGCTCGTCGCGATCGGCCTGCTCGACGTCGGCGTCCCGCTGACCGACGGCCTCCTCGAAGGCCGCCTGCGCCGCGACGGCGCCCTCGCCCTGCGCAGCGCCCGGTTCCGGTTCGCGGGCGGGACCCTCGAGGCGGGCGAGACCGTCGTCGATCCCCGCCGCGGCCCGGGCGCCGTCACCCTGCGCGCGCGCGGGCTCGAGCTCGCGCGCCTGCTCGAGGAGGTCGCGCTCGCGGGCCTCGCGGGCAGCGGCCAGGTGGAGGGCGAGCTGCCGCTCGTGCGCGAGGGCGAGGCCCTTGTCGTGCGCGGCGGCGTGCTGCGCACCACGGCTCCCGGCGGCACGATCCGCTACGCGCCGGCCGCCTCCGTCCGCCAGCTCGCCGCCTCCCGCCCCTACGACCTCGGCCTCGCGATCGAGGCCTTCTCCGACTTCCGCTACGAGACGCTCGAGGCGCGCATCGACGGCGACCTCGCCGGCACGCTCACGGTGGACCTCCACGTGCGCGGCGCGAACCCGGCCTTCCAGGACGGCCGCCCGGTCGAGCTCGACCTGACGCTCGAGGCCCGGCTCGCCGATCTCGTGCGCGCCGGGCAGGCGTCCTATCGTGTGCCGGCGGCCGTCGAGGAGCGGCTGCGGGCCTTCTCGGAGGGGAGAGCACCGCCGTGAGCCGGACCGGGTCGCTCGCCAGCGCCGCCCTCGCGGCCGGCATCGCCGCCGCCGCGGCCGGCTGCCAGCCGCGCGTCGCCGTCGAGGCTCCGAAGGAGCCGATCGTGATCCAGATGAACATCAAGATCGAGCACGAGATCAAGGTGCAGGTGGACCGCGAGCTCGACGACCTGATCGCGAGCGAGAAGGACATCTTCTGATGGCGCTCCATCTTCGACGCCTCGCCTCCCTCCTCCTGCTGCTCGCGCTCGGCCCCGCGCCCGCCGCCCGGGCCCTCGACCTCGACGCCGCCCGCGCGCAGGGCCTGGTGGGCGAGCAGACCGACGGCTACGTCGGCGCGGTGCGGGGCGAGGGCGGCGCGGAGGTGGCGCAGCTCGTCGCC
>WBZY01000530.1_pt4 | contig 22454 bp, 15 predicted proteins | sample 5204191 | NCBI WGS metagenome assembly WBZY01 (sample SAMN12344363, study PRJNA552823) | activated sludge metagenome | biome: Activated sludge suspended growth; feature: Anammox Sidestream; material: Wastewater; isolation source: activated sludge from anammox sidestream of wastewater treatment...
GGTCGGCGCGATCCTTGGCGCGATCGCGGCCGGCTTCGTGATCATTCCGGCCCTGCGCTACGAGGGCGCGATCCACGCGGCAGTGATCGCGAGCACCGCGATCGCCGCGGTGGCGGCGTGGATCTTTCTGCGACACCGACTCGCACTGCCGGTCACCGCGACCGCGCTGGCACTGGTCTCCATGGCCCTGTTCCGGCCGGCGGTCCCGACGCGCCTCCTGCTCGCATCGCCGCTCGATATCCCGTCAGAAGGCACACTCCTCTACTACGATGTCGGCCGGAGCGCGGATGTCGTCGTGCTCGGGCAGGACGGCGGGCTCGTCCTGCGCACCAACGGCCTGCCCGAAGCCATGATGGACACGCCAGGTATCGCGCCCCGTTTCAGCGGCGAGTACTGGCTGTCCCCGCTCGCGGTCATTGCCCGGCCCGCGACCGGGAGCATGCTGGTCGTCGGCTATGGCGGCGGAGTCGTGGTCGAAGGCGTGCCGCCTTCGGTCCGCGAGATCGACGTGATCGAGCTCGAACCGCGGGTCATTGCCGCCAATCGCGGAATACGAGAACTGCGACGACGGGATCCGCTGCTCGACCCGCGCCTCGACATCGTCATGAACGATGCCCGTGGCGCGCTCATGCTGACCGACCGGCGCTACGATGCAATCGTCTCGCAACCGTCGCATCCATGGACGGCAGGCGCGTCCCACCTCTATACACGCGAGTTCCTCCGGCTGGCGCGCGCGCACCTCACTCCGGGCGGCGTTTTCGTCCAGTGGATGAACATCGCGTTCCTGGACGAGGGCCTGCTGCGCTCGCTCACCGCGACGCTGCTCGACGTATTCGCCGCAGTGCGCATCTACCGCCCCGATCCGAACACGCTGGTCTTCCTCGCCTCTGACTCACCGCTCGAACCGGAAACACAGTTCGCGGCAACCGGCCTGCCCCTCAGCCTCTCGCCGCTGCACTACGCGCGCTTCGGCATCAACGGCGCGGAAGATCTCGTCGCCGCGCTCGTGGCGGATGCCGACGGAGCACGCCGGCTGGCCGCCGACGCACCGCTCATCACCGACGACATGAACCGCCTCGCCACCGCACGCATGTACAGGCGCGGGCGCGGCTTGACCGCCGATGCCGCGGGGCGCGTGCTCGCATCCGGCGACCCGCTGCAGCGCGCGGACAGCGTGGTGTTCGGCGCACTCGCGCGGCGCCTGTCGATGAGCTACATCGCGCGCCGCCTCTCGACCTATGTCGCCCTCGACCCGAGCGAGCGCGACCGCATCGCCCGCTTCGGCGCCAATCTCGGCGACACGCCACAGGGCGCGTACGTGCGCGCGCTGTCGGCCATGACGGGCGGCGATACCGACGCGGGGCTGCGGCTCTTTCGCGAGTCGCTCGGCCGTTACCCGGACGACCCCGAGCTGCGCTTCGAGACCGTGAGGCCGTTTCTGGCTTCGCTCGCCCATGGCACGGCGCCACCGCAAGTCGCGGAAATCGCGCAGGCGCTCGCGGGTGAGCCCCGGCTCGTGCTCGACGCCATCCACGCTGCCGCGAACGAGCGCTGGGACGATCTGGTCGCCATGGACGGCGATCTCGCCGCGATACCGTGGATGCGCCCATGGGCGATCGATGCACTGCAGGTGCGAGTCGACTGGCGAACCCGCGTCGCGACGCCGCAGGCGCGTCGTGCCTATGGAAACGAGGCACTCGCGATGCTCGATCGCGCGCTCGTCGTGCAGCCGACCTCCGCGCTATTTGGCCTGCGCACCCGCGCTGCGCTCGCTGCCGATCGGCCGGATGCGATCGTCGAGTCGATCTCGAGCTACGCGCAGGCGATGTACGCGACGGCATCGCGCCGGCCTGCCGGCCCTCAACGGGACCAGGCGCGCCGTACCCTGCAGGGCCTCACGCGGGTACTGGACGAAACCACGCACCGGGCACCGGCCACCGCGCCGCGCGCCGCGGTCGTGCGCGCGAACCTGCAGGATTCACTGCGCAAGCTCGCGGCGGCGCAGTAACCTCAGAACCAGTCGCCGTCGAAGGTTTCCCACGCTTCGACGTGCCGTGCCCGCGGCAGCGGCGTGAATCGCCCGAACACGCCGCCCTGGAACACGAGTGGCGTCCCGTCGGCGTATGCGACCCGCGCCACACGGCCGAGGACGATCAGGTGATCGCCGCCATCGTGCAGCGCTTCCACCGTGCAGTCGAGCCGGCACAGCGCACCATCTATGCCCGGGGGCGTGCCGCCGTCCGTGTGCTCCCCCGGCGCAAACTTGACGGTGGCGCGACGCGCGAAGTGCATGGCGGTCGCCTGCTGCGCGAGCGTGAGAACGTGTACCGCGAATGCGCGGCCCGGCGTGAATGCCGCAATGCTCGTGCTCTCGCGCTGCAGGCACCAGAGCACGAGCGGTGGTGACAGCGACACCGACGTGAACGAATTCGCGGTGACGCCCACCGGCTCGCCGTTCACTTTCGTGCCGGTGACCACCGTCACGCCGGTGGCGAAGGCGCCGAACGCATCGCGCAGCGACCGCAGGTCCGGCGTGTCATTCATAGCACGACAGTCGTCACGAGGGTGATCACGAGCACGGCCGCGAGATCGACCTGCAATCCCGCCTTGAGCATCTGCTTCATCGATATGCGCCCCGTACCGAACACGATGGCGTTCGGCGGCGTGCCGACCGGCAACATGAAGCCCGCCGATGCCGCCATCGCCGCCGGCGCGATCAGCAGCAGGATCGTCGCGGGGTTGCCATCCGCCATCGCGGCGAGCACCGGCATGAAAGTCGCGGCCGTTGCCGTATTGCTGTTGAACTCGGTCCAGAACACGAGCAACAGCACGATCGTGAGCGTGAGTGCGAGGGCCGGCCAATGGGCGATGCCGCGCAGTGCGACGCCGAACGTGGCGGACAGCGCGCTCGACTGGATCGCGGCCGCGAGCGCGAGGCCTCCGCCGAAGAGGATCAGTACATCCCACGGCACGCGCCGCAATGCGTCGGCATCCAGCAGCGGGGCCGCGCCCGCGTCGCCGCCGGCCGGCAACACGAAGAGCGCGAGCCCCGCCACCATCGAAATGACCGTATCGCTGAGGCCGTGCAGGCCCGGCAGCGCATCGAGCCAGGGGCGAGCGATCCACAGCGCTGCCGTCACGCAGGCGACGGCCGCCACGCGGCGCTCCGCAGGCTGCATCGGCCCGAGTTCGTGCAGGGCACGGCGCATCGTGTCGCGCGGCAGTACGTCCGCCGGCAGGTCGAACGGCAGCGCGATGCGCGTGAGCAACCACCAGGCAAGGGGCAACAGCACGAGCACCGTCGGAATGCCGAACGACAGCCAGGTCGCGAAGCTCAGGTCGTAGGCAAAGCTCTTCGCCATGAACCCCTGCACCAGCGCGTTCGTCGGCGAGCCGATCAGCGTGCCGAGGCCGCCGATCGTCGCGGCATAGGCGACCCCGAGCAGCGTCGCGGTCGCGAAATTGCGCGCCGCTGACTCGCGGCCGCCAGACGCGACGAGCGCGACGATCGAACTCGCGACCGGCAACATCATCAGGGTCGTCGACGTGTTCGACACCCACATGCTCACGAAGGCCGTGGCGACCATCACGCCGAGCACGAGCCGTCGCGGATGGCTGCCGACCGCCGCGATGATCGCGTAGGCGATGCGTGCATGGAGCCGCCAGCGTTCCATCGCGAGGCCCAGCAGGAATCCGCCGAGGATCAGGAAGATCGTCGGGTTTGCGTACTCGGTCAGCACCTGTGCGGACCCGGGAACCCCGATCAGCGGCACGATCGGCAACGGCAGCAGCGCCGTCGCGGCGAGCGGTACGGCTTCGGTGGCCCACCAGATCGCCATCCAGACCGCGAGTCCGAGGGTTGTCCACGCAGGTCCCGTGAAGGCTGCGGGAGGCGCCGCGACGACCGTGTAGAGAAAGGCCGCGGGGCCGAGTACTGCGATGCCCCGGCGCAAGCGCGTGTCAGGGCCCGGGCGCATCGCTCGCCGGTGCATCGTCGTCGGCCTCGATGCCGATGAGCACCGGCATGCCGGTGCCGCCCTTCAGCATGTCGAGCGCGTAGTCCCAGTGCACGGCCGTGCGCGTCGCACCGAGCAGCTTGTCGAGGCGGGCAGCGAAATCGTTCACGTCGATCGGCGCCACCTGGCCTTCGTCGTCCACCGGCGGATGCGCTTCCATGTACACCTCGCCGTCGACGAACGCGACCTTGACCGGCTCGTTGACGAGATAGACGTTCGTGCCGACCGGCACCATCGAGTACAGCTGCTCGATGTCCTCGGGGTACATGCGGATGCAGCCGTGCGTGATCGCCATGCCGACGGCCGCCGGATTGTTGGTGCCGTGGATCAGGTAGCTTCCGCCCCCGATCGCGAGCCGCATCTTGTAGGCTCCGAGCGGATTGTCGGGGCCCGGGGGTACGGCCGCCGGCAGCGGATCGCCGCGCTCGGCGTGCTCCTTGCGCACCGAGGCAGGCGGATACCAGACGGGGTTCTTCTCCTTCTGGACGATGCGGGTCTTGCCGAGCGGCGTGTGCCAGTCCATCTTGCCGATGCTCACCGGATACGTGTAGACGACAGGCTTTTCGCCCTTCTTCGGTTTCGGGTAGTAGTAGAGCCGATGCTCGGGCAGGTTGACGACGATGCCGTCGCGTGGACCTGACGGCAGGATGCGCTGGCCCGGCAGCACGACCGCCGTGCCCTCGCCCGGCAACCACGGATCCACGTCCGGATTGACGCGACGGATTTCCTCGTAACCGAGGCTGTAGCGGCGCCCGAGGTCGATGAGTGTGTCCTCGTACGTCGTCACGGTATGCTCTACGCTGCCGAAGAGCGCCGATCCGTGCTCCGGCAACGGGTACATGGTGGCCTGCGACGCGGGCGCGACCAGCACGGCGGACAGCCACAAGAGACGTTTCGCGACACTGATCATGACTGCGCCATTCTACAAGACCGGGCCCGGCCGAACGAGTCGCGCGCCCTCCGTGGCCGAACGGGCTGCGCCTGTGCTGCGCGCGCCCGGCGACTGATGCGCATCTCCGCCTTGTCGGTGGAGCGCCCGGTCCTGGCGCTCGTCGCGAGCCTGCTGCTGATCGTCGTCGGCCTCGTCGCACTCGCGCGCCTGTGGCAGACCGTCCGGGAGTTCCCGGATATCAATCCACCGGTCGTCTCTGTCGAGACACGCTACCTCGGCGCGTCGGCCGAGATCATCGAGACGAAAATCACCCAGCCGATCGAGGAGCGCATCGCGGGCCTCGAAGGCGTCGAGAAGCTGAAGTCGGCGAGCGTCGACGGCCGCTCGCAGGTGAGCGTCGAGTTCGACCTGGCACGCAACATCGACGCCGCCGCCAACGACGTGCGCGACCGCATCGCGCGCGTGCTCGGCAACCTGCCCGACCAGGCCGACCCGCCGGAGATCGTCAAGGCCGACAGCAGTGCCGAGCCGATCATCTTCGTGAACATCGCGAGCGACAGGATGTCCGTGCTCGAACTGTCCGATTTCGTCGAGCGCAATGTCACCGACCGCTTTGCCGCCGTCCCCGGCGTGGCACGCGTGCAGTTGAGCGGCGAGCGCCGGTACGCGATGCGCATATGGCTCGACAGCGATGCCCTCGCGGCGCGCCGCCTGACCGTGACCGACGTCGAGGCGGCGCTGCGCCGCGAGAACGTGCAGCTGCCGGCCGGCCGCCTCGAATCCCGGGCACGCGAGTTCGTGCTCAATACCGCCGCCGGGCTCGCCACGCCCGACGACTTTCGCCAGATCGTGGTCGGCCGCAGTCCCGATGGTTACCTGGTACGGCTCGGGGAGGTGGCAAGTGTCGCGCTCGCCGCGGAGAACGAGCGCACGATATCGCGCACCTTCGGCATCGCCGGCATTTCGATCGGACTCGAGCCCCAGGCCAATGCGAATGCACTCGCGGTCGCCGCGGTGGCCCGCGCCGAGGTCGACGCAATCAACGCCGACCTGCCCGAGGGCACGCGCATCGGCATCAACATGGACCGCGCCGAGTTCATCAAGTCCTCGATGCGCGAGGTGTTGATCGCGCTCGGGATCTCGGTCGTGCTGGTGCTCGTCGTGATCTACGCCTTCCTCGGCGACTGGCGCGCGACGCTGATTCCGGCCGTGACCATTCCCGTCTCGATCCTCGGCGCCTGCGCCGCGATCTACGCGATGGGCTTCACGATCAACACGCTCACACTGCTCGGCATCGTGCTCGCGATCGGCCTCGTCGTCGACGACGCGATCGTCGTGCTCGAGAACATCTACCGGCGCATCGAACACGGCGAGCGGAGCCTCCTCGCCGCGATCGACGGCAGCCGCGAGATCGGCTTCGCCGTGATCGCGACGACGCTGGTGCTCGCCGCGGTATTCGTGCCGGTCTCGTTCCTCAGCGGCCGCGTCGGGCGCCTGTTCGGCGAATTCGGCTTCACGCTCGCCGCCGCGATCCTGTTCTCCTGTTTCGTCGCGCTCACGCTCGCGCCGATGATGACCTCGCAGCTGTTCTCCGGCGGCGCCACCCGCAGTCGCGTGAGCGAATCGATCGACCGCGTGTTCAGGGCGCTGAGCGAGCGCTATCGGCGCGTGCTGGCGCGCCTGCTGCATCACCCGTGGCGCACGGTCGGTGTCGCGCTCGCCGTGTTTGCGGTCGCGATCGCGGTCTTCCTGCGGCTGCCCGAGGAAAACACTCCGGACGACGACCGTGGCATGGTGCGCGTGTCGCTCACGGGGCCGGAAGGCGCCTCGCTCGAGTACATGGACGACTATGCGGCACGCCTCGAGGCCATCTTCGCGGCGGAGATGCAGAGCGGGGGCATCTCGCGTTACCAGGTCCGCGTGCCTGGCGGTCGCGGCGGCGGTTCGAGCGGCGATGTGAACCAGGCCATGGGGCTCGTCGTGCTCACCGACTGGAATGAGCGCACACGCAGTGCCCGCGAGATCGCGGCGTCGATCCGGGCCGCGGTCGCGAGACTCCCGGGCGTGCGCGCCAACGTGTCGACGCCCTCGGCCTTCAACTGGGGCGGCAGCGATCCGCTGCAGGTCGTGATCATGGGCCCGGACTACGCCACGCTCGCGACCTGGCGCGACAAGCTCCTCGCGCGTGCGGCCACGAATCCGGGCCTCACCAATCTCGATTCGAACTTCAAGGAACGCAAGCCGCAGATGGACGTGGCGATCGATCGCAACCGCGCTGCCGATCTCGGGTTGTCGCTCGACGCGATCGCCCGGACACTCGAAACGATGCTCGCCTCGCGCACCGCCACGACGTTCATCCGGGAAGGACGTGAATATGACGTGATCCTGCAGGGCCGGAGCGAGAATCGCGCCTCCCCTGCCGATCTCGAGAATCTCTACGTGCGCGCGGAGAAAAGCGGTGCCCTCGTGCCGCTGTCGAGTGTCGTCGAACTGCGGGAAACGGCCACCGCCACGCAGCTGAATCGCTTCAACCGGCTGCGCTCGATCACGATCACGGCCGGCCTCGCGGGAGACTATCCGATGGGCGAGGCGGTGCGGTACTTCAGGCAGATCGTGCACGAGGAATTGCCGCCGAGCGCCAAGCTCGACTTCGACGGTGAATCGCGCGAATACCTGCAGGCGAGCCGTTCGCTGTACTGGACGTTCCTCGGGGCACTGCTCATCGTGTTTCTCGTGCTCGCCGCGCAGTTCGAGAGCTTCATCCTGCCGTTTGTCATCATGACGACCGTGCCGCTCGCGATCGTCGGGGCGGTCGGCGGGCTGTGGCTGTACGGCGCCTCCGTCAATGTTTTCAGCCAGATCGCGGTCGTGATGCTGGTCGGCCTCGCAGCCAAGAACGGAGTGCTGATCGTCGAGTTCGCGAACCAGCTGCGCGACCGGGGCGCGGCCTTCCACGAGGCCATCGTGGCGGCCTCCGTCACGCGATTGCGTCCGGTGCTCATGACGAGCCTGTGCAGCGCATTCGGCGCGCTGCCGCTGCTTCTCGCCACGGGCGCGGGTGCGGAGAGCCGGCAGCCGATCGGCGTGGTCGTCGTCTACGGCGTGCTGATCTCCATGCTGCTCACGCTCGTCGTCGTCCCCGCGGTGTACGCGCTCGTCGCCCGGGGTACCCGCACGCCCGAGCACTGGAGGCGCATGATCGCCCGCTTGCGCGGCGAGTAGAGCCTGGTGCCATTCCTCACCAGCCCGGGCCGCGCACGACCTGGCCCGGCGTCGCACCCGTGTGCTCGCCGTCCGCGATCACCTGCACGCCGTTGACGAACACGTCGACGACACCGGTCGCGAAGCGGCGCGGGTCGGCGAAGGTCGCATGATCGGCAATGGTCGCCGGATCGAAGATCACGATATCGGCGTGACACCCCGCATCGAGGCAGCCGCGACCCCGCAGCTTCCAGTTCTCCGCCGGCAGGCGCGTAAGGCGACGTATGGCATCCGGCAGGGTCGTCACCTTCTCGTCGCGCACGTACTTGCCGAGGAACCGCGCGAAGCTGCCATAGGCGCGCGGGTGGTTGGTGCTCGCGAGGAATGCTCCCTCGGGGGCGAGCGCGCCTTCATCCGAATCGATGCTCACCCAGGGCTGGGACAACCCGAGCCGCACGTTGTCCTCCGACATCAGGAAGTACGCCGTCGAGACCCGCGTGTGATCCTCGATCACGAGCGAGATCGCCGCTTCTTCCGGCGTGACGCCGCGCATGCGCGCGACCTCGGCGAGCGTCTTGCCGGTCAGGGCCTTCAGCTGCTCGCTCTTGAACCCGATCAGCAATACGCGATCCGCGCTCCCGGCCGCGTGGTAGAGGTTCTCCCAGTCCTTTCCGGGCGCGCGCATTTCCTGTGCGACGCGCGCCGCGATGGCCGGGTCGCGCAACCGCCCGACCCAGGCGTCGATGCCCCCTTCCTGCACCCACGGCGGCATCGCCGCATCGAGGCCGGTCGCACCGGCCGTGTAGGTATACATGTTCGCGGTGATGCCGAGACCCGCGGCGCGTGCCGCATCGATGCGTGCGATCGCCTCGCGCATCTTCGGCCAGTTCGCTTCGCCCGCCGCCTTCAGGTGGTGCACTTCCGCGTGCACGCCGGTCGCGCGCGCAATGCCGATCAGCTCGTCGAGCGCCTCGAGCAGGCGATCGCCCTCGCTCCTGATGTGCGAGATGTAACCCCCGCCATATTCGCCGGCCGCACGCACGAGGGCCGTGAGTTCATCGGTGCGCGCGTATGTGCCGGGTGCGTAGATGAGCGCACTGCCGACGCCGAGGGCCCCTTCGCGCATCGCGGCGCGCACGAGATCCTGCATGCGCGCGAGTTCCGCAGCCGTCGGCGCGCGATTCTCGTAGCCGAGTTCGTGGATGCGCACCGTCGCGGCACCGACAAACGAGGCGATGTTCGGCGACACGCCCTTGTTCGCGAGCGTGTCGAGGAACCCGCCGAGCGAGGTCCAGGTGATGTCGTAGCGGATATCACCCTGCGTTTTCAGCATCTCGGCGCGGCTCAACGCCGTGAGCGGCCCGTAGGAGTCGCCTTCCCCGAAGATCTCGAGCGTGACGCCCTGTTTGAGATCGCTCATGCCCCGACCGTCGTGGAACAGCGAGTCCGCCGCCCAGGACAGCACATTGATGAAGCCCGGCGCAACCGCGAGGCCATGGGCATCGATCGTTCGCGTCGCGCGCAATCCCGGCGCCGACGGGCCCGCGGCGACGATGAGCCCCTTGTCGACAGCCACCACGCCACGATACGGCTCACCGCCACGACCGTCGTAGATCGTCGCGTCCCGTATCAGCAGGTCGATCGGGCGAGGCGCGCTCTGGCAGCCGGCGAGCCAACCCACCGCGAGCGCGAGCACCCACGCGGTGCGCACGCGAAGTGGCTGTGTCGTCATCGTTTCGTCCCCCGGTTCGACCGACTTGCACCATGGTGCCACTTTCCCGGGCCACACCGTAAGATCGGCGCATGTGCGGCCGGTATGTGACGCCTGACGAGTCTGCGCTCGAGCGCGAGTTTCGCCGCGTGCCACCGCCCTTTCGCTATCGTGCGAGCTACAACGTCGCCCCGACGGCGAACGTGCCGGCCCTGCGCCGCGGCAGTGACGGCGCGGAATGGGTACTGCTGCGCTGGGGGCTCGTGCCATTTTTCACGCACGGCGAGTTGCCGAAGTATCCGACCATCAATGCGCGCATCGAGACCCTCGAAACCGCAGCGAGCTGGCGCGGACCCTGGAAGCGGGGCCAGCGCTGCATCCTGCCCGCGGCCGGATTCTACGAGTGGCGCGTCGATGAACCCGGCCGCAAGCAGCCGTTCTACATTCATCTCGCCGACCGGGCGGCATTCGGCTTTGCCGGCCTCTGGGACCGCAGCGTGTCGCCGGACGGCGCGACCATCGAGAGCGCAACCATCATCACGATGCCGGCCAATGCGCTCCTCGCCGATATCCACAACACGAAACAGCGAATGCCCGCGATCCTCGCGCGGGAACGAGAGGACGCGTGGCTTGCAGGCACGGCCGACGACGCCCGCGAAAGCCTCGTCCCCTACCCGGCCGACCTGATGGTGGCGCATCGCGTGGGCCTCCGGGTGAACTCGCCGCGCAACGATGGCCCCGACCTCATCGCACCGCTTGCAGCGGCATCTTCACCCCATTGACGACTGCGCCGAACGGCGCATGATTCCGGCCCATGACCCTGCAGGCAGCCGCGATGGGCGTGATCCTCGGCGCCGCCTCCGGCGGCACGGCCCCTGACCTCGCGCAACTCTTCGCCGAGTGGCGCGCCTTCGAGGCGCCGCCCGTGCGCGACGGCGTGCCCGACTACACCGCCAGCACCCTTGCGAGACGGCATGCCGAATTGCCCCGCTGGCGCGCACGCCTCGCCGCGCTCGATCCCGGCCGATGGCCGGTCGAGCAACAGGTCGACTACGAACTGCTGCGCGCGGAGATGAACGGTTTCGACTTCCACGTGCGGGTCCTGAAGCCGTGGGAGCGCGATCCCGGGTTCTATCTGTCGCTCTGGACGGAACAGAGCGATACACCGGCGCACGAAGGGCCGACGAATCACGCGGCCATCGAACTGTGGACCTACGCGTTTCCGCTGACACCCGCGGCCGAGACGCAGCTCGCGCAGGAGCTGCGCACCGTTGCGCCCCTCCTCGCCCAGGCCAGGGGCAATCTCACCGGGAACGCGCGGGATCTGTGGGCCGTCGGCATTCGAACGCTGAAAGGTCAGCAGGTGGCGCTCGACGCACTGGCGGCGAAGACCACGGGCAGCGGCGCGGAGTTCCGTGACGCCCTCCGCAGCGCGCAGCGCGCGACACACGAGTTCGTCGCGTGGCTCGAGCGCGAGGCGCCCTCGAAAACGGGGCCGTCGGGCATCGGCAAGGAGAACTACAACTGGAGCCTGCGGCATGTGCATCTCGTGCCGCTCACCTGGGACGACGAAGTTGCACTCCTGAAGCGCGAGCTGGCCCGTGCGCACGCGGCGCTGCGGTTCGAGGAGGCGCGCAACCGGGGCCTGCCCCCGCTGCACGTGACGGCGAGCCCGGCGGAATTCCGTACGCGCGGTGAAGCGGCCGTTGACAAGTACATGGCTTTCCTCGCGTCGAGGCAGATCCTGCCGATCCACGACTACATGGCCGGCGCGATCCGTGCGCAGATCGGCGAGTTCACCCCCGAAGCCACGCGCAACTTCTTCGCGATGGCAACCCATCGCGAGCCGATGACGCTCTACACGCATTTCTACCATTGGTGGGACCTCGCGCGGATGCGCATCGCGCCCCACCCGAGCCCGCTGCGCCGCGGCGCGCTCCTCTACAACATCTGGGACAGCCGCGCCGAAGGCATGGCGACCGCCATGGAAGAGTTCATGCTGCATGCGGGTCTCTACGACGACAACCCGCGTGCCCGCGAGATCGTGTGGATCATGCTCGCGCAGCGCGCAGCGCGCGGCCTCGGCTCCCTCTACGCGCACGCGAACCTCTTCACGATGAAGGAGGCGGCCGACTTCCACGTCGCCTGGACACCGCGCGGGTGGATGCGTGAGGACCTCGATCTCCTCGGCTTCGAGCAGGGTCTCTACCTGCGCCAGCCGGGGTACGGCACGAGCTACCTGACGGGGAAATTCCTCCTCGAGCAGCTGCTGCAGGAGCGATCGAGGCAGCTGGGCGACGCCTTCACCACGTCGCGCTGGTTCGAGGAAGTTAATTCGGCGGGACTGATCCCCGTTTCGCTGATCCGCTGGCAGCTGACGGGACGGGACGAAGAAGTGCGTGCCCTCACGCGCCCCGACTGACGCTGCGCGTCAGCCGAGCGCGAGCTGCACTTCGACCGCAGCGCGTTCCGCCGACTCGAGCGCCGCTTCCATGCCGCGACTGCCGAGCGCCGTGTGTTCGCCGCAGAAGAACAGCCGCTGGTGCGGCTTCGCCAGCTCGTTCGCGAATGCCGCAACCTGCCTTGGCCGGTAGTATGACCACACGCCCGCCGCAAACGGATCGGTCGCCCAGGAGCGCACCTTGGCCACTTCGAGCGCGCCCCTCGCTGCAGGACGGAGCCGCTCGAGTTCGGCCACGACCGCGCGACCCGCGGCTTCCGGGCCGAGCAGGTCGAGATACTGTGCCTTGAGGCCGCGCGCCCAGCAGGTGAGGCTCATCACTTCCTTCGGATCGGAACCGAAGCGCTGCGCAAACACCGTACCCGCGATGCCGTCGGTCCACATCGACGGGTTCTGCCCGTCGCTCTCCCAGAACTTCTTCTTCGGGACGATGTGCACCTGCGTGATCGGTACGTAACCGATCGTGCGGATGGCCGCGTTCTGCGCCGCCGGCGGCAGCGGATCGATCGCGACGTGGCGCAGCGTGGCGAACGGCATGGAGCACACCACGGCCTTCGCGCGATGGCGCGATCCGTCGTCGCAGTACACTTCGGCGCCATCGGCGCCCGTCGCAATCGCGACGACTCGCCGGCCCCGCAACAGGTCACCCTTCAGTTGCCGGGCCATCGCCTCTGGCAGGCGCTGATTGCCGCCGCGAAATGCACCGATGAAGCGCGCATTGGCATTGCGATTCAGAACCTGCCATTGCTCGACGGACGCGAGCATCAGCAGCGAGACATCGTGCGCGGTCGTGCCGTACGAGATGTTCGCATCGAACCCGAGCTGGATTGCCGCATCGGACGCGCCGAGTGATGTCAGGAAGTCATGGACGGAAATGTCGTACTGCGCATTCGCGGCATCCCACCACCGGCCGAGATCCTTCACCGGCATGTGGCGCTTCAGCAGCGCATCGGCCCACGCACCCGGCGGCACCGCCTTCATCTCGCCGGAGAACGGATTGCGCGGATGCTGCGCCCAGGCATCGGGCGCCACCGCCGCACCGTCGATGTAGAGGCCCGGCGGTCCGCCGCCGAAGGCGCGCATCGCGATGTCGTCGAGTTCGACACCGTAACGCTTGCCGGCCGCGATCACGCGCCCATAGGCCGCGGCGACGGAATTCCCTCCCGCCTCGGGATGGCCCGGTACGTCGTCCAGCGTATAGAGCCGTCCGCCCACACGGTCGCGGCCTTCGAGCACCCGCACGCGCAGTCCCGCCTCCTCGAGCGCGAGCGCCGTGCCGAGGCCCGACAGGCCTGCGCCGATGACGAGCACATCGAGGTCGCGGACCGTCGCGGCGTGCGCGGGGCGCGCGGCGGCGGCGGTCGCCATCACGGCACCGGAAGCCAACATGAAGTCGCGGCGTGAGATCGTCATCGCGCGAGTCTACGGAATCAGCGGAAGCGGTACGTCAGGGTTAGCCCGTACATGCGCCGATCCGGCAGCGTCACCGCGAAATCACGCGCATTCGTCGCGCTCACCGTGCCCGGCAGCGGAGGCTGCACGGGCACGATGATGAACAGTGCCGGATCCACGGTGCGCATGATGTCGATCGCAGTCTTGTCGTCGGTGAGATTGTTGACCCAGAGCGTGGCCGTCCATGCGTCCCGCTCGATTCCGACGCGCATGTTGACCACGTTCGAGTCGCCGGTCTCCGCGAGGTTGTGTACCTGCGCGTAGCGGCTCGCCTCGTAGCTGTAATCGGCCCGCCAGTTGAACGTACCCCAGTTGCCGATCGGGTAGTGTGCCGCGAGCGAGGCCGACGCCAGGTGCTTCGGCACGCGCGGCAGCTTGTTGCCTCGCAGGTCGCCGGCCGCAAGGTAGTCCGCATAGCACTGTGAACCCGCGATGCAGCCGGTGTACGGGCCCGCGAAGACGAGATCGGACTGGTCCGAGCTCAGGTACTCCTTGATCTCGGCATCCTGCAGCGCATATGTCATGCGCAGATCCCAGTTCCGGTTGAGCGCGGCGAGCATTTCGATTTCGAGGCCACGGATCTCGGACTTGCCGAGATTCGACGTATACGACGTGGTGAACTGCGGCGTCGCCGGCGCCCCCACGGGCGTGCCCTCTTCGCGCACGGGGCTCGTCTGCGTCAGCTGCTGATTGGTCCAGTCGATGAAATACAGCGCCGTGTTGAACTGCACGCGCCGGTCGAACAGGCGGCTCTTGAACCCCACTTCGTAGCTGTCCGCCTCCTCCTCGTCGAACGACAGCAGGCCGAGCGTCGCGAGCGCACTGCGATCCGCCGGTACCGTGCGCGCATTCTCGGCGTCCGCATTGAAGCCACCGGGCTTGTTGCCCTTCGCATACTGTGCGTAGAGCGTCATCGTGTCCGACACGAGCCAGGTTGCCGTGAGGCGCGGCAGAAAATTCTTGAACGAGGAGTCGTTCACGTAGGCATTCGAGCAAGTCAGGGTCTGGCGGTTCGGGCTGCCGGCAATCGGCGTGCTGGCGACCGTGCAGCCGCTCGAATAGCTGCCCGGTACGAACCCGCTGTTGCTCGACTTCGAGAATCTGGAGCGCCCACCCGTGTGGATCTTGTCCTCCGCGTATCGGCCTTCGGCGGTCAGTGTCAGATCGTCGAGCAGATCGAACTCGAGCATGGCGAATACCGCTTCGTTCTTCGTGCTCGAATCCACGGCCTGCGGCGTGATCACGGCCGGCAGGTCCGGCAGGCCCGCCATGGGATTGGCGACGAGGCTGCCCGACCAGGCGGTCTTGTCCGGATTCACTTCGTACGTGTAGAGACCCGCCTGCCAGCGCAGACGCCCCGTGCGCGGCGACGCGGCGCGCAGCTCCTGGCTCCAGTAGTCGGTGTTCGAGAAGCCGACGGACTCGAATGCGCCGCCGAAGCCGCGCAGCGAACTGTAGTCCTGGTCGGCTGCCCCGTAGTTGCTGATGCGATCGAGACTGGTCGTCGACGTGAACACGTAGTCGCGCCAGGTGGCGCTCATCACGAGGCTCGAACGGAACGTGTTCACCTGCCGGCCCGGCTGGAGCCCGGCATCGCGGTAGTTCGTCGTGTTGGCGGAGAGGAAGTCGAATACCGGCACGACGCCGCAGAAGTAGCCGCGACGCCGTGTCCCCGGCAGCGGCGGGTAGCAATTGCGCACGTCGGCCGCGGTCAGGCCCGTCCCCGGGCCCCCGAGGCGGACGAGCTGGGCCAGTCCGTCCGCGTCGACCGAATAATTCGCGCGCAGCGTGGCGTCGAACCATCCCGTCGGCGTCCAGTCGAGCACGGCACCCACCGACTTCGTGCGCTGGCCACCGATATCCTTCGTTCCGGACACGAGATTCGTGTACTGGCCGTCCTTGTTGTAATAGCGGCCATTCAGCTGGAACCTCAGCTGCCCGTCGATGATCGGACCGCTGAGCCAGGCGCTCATGTCCTGGTAATTGAACTCGCCGGCGGAGACCTTGACGCTGCCTTCGTAATCGTCCGTCGGCTTGCGCGTCACGTAATTGATCGCACCCGCAAAGGTGCTGCGGCCGAACAGTGCGGACTGCGGACCCCGGATCACCTCGATGCGCTCGACATTGTCGAGGTTGTAGCCCGTGATGGCGCCGTTGACGAACACACCGTCGATGAAGAACGCCGCGTTGGCCGCACCCTGTATGTTCGACATGCCGCGGATCACGGGGCGTTCGAAGCCGCGCCCGAAGCCCTGGCGGAACGAGAAGCCCGGCGTCATGGCCGCGATGTCCTCCACGCGCGAGAGGCCCATCGCCTGGATGTCCGACTCGCCGATCGCGGTGATCGACAGCGGCACCTTCTGCAGGTTCTCCTCGGCACGCCGCGCCGTGACGACGATTTCGTCGAGCGTGACGGCGTTCTGGGCGGCCTCCTGCGCAAGGGCGGTGGCGGCGCCGAGAATCGACGACATTGCAATGCAGACGCGAACGAACGGTTTCATGCAGCTCCCCTGGCGCGAACACGTGCGACTTGCTCGCTCGCCGAGCCTAGCGATGCCCGCGAAATGCTGTCCAACAACCATCCGGGGATGGGCCACAACGATTCGTTGTAGCTTGACGCATCTCAAAGTACGGATTCGGGCGCAGGATCCGGAGTGTGCCGCGGCAATGCAGGACGCATCCTGCATACATGAAATTCCAGATCGTCGGACTCCCCGCCGAACCCTTCGCGCCGTTGTTCGCGCTCGATTCAAATGCGCTTGCCGCGCGCGGGATCGCGACCCGCATCGCCGACGCGCCGCACGCCTATCCCTGTCGCGTCTCGCTCGAGGATGCGCAGGCCGGCGAGGAACTGCTGCTGCTGTCGTGGCCGCATCAGCAGACGACCGGGCCGTATGCATCGTCGGGGCCGATCTTCGTGCGCCGGCATGCCACGGCGGCGCGGCTTGCCGTGGGCGAAGTGCCCGAACAGCAGCGCCGCCGCCTGCTTTCGGTGCGCGCATACAACGAACGTGACGATCTGCTCGACGCCGATGTCACCCCGGGGACGGGACTCGAAGCGCTGATCGAACGCTTCTTCGGCGCGCCCTCAGTCCGCTACCTGCACGTGCACAACGCCCGCCACGGCTGCTACGCGTGCCGCGTCAATCGGGCCTGACCGTGCGCCGGCGCGGCATCACGACGGCGAGCACCAATGCGACGACGAAGGCGCCGAGCAGCAGGCTCATCTCGAGGGCGTATTCCCGCGGCTTCGTCCAGAACTCCTCGTAGAGGCCCCACTCCTGCGTGATCTCGATCGTGATCCACATGACGCCCGCGGTCGGGATCGAGTAGCGCACCGCGGCCAGGATGCGGGTGAAGCGCGCGAGCCGCATCAGGAGGTAGAAGGCCCAGATCGCGAGCAGGAAAGTCGCGACATAGGTCACCGGGTGATGCAGGCCGAAGAACCGCGAATCGACGAGGAACAGCGACACGGCATAGCAGAACCAGACCACGTACAGGACCTCGAGGAACGTGATCCGCGCGAAATTGCGCTCGCTCGCCGCCGACGGCTTGCCCGCGTCGTAACGGCACATGCGCTGGATCCACATGAAGGCATTGCAACGCGTATCCTTGTTGAACACGAAAAACGGCAGCGTCGCCATCAGCAGGCCGACGGTCGCCTCGACGAACAGCAGGCTGGCCGACAGGACATGCTCGCCGTCGACGATCAACGGGCCCATGCCCATGTAGACCGGGTTGAAACGGAACGACAGCTCGATCCAGCCCGACCAGACGAGGTGCGCGGCGATGAAGCCGAGCCACGTGCCGACGGCCTCGCTCCGGCTCAGGGAGCCGTAGATCATCAGGCCGACCGCGACGGCACCGATGCCGAGACTGACCGGCGTGTCGTAGCCCTCGGGGAATTCATCCAGCACGAGCTGCAGGACACTGTGCATCAGCGGCACGATGCCGAGTACGGCCACGAACGCCAGGATACCCACGAATGGCGGGGCGGCGAGCCGCCCGAGTCCCGCGGCCGGGGCCGATGTCGCTGTCGTCATGCCATGATCCTCCAGCAAGTGAGCGGCCGAATGTAGCGGCCCGTGCAATAGCCCGGCAAGCAAGGGCGCGTTATGTCACCGCGCATCGGCCAGCCCGGCACAGGCGCGCGGGCGTCGGGCGGCCGGAACGCCACAATCTCCCGGATTCGTGCGGCATGTCCGGCGGCCGCCGCGCGGCGTCCCTATCATGCGCGCCCCTGCACTTGACCCTGCTACCTTGCCGGAGCGCCTCCATGGAATTCGTCGCCTTTCAATGCATCGCCACCCTCGGCCTGCTGGTTGCCCAGGTGGTCTCGATGGTCCGTCACCAGATCTCGGGCGACCGCTAGTCCAGGCGCCCGGTGGTTACCGGGAGCGTGAGATGGCGTCGGCCGCGGCGAGCACCGAACGTGCCAGCCGTTTGCGGTCGGCGAGCGTGACCATGAGTGTGCTCGCGGTAACGCATTCGACCTCGCCCGGAACCTCGGCATCGACATCTGCTTCGTCGACCACGAACACATCGATCAGCCGGGCGTAATGGCGCGCGACCGCGGTCGCCGTCACCTCGATGCCGAATTCGCGCATCATCTTGGCCGTCGGACCCTTGACGGCCCGGCCGGCGATGATCGGCGACACCGCCACGACCGGCGCAGCGCATTGCGCGATCGCGGACCGCATGCCCGGAATCGCGAGGATGGGCTCGATGCTGAGGAACGGATTGGATGGGCAGATGACGACCGCTCGCAGGTCCTTGCCGCCGAGGAGCGCCAGGATCTCGGGCTGCGGCCGTGCGGATTCGGCGCCGACATAGGCAATTTCCTCCACGGCGGGCTCGCAGCGCAGGCGCACGAAATAATCCTGGAAGTCCAGCCATTCGCGGCCGGAGCGCAGCCGCGTACGTACCGGATCGTCGGTCATCGGCACGAGGCGCGTGGCCACACCGAGTTCGCGACGCAAGTGATCCATCACGGATGTCAGGCTCTCGCCTGACGCCAGTCGCCGAGTCCGCTCGACGTGCAGGGCGAGATCGGCGTCTCCGAGGCGAAACCAGCTAGGGCCGCCGAGTTGCTCGAGCGCCGCCATGAACTTCCATGTTTCGCGCCGGCGACCCCAGCCGCGCGAGCGGTCCGCGAGGCCGGCGAGCGTGTAGAGCAGCGTGTCGAGGTCCGGCGAAATACTGAAGCCGAGGTGATTGAAGTCATCGCCGGTGTTGCCGACGACGACGAGCTCACCGTCACCGAGCACACGCGCCAGGCCGAGCACGAGCTTGGCGCCGCCGATGCCCCCGGCCAGCGCGAGAACCTTGCCGCTCACTGGAACAGATCCTCGCCCCGCGGACGCAGCAGCGCGGTCGCCGCCTGATGCGGCTTGTCCGACCGCAGTCCGCGCACGAGGATCACCGGGCGCGACTCCTCCGCCTGGCCCATGAGCAGGGACGCGGCCGCCGCGATCTCGTCGGCATATGCGACGACCGTCGTCTGCAGTGTCCGGCCGAAGAGGTCGGGATCGCCGCGCCGGTCGACGACTGCCGGCAGGCCCGCACAGCCGATCGCCACGCCCACGGTACCCACCCGCCACGGACGGCCGAAGCTGTCGTTGATGACGACGCCGACACGGCAGCCGAGCCGGCGATGAATATCCTCCCGGAGTCGCGACGCGCTGGCATCCGGATCCTTCGGCAGCAGCAGCGCAAGCGGAGGACCGTCCGGATCGGCGACATTCGACTGGTCGACACCCGCGTTGGCCATGATCAGGCCGAGTCGATGCTCGACGATGAGCACATTCCTCACGGCGCGCACGACGCGCCGTGATTCGGACAGGATGAGTTCGACAAGTCGTGGATCCTTGGCGAGCACGATCGCCAGTTCCTCGGCGCGGGCCGAGGGCTCGACCGATGTCAGGTCGACGATGCGGCCTTCCGCCTTCGAGACGATTTTCTGTGCAATGACGATGACATCATCGTCCCTCGGGACTTGACCAGCCGCGGCCAGCCTCTCGATGATGAGCCCGGCCAGGTCGTCCCCGGCCTGCACCAGCGGCATGTCCGGTACCGCGATGAGTTGCAGTCCGGTCGTCACTGCGTGAGTTCGGCGACGAGATTCGCGGCACCCCGAATGGCACCCTCGATGTAGCCGACGCCGGTGCAGTCGCCGAATGCGTGCACGTCGAGTCCGGCCGCGCGCAGGGCCTCGGCCGTCGCCGTATCGCCGGCAGCGCCGCGCGCCACGATCACGTGGTCTGCGCCCAACACTTTCTCCATTCCGCCCCCGTCGACGAAGCGGACGCCTGCCGCCTCGATGCGGATGTCCCGTGCACCGGTCATCAGCGACACGCCGTGCTCGCGCAGTTCCGCGAGGATCCGCATGCGCCGCACGAGCTGCAGGCCGGCGCCCATGCGCGCCCCTTCCTCCACGACGGCGACACTGCGCCCCCGTTCGACCAGGAACTCGGCGAGCTCGATGCCGACCAGTTCGCCGCCGATGATGACGATCCGCTTGCCGAGCGGCATCCACTGCCGGGTTGCCTTGCGGACGAACGCGGGGTCCGCGGTCAGGCCGAGCGCAGCGCCGGCCCTCGTTGCCATGCGGGCCGCGAGCGGCAGCTTCCTCGCGAGTTCGGGATTCGACTGACCCAGCAACATCCGGCGCAGGTCGTCCCCGCTCAATACCTGCGGCAGATCGGCGCCGGGAATGGGCGGCAGGTCGCGCCGCGCACCGGTGGCGACCAGCACGGCATGCGGCGCAAGCGCCGCCACGAGCTCGGGTGTGGCTGGTGTCCCGAGCCTGACCTCGACGCCCGATGCCGCAATCCGTGCGCGCAACCAGTCGAGCAGCCGTTCATTCGGCTCATACGGCAGCGCGGCGATCTGCAATGTGCCACCGAGACGTGCCGTGCGCTCGAGCAGCGTGACCTTGTGTCCTTGCGCATCGAGGCGCAGCGCGGCCTCCATGCCTCCGGGCCCGCCCCCGACGACGACGTAGCGCTTCGGCGCAGCACTGCGACCGCCCCGATGCAGGTACTCGAATGCGAGATCGGCATTGACCGCGCAGCGCACCGAGTCGAGCAGGTATATCGCACTGACACAGGTGTAGCAGTAGATGCAGGGCCGGATCGTCCCGGGAGCGCCTTCGGCGAGCTTGCGCGGCAGGTGCGGGTCGGCCAGCAGCTTGCGTCCCATGCCGAGGAAATCGAACGCGCCTGCCGCGATCTTCCCATCGGCGACGTCGGGTTCGACACGGCCCGAAGCGATGACCGGAATGCCGATCGCGCGCCTGATTTCGGCGGCCGCCGGCAGGTTCCAGCCGGGAATGTGCGGGATGTTCGATTCCGAATGCAGCTTGAGCCGGCCGACATCGTGGTAGGAGGAGACGGTCACGCCATCGGCGCCGGCCGCTTCGATCATCTGCGCTGTGCGTACGGCGTCCGGCAGCTGGATGCCATCTGCGGCGCCGAACTGCTGCGAGTCGATCTTCACCCAGAGCGCGAAATCAGGGCCCGTCGCCGCACGGACGGCACGAATGACTTCGAGCACGAAGCGCACCCGGTTTTCGAGCGGGCCGCCGTACTCGTCGGTGCGATGGTTGCTGCGCGGCGAAATGAAGCTCGAGAGCAGGTATCCGTGACCGGCGTGGATCTCCGCACCGTCGACGCCGGCTTCCCGCGCGCGCACCGCCGCCGCCGCATACTGCCGCACCGCGAGTTGGATGTCGTCCGTGCTCACGACCTTGAAGCTGTCCGGCCCGATCTGCGGTCCGCCGGCGAAGATCGGCAATTCGCTCTCGACGAGCGCATCAGTCACGTCCTCCGCATCCGGATCGTGCGTCGGCAGCGACGGACACCACATCGGCTCGCCATGGCCGAGAGCGTAGGCGGCCACGAGGCCGCCATGGTGGAGCTGAACGGCAAATTTCGCGCCGTGCGCATGGACCGCATCGGCGAGCCGCGTGAGGCCCGGAATGAACCGATCTTCCGACAGTGCGATCTGGTTCCTGATGACCGCACCGACCGGCCACGCGACGCCGCAGACGCCGCTGATGATGAGCCCGGCGCCGCCCTTCGCCTGTTCTTCGTGGTAGGCGAGCAGGCGCTCCCCGACGGTGCCATCCGCCTCGGCGAGACTCACTCCCATCGCCGTCACGACGATGCGGTTCTTCAGTTGCATCCCGCCGATGCGGCCGGGAGACAACAGATGAGAATAGCTTCCTCGGCCCATGCCGGTTCTCCTAACCGAAGTAAGCCTGGCCGCCGTCGAGCGGAATCGTCGCGCCGGTCAGGTAAGACAGATCCTTGTTCAGCAGCGCGACGATGCCGCGCCCGATATCGAGTTCGCAATCGCCGATCCGCCCTGCGGGAATCGACTTCGTGAACTCGGCGGCTTCCTCCGGCTTCTCGCGGGTCCAGTTCTTCAGCGCCGGCGACGTCGCATGCGGCGCGATGTTGAGCGCGCGGATCCCGTCCGGCGCCCACTCGTGCGCCACCGCACGGGTCAGCGAGCGCACGGCCTGCTTGTAGGCCGCGTACAGGCCGAAATTCCGCGCATCCCAGCGCACCATCGCCGACGTCACCATGTTGATGATGTCGCCACGACCGCGCGCCTTCATGTGCGGGTAGCAGGCCTTCATGAAGCGCATCGTGGACACGGGGCCCGCCATGAAGCCGAGCACGAGATCGTCGTCGGAGATCGACAGCAGCGGTCCCA
>WBZY01000728.1_pt1 | contig 22448 bp, 13 predicted proteins | sample 5204191 | NCBI WGS metagenome assembly WBZY01 (sample SAMN12344363, study PRJNA552823) | activated sludge metagenome | biome: Activated sludge suspended growth; feature: Anammox Sidestream; material: Wastewater; isolation source: activated sludge from anammox sidestream of wastewater treatment...
CCAGCCACGGCCGGCTCTGCTCGCCGTGGCCCGCGACTACCACCGTGGCGGGGCGCTTGCCGGACTGCTCGGACGTCGGTTCCTGGCACCGGGGCGATCCGAGCAGGAGCTCGAGCTGCTGGTCGCACCGGTGGAAGACCTCACGCTGAGTCTCAACTACGCCTGGCTGGACACCAAGATCGACCGCATCGATGCCGTCCCGGGCAGCCTGTTCGATGCCACGGTAAATCCAGGCTCCCCCTATCAGCCCGGAGACAACATTGCCGATGTCTTCGTCATACCGCACGCGCCGAGGAGTTCCTTCGATGTCCGCGCGGACTACACGCTGCTGCGTCGTGATGCCGGCACGCTCGAGGCGACTGTTGGCTATCGTTGGCAGGACAAGGTCTTCCAGGACTCGGGGGGCGGCCGTGCGATCCCGGGCCGCGACTTCAACTCGCAGCCTTCCTACGGTCTCCTCGATGCGCGCCTGACGTTCTCACGCGATCTGCAGCACGATCAGCGCCTGCGGGTCAGCCTCTGGGGCAAGAACGTGCTCGACGAGAAGTATCCGGTGCACGTCATACCCTCTGGCGACGGCCCCGTGCCGGAGGGCGGCGCGATCGCGGGCTTCTACGGCCAGGCCATCGCCTGGGCAGAGCCGGCGACTTACGGCATCAACCTGTCGTTCGAATACTGATCCCGACCGGATCGATGCGCGACAGGAGGCTGTACAGGACCGGCTGCATCGGGCTCGAGCACGTCGGCTGGGTGAGAGCCGCGGACGCTGCGGCGATCCGGCGCTATCCGCGCCTGCAAGGTGCGCTCTCGGCCGACGTGGCCGTCATCGGCGGCGGCCTGCTCGGCACATCACTGGCACTTCACCTGCGCGAGCGCGGCGTTGGTGTGGTGCTGCTCGAGGCGGGAGACATCGGCTTCGGCGCCTCGGGGCGCAATGCCGGTCACGTCGCGACCCATGTCGAGGGAATGCGGCTGCCGGCAGGCATTCGCCGCCTTCCGGAAGGTGGTGCCCGCTACCTGGACCTCGTGCGCAGCGGACCCGCGGTCGTCGATGAGCTCGTCCGTCGCTTCGGGATCGCCTGCAACTACACGCCCAGCGGTCACATCGTGCTGACCAATCGCACAGGCGATATTCCGCATCTCGAGGAGGGGCAACGCTACTGGGAATCGCAGGGCATTGCGATGGAGCTGCTGGATGCGGCTGCAACCGAAGCCGCCACCGGCTCGTCGCGCTTCGTGGCCGGGCTTCGTCAACGATCCGGCGGCCGCATCAACTCCTACGCCTACACCCACGGCCTGGCAGCCGCCGCGGCCGGCCTTGGCGCCCGGGTATTCACGCACTCTGCGGTCACGGGCGTGCAACGCCGCGACAATCGATGGTCTGTCTCGACGGATGGCGGCAGTGTGCTCGCCGGCCAGGTGGTCGCCTGCACCAATGCCTATGTCACCGAGGCCATCCCCCGGATGACCCGGGCGTTCTATCCGGGCATCCCCGGCGTCGTCAGCTTCAAGCCCCTGCCGGCCTCGGTGGCGGATGCGCTGGTGCCTTCGGGCGCGACGCTGAGCCAGCTCGGAGTTCCCGCCGCCGTGCAAAAGGATGTCACCGGCCGGTTCTACTTCGCGAGTATCCCCGCACCAGGCCGGGCCGATCGCGCCGAGCCGTTCGCCCGGGCACTGCGCAACTGGCTGCGCAAGACCTTTCCACGACTCGACGGCGAGGCGCTTGAAGTCGAGGCCTACTGGACCGGCAGAACCGCCAATACGCTCGACGGCCTGCCGCGCATCCACGACATCGCGCCCGGGTTCCTCGCGCCGATCGCCTGCAACGGCCTTGGTATCACCACCTGTACGCAGTTCGGCCGCGTGCTGGCGGAAGCGATTCATCGCGACCGCTACGACGAGCTGCCTACGCGTCTGACGGCACCCGCTCGCTATCCGCTCCGGTTCCTCTACGATCCAGCAGTGAGCGTCATGGTGCAGGGCATGGCCCTTCGCGGTCGTCTGAGAGGCGCTCTGGACTGAGCGACACGGTCCCGCGCCCCGAGGGCGGCGCTCCCCGGCTCCCTGGCTTGCCCCGCGCCGGCAATTCTCGCAGACTCGAGCCGCCCGGAAGATCCTCGGCCAGCTCGACGGTTTCGCCCGCACATGTCCCCCGATCCGGATGTATCGCTGGATCAGTTTCACCGGCTGATCGAACTCGCCTACGAAGGCCCGCTCGAACCCCGCCCCTGGGAGATGTTCCTGCACGAACTGCGGCGGATCTCCGGGGACCGGGCCGCGGCCATCACCCTGCATCATCCGAACGACGGCGGCATGGACGCCTACGTGATGGCCGATGATCCCGACGACCTCATCGACTGGAACCAGGCGGAGCGGATCTATGTCGCCCGCCACATGGAGTCCGATCCGCTGAGAACCGATCGGGTGGCTCCCGGCCAGATCGTCATCATCGATGCCTTCAAGGCCAACCCGGCCTATGCGGAATTCCTCAGGGCCTGCCAGATCGCGTACACGCTCAGGATGGGCTTCGCGGAACCCGGCGGCATGCGCTGCTGGCTGGATGTGATCAGACGCGATGCGCAGCGCCCGTTCGGTCAGGGTGAGCAGGAATTATTCCGCAAGCTCCTGCCGCACCTGGAGCGGGCACTTCGACTTTACGCGGCCCTGATGCGCACGGAAGCCGAGAAGTCGCTCTACGAGGAAACGATCGACCATTTCGTCCTGGGCGGACTGCTGTTGAACGGCCGTAGCGAGGTGATTCACTGCAACTCCGCCGCCAGCGCGATCCTCGCCGCCCGACCGGATATCCGGATTCGCAACCGCAAGATCGTGCTGCTGGAGTCGAAAGCCCAGCGGGCTCTCGACGACGCGCTGGCCGCTGTCGCCGGTGGCTGCGGGGTGCGCGGCCAGACGCCGCATGGCAGGCTGATCCGCATCGGCTCGCGGCCTGACGCCATGCTGGGGCTGCTCGTCCGCCCGGTGCCGCTGATGCCCTACTATCAGAGCGAGCAGGCGCCGCACGTCGTCGTCTACATCAGCGATCTCGCCCGGAACCTCGATGCCTTCCAGCCCTCGAACAACATGTCTCACGGCCTGATCGCCGAACTCTTCGGCCTCACGCGCCAGCAGGCCCGACTCGCACTCCTGATGGCAGACGGCCGTACCCTCGCGGAGGCTGCGACGGAAATGGGGATCGCCGAGCGCACTGCCCGCAACTACTCGATCGACATCTATCAGAGGATGGGCATCAAGGGTCAGACGGATCTGGTGCGAATTGTCTATCGGAGCTTCGCGCTCCTTCGATGAGGTGCCTCCCCGCGTTGCGGTGCAACTGCGTACGCGATTCGATCAAAGCAGCAGCAACTGGCCGGGCGCATCAGAGTGCGATTGACGTAGGGTCAGGTGGCACTAGGCGAACCGAGTCGATCTCGTCCAGAGTCGAGGCGAGCGATGTCCGCGCGGGGCGTCGCCATTCTCGAGAGGGCCAGATCATGATCGGATTCGGGCAGGGAATCGGACGGGGATTCGGGCAGCACCCTGCCTGCGCGGCGGCAACCATTCTGCTGTATCTGACGTCGAGCGGTGCGTTCGCTGAAGATGAGGGCCTCGCAGAGGTGGTGGTCACGGCGCAGAAGCGCGCGCAGAATCTGCAGGAGGTGCCAATTGCGGTATCGGCCGTCAGCAATGCCTGGCTGGAGCAACGCAGCATTACCTCGATCGAGCAGCTCGGGAGCCTGGCGCCGAATGTCAGTATCGAGCGGGGCGGGTCTTTCACGACGGTCTCGCTGATTGCGATCCGTGGCACCACGACCTTGAATCCTTCCCTCACCTGGGAGCCGGCGGTCGGTCTCTACTTCGACGGCGTCTACATGGGCAAGTCACAGGCAGCCCTTTTCGATATTGCCGACATTGACCGCATCGAGATCTTGCGCGGGCCCCAAGGCACGCTCTACGGTCGCAACACCCTCGCCGGCGCCATCAATATCATCAGCAAAAAGCCTAGCGGGGCATTCGGCGTGTCTGCTCAGGCCTCGTATGGCAACTTCAACTACCGGCAGCTCAAGTCGTCCGTGGACCTGCCTGCCATTGGACCGCTGAGCATCAAGCTTTCGGGCCAGATCTCACGGCGCGACGGCTTCGTGGATCTCGTCCCCAACCCTGTTGCGGGCGTACCTCTGGCCGGCGTGTCGCCGGACTCGGAGGTCCAGGATCTCAATAGCCGCAGCGGTATGGTGCAATTGCGCTTCGAGCCGGGCGATGCTCTCACGATCGACTACAGTTTCGACTACAGCGACATCGATCAGACTCCGGCGTTCACGCAGGCCTGGAGCTACTATTCGGGCGGCATCTTCGATCCGACCTCGCCGGCCTACGCGTTCGGTGGGGCTTTTTTTCCTTTCGATCGCTATGTCAGTCGCGAGCGACTGGAGAAGGCGAGCTACGACACGGATGTCTTCGAGCGTTCGAAGGTCTGGGGACACAGCCTGACAGCAGCGTTCGATCTCGGGGCGCTCGCCGAGCTGAAGTCCACCACCGCCTATCGCGACGTGCAGCTCCACAATCACCTTGATCTCGATGGCACACCGCTGCAGCTCGCGGACTCCTCACTGTTCTCGGACTATCGGTTCTTCAGTCAGGAACTTCAGCTGACCGGCAAGCGCGACCGCTTGAATTACGTGATCGGGCTCTACTACTCGAACGATTCGGGAAAGACCCAGCCTCCCGACGAGAATACGCCGCAAGTCTTTTTCGGAGGGGCTGCGGCATTCGATCCACGTTACAGCTTCGACACGGAGACAAGCGCTGCCTACGGCCAGGCAGACTACGAGCTGACCGATCGCCTTACACTGACCGGTGGGCTGCGATACACACGTGAGAAGAAAGGCATTACCCGCCTGTTGCGTAGTCTTGTGCCCACTCCGGTCACAGTCATCGAGGTCGGGGAAGGCGACGTGCCCGATGCGAAGTACAGCAACGTCACACCGACCGTCGTGTTGAGCTACCAGCCGCTCGAGGATGTGATGCTGTACGCCAAGTACGCCCGAGGATTCAAGTAGGGCGGCTTCAACGGCGAAACGAGCAGCCTCGACGAGCTGCTCGATCCCTATGACGCAGAGACGGTCGATTCCTACGAATTGGGACTGAAGTCTCGTCTGCTGGACAACCGCCTGCAGTTGAACATCGCGGCCTTCTGGGACGAGCATGATGATATGCAGCTCTCGGTGTTCACGGGGAGAAATGCGCTCGAGTCCTTTGTGCTGAATGCCGGGCGGGCACGCATCCGCGGACTCGAGTTCGAGGCGGAAGCAAAGCTGCACGAAAGTCTCATTGCGCAGGCTTCATTTGCGTATCTGGACCCCAAGTACAAGGAGTTCATCGATGCCGGTGAGAACGTCGCCGACAACCGGGCGTTCAGTCACGCACCCAAGTATCAGGCCTCCGCCAGCCTCGACTGGACGGCTTGGCGCGGAAGCTCCCAAGGCAGGCTCAACCTGATTGCCGACGCGAGATTCATGGACGATCACTACATTTATCCCTATCCGCTGCGTGGCGTGGACCTCGCAGGTCACAATGCCGGTAATACGCGTGCACCGAGCCGCACGGTGATCGATGCCCGCCTCGTGCTGAGTGAGATGGCGGTGGGCGAGGGCACATGGCAGATGTCGCTTTGGGGCAGAAATCTCCTCGACGAGAAGAAGCCCTTCACATTCATTGATTTCGGCTCGAGCTTCGGCGGCCTGACCACCGCAAATTTCATCGATCCGCGCACTTTTGGACTAAGTGTCGGCGTGCGGTTTTGATGAACCTCACCATGAAAGTGAGTGACACGTTCAGATGGATCGTCGAATCTGCTCTTGATCCTTAATCCCCGTCAGACAGCGCGAGACGCTGCGCAAGCTCATCGAGCCGCACCTCAGCGCCGCGCGCGTGGTCCCCGCGGTTCAGAAGCGCAATGTGAAATCCGCCCCGTAGGTGCGCGGTTCGCTGAAGGTCATGCCCGCAAAGCCGAGCGCTCCGAAATCGATCGCGCGCGAATGGTAGATCTCGTCGGTCAGGTTTTTCACCCACAGTGAAGTCGTCAGGCGCAAGCGCGAGCCGCCGATCTCGAGGTCGTTCCAGCTGAGCCGCGCATTCATCAGGTCCGTTGGACCCCGCCTGATCAGGCTGTTGAACGGGTTGTCGTCGTCCCGCGGGAAGAAGAAGATCCCGGATTCGTGCGACCAGTCGATGCGCGCCGCGAGCTTGCCGCCGGGCGCGATCGGGAAGGAGTACTCGATCGCCGCCCGGGCGGTCGTCTCCGGGCTGTAGGCCGGCCGGTATTGATCGGCGATGTTGCTGCCGTCCGCGGCGCGCACTTCCGTGATGTCGATGTCGACATGACTGAAGCTGCCCGAGATCTGCAACCCTTCGATCGGCAGGGCCGTCACCTCGATCTCGCCGCCGAGATACTTCGTCTTGCCGGCATTCTCGATGATCGAGGCGGCACCGCCGCTCAGGTCGGTGTCGAAGCGGCTGACCTGCTGGTCCTGGTAGCGGCTCGCGTACACGGCGGCATTCACGCGCAGCCGCTTCTGCAGCCAGTCGCTCTTGAGACCGAGTTCGAGCTGGTCGATGGTCTCCGGCTTGAAGGCTCTCTGGAACGATCGCACATTGAATCCGCCCGAGCGGTAGCCGTGCGAGAGGCGCAGGTAGCCGTTGAGATCGGGTGTCCAGCGATAGTCGAGGCTCACGTGGCCGGTGGGTTCGCTGAAGGTGGCCTCACCGCTGTTGGCGAAGGGCTGCGTCTGGTCGAGCGTGCGCTTGTCCCGCGAGTAGCGCACACCGACCGTGATGCCGAGGCGATCGTCGAGCGCGCGGGGCCGGTAGCCGACCTGGCCATAGGCGGCAAGAGATCGCGCGACCGACTCGAAATTCGTGGCGGCCGTGAGTGGCAGGCCGATCGGCATGGGCAGGTCGGGCGGCGCAGGCGGCAGCACGAACGTGAAGGCCTGTGCGTCCATCGAGTCGATCGATTCCCTGAAGTAAAAGGCGCCCGCCGCCCATTGCCACGGCCCGGTTCCCGATGACAGCAGCGTCAGTTCCTGCTGGAACTGGCGATGCCCTTCGCTCAGCTGGCCACCGAACAACTGGATGGGGGCCACGCCCGCGAACCCGAACGTGGCCGGGTCGAGCATCAGACCGAGGACATTGGGTCCGAGACTGTCGAGGTTGTAACCCGGTTCCTTGTGGTCGCTGTCCTGGTAGGCGGTGATCGCCTTCAAGGTGCTCGTGCCGAGATCCAGGGCGACCGTCAGGGCGTGGCCGTTGATGCGGGTGCTCATGACGGCGCTGCGATCATCGAGCGTCAGACGGTCCACGCGCCGCGTCGAGATCACGGGTGTCGCGCCGCCGAGCGACGGCGAAGCCAGCAGATAGTCGGTCACGTCCGGTGTCGCGGCGAACAACTGGAAGGCGGCGGGCACGTTGTGCATGTGCGCCCAGTCGAAGGTGTAATCGATCGTCAGGCGATCGGAGGGGAGCAGCCGCAGCGCGAGGCGCGCGGCGTCGTTGCGGAACGCACCCGGGTCGCGACGGTCGGGCGCGCTGGTGTTGTCGACGCTGCCGTCGCGCTGGTCGTGCAGGTAGCTGAGCGAGGCGCGCAGCCGCCCGCCGAAGAGATTGCCGGTGTGCAGCGCCGTGCGGCTGCTGAGGCCGGAATAACTGCTGAAGCCGGCCTTCTCGGTCAGCTCGAACTCCTCGGACGGCGGACGCGTGATCATGCTGACCGCCCCGCCCGTGGTGTTGCGCCCGAACAGCGTGCCCTGCGGGCCACGCAGCACCTCCACGCGCTCGAGCTCGGCGAGATCCAGCACCATGAGCGTCGGGCGTGCGAGATAGACGCCGTCGACATACATGCCGATCGTGGAATCGAGCGTGCCCTGGGGGTCGGCGGGCGTCGGAATGCCGCGGATGCTCATCACGCCCTCGGCATTGCCGAGCGTGCCGGGCATGAACGAAAAGCCCGGCGCCATCGTGCCGATGTCCGAGACATTGGTGATGCCGAGTTCCTCGATCACGTCGGCCGTGATCGCGGTTACGGCCAGCGGTGCCTGCTGCAGCGGTTCGGCGCGCTTCTGCGCGGTGACCGTGACTTCCTGCAAGGTCGGCTCGGCCCCTGCCGCGGTCCGTACGCTGGTCGATGTGCTGTCCTCTGCGTGCGCGGCGATCGCCAGCGCCATGGCTGCGAGGAGTGCATTGGCTGCGGGTTTCACGTTCACTATCCCCCCTGTCAAGTATCGATTGGAATTCTTTTCAGATGAGACCGATTCGCTGGCCCAGCCTCGCGGCGGGGATCAGCAACTTCCTGATCATGAAGTCCTGCTTGTTGCGGTTGTCCACGGGCCGGGGCCGGTCCACCGGGAACGGCAGCCGCCCGACGCTGTCGCGCGCGAGCCCGTCGGCCAGCAGCATCCCCATCAGCGGCGCCATCAGATTGCCCCACGCGTTGAAGAACATCAGGCCGTACACGCCGGGGCGCACCTCGAACACTCCGGGAAACTCCCGGTCCCGCAGCGCGACCCGGCCAGTCCAGTACGCTTCCATCTCGATGCTCAGGCCCCGGGTGTCCGGCCAGGTGCGGTGGATCCAGGCGAGGTGGTGGCCGAAATGCCAGCGTGCATCCTGCGGGCGCGAGGCGCTCGGTATCGACGAGGTGATGATGCGGCCATTGCCGTCGACGACGAACGGATTGAGGTCGATCGGCGCCTGGGCGAGCGTCGCGCCCGACGGCATGACGAGCTCACGCGCTTTCTCCGGCAGCGGGCGGGTGGAGACCGCGTACGCCGTCAGCGGATAGAAACTGTCGGTGAAGGCCGGAACGATGTCCGTCGGGTAGGCGTTGGTGCAGAAGACGACGCGGTCGGCGACGACGCTTCCGTTCGCGGTCGTGACGCGCCAGCGCCTGCCGGCGGCGGCAAGCGTCAGGGCTGCGCTCTCCCCATGCACGGCGGCGCCGTGTCGCACGGCAGCCGCGACCAGGCCGTTCGTGAAGAGATAGGGGTTGACCCGGCCGCCATCGGTGTAGAGCACGCCGAACGGATAGTAGGTCGAGCCGGTCAGTCGGGCGACGTCCGCCGCGCCGAGCCGCTCCACCGCCAGCCCGAAAGCCTTCTCGAGGCGTGATGATTCGTCGCTGAATGTCCTGAACGCGCCTTCGCCGCGCATCACGTTGAGATAACCGGCCTGCACGGCGTCGCATTCGATGCCGTGCTTCCTCGCCAGATCGAAGGTGAGGGCGTGATGCTCGCGGAACAGCTCGAGGAAGCGCCGGCCGCGATCGGGGAACGGATCGAAGACGCTGAGATCCTTCAGTACCGGCAGCACATGTCCGGCATTGCGCCCGGAGGCGCCCCAGCCGGGTTGGCGCGCCTCGAGGACGATCACGCGCAGGCCGGCCTCGGCGAGATGCAGCGCGAGCGATGCACCGGCAAGGCCCGCGCCGATGATGGTGACGTCCGCTTGCACGTCGGCACGCAGGGGGGCGTAGGCCGGCTGGATACCCTTCGGGCGGGTCCACCCGCTGGCCTCGATCGGTACTTCGCCCGCGTCGTACATCTGCCCTGGATACGGTGCGGACTGCTCGCGACTCGCGCACCCGCCCATGGCAGTGGTCGCCAGCAGCGCAGCCGATCCCGCGAGGTACTCGCGCCGGTTCATTCGATGCCGTACACGAGCAGCGCGTTGCCCGGCCGGCCCATCGCACTCGCGCCGGACGTGATGTAGATCGCGCCGTGGCTCACGACGACGGGATACCCGCCGACCTGCCCGCCGCGCGCCTCGATGCCGTTCACCGCGGCGTGCGGGAGGGCGGTGTCCACGTCCCACAGCAGCCGCCCGTCGCCGGCGGCGTAGGCGCGCACGTGCCCGTCCCAGCCGCCCGCGAACACGGCGCCGGGAATGGCCGTCGTCGCGGCGGCCTTCGCGCTGCTGCAGTCGCAGGCATTCACGTTCTCGCAGCGCGCGGGCGCTCCGGGCTGCCAGCTGCAGAGGGCCGGCTCGGACTCGAGCCGCCAGCGGACCTTGCCGGTTGCGAGATCGAGCGCCGCGAGCCCGCCCGCGCGCTTCGGCGGCAGGACGATCGTGTCGGCGACCGGCACATAGAGCGCGTGGGTGTCGGCCGAGGGGCCGTACATGATCCCGCCGAGATCGCCGCCCTCACCGACCTTGCGCTGCCAGAGTACTTCGCCTCCGGCATCGGGATCGAGCGCGTATATCCAGCCCCACTTGCTGCCGGCGTACAGGATGTCGCGACCGTCCGGCAAAGTGTGCACCATCACCTGGGTGCTCATCGAGAACAGGTTGCGGCAATCGCTCTCGCCGGCTTCATGGCAGATGCGTGCGCGGTCCTTCTGCGCCGGCATGAACTGCCGCTCCCAGCGATGCGCGCCCGTCTTCGCGTCGAAGGCGATCACGGAGTAGGTGCCCGGCGGGTTTTCGGGGCCGTACGCCTCCGCGGTCGCCGCGTAGACGACGCCGCGCCGGGTGTCGATGCCGAGGGGCGTGAATATCGAGCCGCCGGCCGGGCCAAAGTGCTGCACGCCTTCTTTGTCGGTCTTCGGCAGCGGCTTCGGTTCTTCTTCGACGGTGTAGCTCTTCCAGAGTACCTTGCCGCTTTGCGCATCGAGCGCGACGACGCTGCCGCGATGCGTGCAACAGGCATAACCCGGATCGTGGGTGAGCGGGTCTTCCATGCCCGAGACGGGCACGAAAACCCGGCCGCCTGCTACCGCAGGTGGTGCGGTGATGCGCGCCAGAGGATGCGTCTCGACCTGCGTCTTCCACAGCAGCGCGCCGCTCGTGGCGTCGAGCGCCGTGACGACACCCTGGTCGTCGCCGAAGAACACGCCGGCCCGGTCGTTCGCGCCTCGTTCGGCGGCGAGTGCCGCGACCGCCACGGCGCGCACCGTGCGCCCGGTGTCGAAAGTCCAGTAACCGCAGCCGCTCCGTGCATCGAGCGCATGGACCTGGCCATTGCCCGAGGCGAGGAACACGCGCCCACCGGCGACTTGCACCGGCCCCGATGCGCCGCCGGGGTAGGCGAAGGCCCATTTCAGCGAAAGGCGGGGCAGATCCGCGGCCGCGAGCCCCGGATCGGACTGGAAGCGGCTGCCGCCGATGTCCTGGCCGATCACCGGCCAGTCGCCGGCGCCGACGGTGACCGGTGCGCCCGGCTTCGCGCAGTGATTGGCGGACGGCACGGGCTCCTCGCCGGGAGCCCGGCCGGTGAGGAAAGTGGCGAGCGCGGCGAGGTCATCGGCGGAGAGCCCCGCGGCCATCGGGCGCATGCTGCCATGCGTGAGCGCCTGCACCACGGCGTTCGGTGAGCGCAGGCCAAGCAGCAGGCGTGGCGGAATGCGGTCGTGCGGATGATCGTGGCAGGCGGCGCAGCGCTGCAGGTAGAGCGTCTCGCCGCGGGCCGATGCGCTGTTTGCCTGCGCGTCGGGCGCAGGGGGTGATTGCGCGGCCACGGCAGATCCGGCGGGCAGCAGCGCGAGCAGCAGCGCGAGGGGTAGTCGGGAGGGCATTCGGCCCATGTCCATGGCCTTGCTAGGTTGGATATCGAGTGATATGCAAAAAATAGCACCGATCCTGACGACGGGCAACGTGCACGGCACGGCTGGCCGGCGGGGGTCGCCAAGGCGGTGCCGGCACGATATCGTCCGTCCATGCAGCAGCAGGATGCCGGCGCGCCCTCGAACGCGGCGCAGAAAGACTCGCCGTCCTATCGACTCGCGGCGCTCGACCAGGACTACCTGCTCGGCGACTCGACGCGGGGCATACGCTTCCAGCTCGAGTATTCGAAGGCCGAGGAGGCGCTGCGGCGCTGGCATGTGCACTCGACGATCGTCGTGTTCGGCAGCGCGCGGATCCGCGAGGAGGACCCGGGGCAGCGGGGCGCCTGGTACGCCGAGGCCCGCCGTTTCGGGCGCATCGCGTCCGAGCGTGGTGGGGCGCTGCGCACCGACGGCTGCCTGCGCGAGAACGTGATCGCGACGGGCGGCGGCCCGGGCATCATGGCGGCGGCGAACCGCGGCGCGACCGACGCCGGTGCGCCGTCGATCGGCTTCAACATCACGCTGCCCCAGGAACAGGAGCCGAACCCGTACACGACGCCCGAGCTCACGTTCCGCTTCCACTACTTCGCGATTCGCAAGATGCACCTCGCGATGCGGGCCAACGCGCTCGTCGTGTTTCCGGGCGGCTTCGGCACGCTTGACGAGCTGTTCGAGATCCTGACCCTGCAGCAGACCCACAAGGCGCCGCGCATTCCGACCGTGCTCGTCGGCCGCGAGTACTGGACATCCGTGATCCGCGTCGATGCGCTGGTTGCGCAGGGCATGGTCGATGCGGCCGACCGATCGCTGTTCCGTTATGCCGAGAACGCCGAGGAGGCGTGGGTGCACGTCGCGACCAGCCGGGAGATCAACGGCGCGGCGCAGCGCGACAGGCGATGAATTCATGGCCTTTTTCCTGATCTCGTTTCCGGCCCTGTTCTCGATCATCAACCCGATCGGCGGCAGTTTCGTGTTCCTGTCGCTCACGCGGCACTACCCGGCGCGCACCCGCGCGCAGCTCGCACGCTGGGTTGCGATCTACGCGTTCGCGATCGTCATCGGTTCGGTGTACATCGGGGCGCACGTCCTCGGTTTCTTCGGCATCTCGATCCCGGTCCTGCGTGTTGCCGGCGGTCTCGTGATCGCCACCGCGGGCTGGCGTATGCTGAACCAGCCGGATGACGTGCCCTCGAAGCCGGAGGGCGCGAGCGAAGAGAAGGCCGCGGCGCTGGCCGAGCGCGAGACCGTGCGACGCATCGCGTTCTTCCCGCTCGCAATGCCGCTCACGACGGGTCCCGGCACGATCGCGGTGGCGGTGTCGCTCGGCGCGACGCGGCCGCGCGAGATTGCCCAGCTGTTCAACTTCATCTGGCAGGTCGCGGTCGCGGCACTGTGCATCTCGGGACTCATCTACGTGCTGTATCGCTATTCGGACCGTGTTGCGCGGCTGGTCGGACCCACCGGCACGGTGATCATCCAGCGCCTGTCGGCCTTCCTGCTCCTGTGCATCGGCGTGCAGGTGCTGTGGAGCGGCGTGAGCGATCTCCTCGCGGGGCTCGGTCCGCCGGTCGGCTCGTGAGACGCCGGAGCCTTTATCGCTCGTCGTTCCAGCCAAGGAGACAACCCATGGCAAGGCGCACCGCATTCGCCTCGGTCATCCTCGCCGCGGCCGCCACCCTGCTCGGCGCAGCGCCGTCATTCGCGCGCGACCTGCGCCATTTCATGGTCGGCGATCCGTCGGCGCCGACACCGTCACCCGTGAGCGGCGGGCTGCTGCTGATGGGGGGCGGCGACCGCAATTACGATGCGCTGCGCTGGTTCGTCGCGAAGGCGGGGCACGGGCACCTCGTGGTGCTGCGCGCCTCGCAGTCGACCGATGTCGCGGACGAGTTCTACTACACGGTCGGCGGCGTCGCCTCGGTCGAGACCTGGGTCTTTGGGGCGCGCGCACCGTCTTCCGATCCGAAGGTCCTCGCGAGCCTCGCCCGTGCCGACGGCATCTTCATCGCGGGCGGTGACCAGGCCCGCTACGTACGCTTCTGGAAGGGGACTCCCGTCGCGGCCGCACTCGATGCGCATGTCGCGGCCGGCAAGCCGCTCGGAGGCACGAGCGCCGGGCTCGCGATCCTCGGGGAATACCTCTACGGCGCGATGGATGGCGGCAGCATCAAGTCACCCGACGCGATGGCCGACCCACTCGGGCCGGCGGTGACGATCGAGACCGGCTTCCTGCACCTGTCGCTGCTGAAGGGCACCGTCACCGACACGCACTTCCGGGAGCGCGACCGGCTCGGGCGACTGTTTGCCTTCCTGGCGAAGGCGAGCGCGCTGCGCGCCGCTGCGGATGGCACCCCGGGCAAGGCGCCGCTCGCGGGTCTCGGCGTCGACGAGAGCGCCGCGCTCGCGGTCGAACCGGACGGCACGGCGCGCATTTACTCGACCGAGCCCGAAGGCGCAGCGTGGCTCGTCCGTGGCGCTTTCGATGAGGCGCAGTCGCCGGGCAAGCCGCTCACGTTGCGCCGGGTCGAGGTGACAGGCGTGGGGCACGGCTCGGTGCTGCATCTGCCGGCGAGGCAGGTCGAGCAGCCGACATTCCGGCGGGCGTGGACGGTGCGCGACGGGCGGATGGCCGAGGTGCCGCGCTGGTCGCTCGCGATCCACGGCGGGGCGGGCGTCATCGACCGCACGAGCTTGTCTGCCGAAGAGGACAGCGCCTATCGCGCGTCGCTCGCGGCGGCGCTGCGCGCCGGCGGCGATGTGCTCGAACGCGGCGGCAGTGCGCTCGATGCCGTCGAAGCGGCGGTGCGCGTGATGGAGGACGATCCTCGGTTCAATGCCGGTCGCGGCGCCGTGTTCACGGCCGACGGGCGCAACGAGCTCGATGCGGCGATCATGGACGGCGCGACGCAGAAGGCGGGCGCCGTCGCCGGTGTGACCCGCACGCGACATCCCGTGAGCCTCGCGCGCGCGGTCATGGAGCGCTCGCCGCACGTGATGCTGGCCGGCGAGGGCGCCGACCGGTTCTCGGTCGAGAAGGGCCTCGAGCAGGTCGATCCCGCCTGGTTTCGCACCGAGGCGCGCTGGCAGCAACTGCTGCGCTGGCGCGCGCAGCACGAGGCGGCGGTCGATCCCGCGCATGCCTACGGCACGGTCGGTGCGGTGGCGCTCGACGTGGCGGGCCATCTCGCCGCCGCGACCTCGACGGGCGGCACCACCGGCAAGCGCTGGGGCCGCATCGGCGATTCGCCCATCATCGGCGCCGGTACCTACGCGCGCGACGGGGCGTGCGCGGTGTCGGCGACCGGCACCGGCGAGTTCTTCATCCGCGACAGCGCGGCTAGGCAGGTGTGCGATCGCGTGATGTACAAGGGCCAGGACTTTGCCGCGGCGGCGCACGACACGATCATGTCGGTCGGCGCGATCGGCGGCGACGGCGGGCTCATCGCGATGGGGCCGGCGGGTGAACCGGCGTTCGCGATCAACGACCTCGGCATGTACCGTGGCCGCCTGGCCGCCGGTGGCTCACCGCACATCGCAATCTACGCGGACGAGAAGTTCCCGGACTGAGGCGGCGGGCGCGAGTGCCGCGGCTCAGCCGCCGCCCGTCTTGCCCTGCTTGCGGGCCGCGCTGTACGCGCGTGCGAACGCTTCGACGAACACGTGCGGCAGCTGGTTGTCCGGCATTTCGGTGATATTGCGGTAGAAGTCCGCGTAGAGGTCCCAGTACTGCGCGCGCTGTCCGCCCGCGGGCTTGCCGCGCTTCAGCGCCCGGTCGAAGCGGCTCTCGAGTTCGTTCGGGTCGAGGCGGTCGATGAATTCGATGAATGCCGCGCGCAGCGCAGTGCCGGTCGCCTTCTCGTGGCTGCGCATGTCCTCGAACCGTTCGCGCAACCACTGCACGGCGTCGATGCGGCGGCTGTCGTGGCTCGACAGTACGCTCGACACGAGTTCGTCGACCGCGCCGCGATCGAGCGGGAACGGCTCGTCCGCGGCGGACACCGGCAGCTCGATACGGTAGCTGTTGCGCACTTCGTGGTGATGGCGGCTGAGATCCTTCAGGCCGAGGAGCGCCTCGCGGAACACCTGCCCCGCGAGGTGCAGCATGCGGGTCTGGGCGTCGGCGGGCAGGCGGTCGGGATCGATGCCGGCGCCACGGCAGAACGCGGCGAGGCCGCTCTGCACGTCGAAGAACGCCGCCGGTTGCGCGGCCTCGCGGGCGCGCGCGGCGCGTGCGAGGCGCGCCATGCGCCGCGACACGGCATCGGCTTCGGCCTGGCGCACGACGTTCGAATCCTCGTCGCGGTCGAGCGGTGTCGCGACGGCCTGTCCAAACGCATTGACCGCGCGAAAGCTGTCGCTCGGCGCCGGGTCGGCGCTGAGCAGCGCATCCATGTCGATCGACGCGCCGATGTCGCCGTCGGTGACCGCCGGGTCGACGCGGTGGGCCGCGAGGGCATCGAGCGCCACGCGTGCGTTGTCGGTCGGCGGAAAGTCCGTCACCGTGTCGATCGCGACGAGGAGTTCGTACTCGCCGATGCGGATCAGGTCGCCGTTCGCGAGCGCGTGTGTCGCGTGCTTGCCGATCGGGCGCGACTGGTCATTGACGAAAGTGCCGTTCGTCGAGAGGTCCTCGAAGAGCCACTTGCCGTTGCGGAAGTGCACGCGTGCATGGCAACTCGACACGTAACGCAGCGGATCGGGCAACACCCAGTCGTTGTCGGCCGCACGTCCGATCGTGCCGCCGCCGACGCCGAACACGATCGTGCCGCGCTCTCCGAGAGAGCGCCGCTGGGAGCTGACGACACGCAGTCTGAGCGCCATGCAGGAGCGACCCATCGCACAGACCCGCCGCGGGCCCGTACAGACATATAATGGAGCGCCTAAATTAACAAGCGATCCACCGGTTCCGATGGCAGCCAGTCACATTTTCAAGGTCATGTTCGTCAACCAGGGCAAGGTCTACGAGGTATATGCCCGCAAGGTCCAGCACGGAAATCTCTTTGGATTCATAGAGATAGAAGAACTCATCTTCGGCGAGCGCTCGACGGTGGTCCTCGACCCCGGGGAGGAGCGCATCAAGGGCGAATTCGAGGGCGTCAAGCGCACCTGGCTGCCGCTGCACTCGGTGCTGCGCATCGACGAAGTGCGCAAGCAGGGTGTCAGCAAGATCTCCGCCTACGAGGGCGGCAACATCGCGCAGTTTCCGGGCCCCATCTATTCCCCGCCTCCCGGCAGCGAGGGACCGCGCAAGTAGGTCGCTCGCACGATGCTGGTACTCGAAGGCGCACCCGCACTATCCCCGTTTCGACTCGCGAAGCTGCTCGAACGCCTGCGGGCGCTCGAACGGCGCGTGAGCGCGATCGACGCGCGCTTCCTGCACATCGTCGACGTGCGGCGCGAGCCCGACGCCGCCGCGCGACAGGTGCTCGAGTCGCTGCTGACGTATGGTCCGCGGGTGACCGCGAATCGGGCGGTCGCGACCGGCCGCGTCGTGATCGTCGCACCGCGGCCGGGCACCGTGTCGCCGTGGGCCAGCAAGGCGACCGACATCGCGCGCGTGTGCGATCTCGGGGACATCGCGCGCATCGAGCGTGGCATCGAGTATCGCCTCGCCGGTGTCGATGCGCTCGATCGGGCGGCGCTCGCGCGCCTCGCCGCGCCGCTCCACGACCGCATGACGGAAGCGGCGTTCTTCGCGCGCGACGAACTCGCGACACTCTTTGCCCATGCCGCGCCCGGCGCCTTGCGCACGGTGCCGCGCGCCGGCGGGCGGGTCGCGCTCGCCGATGCCAATCGAGAACTCGCGCTCGCGTTGTCCGACGACGAAATCGATTACCTGCTCGCGGCGTTCGACCGCCTCGGCCGCGATCCGACCGACGTCGAACTGGTGATGTTCGCGCAGGCGAATTCCGAGCATTGCCGCCACAAGATCTTCAACGCCGACTGGATCATCGACGGTGAGCGTCAGGCGAAATCGCTGTTCGCGATGATCCGCAACACGCACGCGAAGAGCCCGCGCGGCGTGCTCTCGGCTTATCGTGACAATGCGGCGGTGATCGAGGGTGCGCAGGGTGCGCGCTGGTTCGCCGCGCCGCAGGGCGGCGCCTACCAGCGCAGCCGCGAGCCGATCGACATCCTGATGAAGGTCGAGACGCACAACCACCCGACCGCGATCTCGCCGTTCCCCGGCGCCGCAACCGGGGCCGGTGGCGAAATCCGCGACGAGGGTGCGACGGGGCTCGGCGCAAAGCCGAAGGCGGGCCTTGCGGGATTCTCGGTCTCGCACCTGCGCCTGCCGGGCCTGCTGCAGCCGTGGGAGACGCCGTTCGGCAAGCCGGACCGCATCGCGTCGGCGCTCGAGATCATGCTCGAGGGGCCGATCGGCGCGGCGGCGTTCAACAACGAGTTTGGCCGGCCGAACATCTGCGGGTACTTCCGCAATTTCGAACTGCGCGGCGCCGGCGATCCACCGGGGCGCCTGCGTGGCTACCACAAGCCGATCATGATCGCGGGCGGGCTCGGCAATGTGCGCCGCCCTCACGTCGAGAAGGGCGAAGTGCCGGTCGGTGCGAAGATCGTCGTGCTCGGGGGCCCCGCGATGCTGATCGGGCTCGGCGGCGGCGCGGCGTCGTCCGTCGGCAGCGGCAGTTCGAGTGCGGCGCTCGATTTCGCGTCCGTGCAGCGCGGCAATCCCGAGATGCAGCGCCGTGCGCAGGAAGTGATCGACCGCTGCTGGGCGATGGGTGCGGCCAACCCGATCCTGCTGATCCACGATGTCGGCGCGGGCGGGCTCTCCAATGCCGTCCCGGAAGTCGTCGCGCACAGCCGGCGCGGCGCGCGCATCGAACTGCGCGACGTGCCGAACGACGAGCCGGGCATGACCCCGATGGAAATCTGGTGCAATGAGGCGCAGGAGCGCTACGTGCTCGCGATCGCGCCGGGCGACCTCGCGCTGTTCGACGCCTTGTGCGTGCGCGAACGCGCGCCGTACGCCGTGATCGGCGACATCGACGACAGCGGCCAGCTCGTCGTGCACGACTGGCACCTCGGCACGAATGTCGTCGACATGCCGATCGACGTGCTGCTCGGCAAGCCGCCGCGCATGCTGCGCGATGTGCGCGCGATCGCGCCGCCCTGCGTGCCGCTCGCGGCCGCGGCGCGTATCACGGATGCGGTGGCCCTGCGCGAGGCCGCGCTGCACGTCCTTCAGTTCCCCGCCGTAGCCGACAAGACCTTCCTGATCACGATCGGCGATCGCACGGTCGGCGGTCTCGTGAGCCGCGACCAGATGGTCGGGCCCTGGCAGGTGCCGGTGGCCGACGTCGCGGTGACGCTCGCCGACTACGAGGGTCATGCGGGCGAGGCGATGGCGATGGGCGAGCGCACGCCGGTCGCGGTGCTCGATGCACCGGCCTCGGGGCGCCTCGCCGTCGCTGAGGCCGTGCTCAACATCCTCGCGGCCGACGTGGCCGCGCTCGGCGACATCCGCCTGTCCGCAAACTGGATGGCCGCCTGCGGCGAGCCGGGCGAGGATGCCGCGCTCTATGCCGCCGTGAGGGCGGTGGGCGAGGAGTTGTGCCCGGCGCTCGGCATCGCCATTCCGGTCGGCAAGGATTCCCTGTCGATGAAGACGGTGTGGCGCGAGGCGCCGGACGGCGCCGGGGAGGAACGGGCCGTCGTCGCGCCGGTGTCGCTGATCGTCTCGGCGTTCGCGCCGGTCGCCGATGCTCGCCACACGCTGACACCCGTCCTGCGCCGGGTGCACGTCGGTCTCTCGGGCCGCCGGCAACGCCTCGGCGGATCGGTGTTCGCGCAGGTGCACGGCGAACTCGGCGACGAGCCCGCCGATCTCGACGATCCGGCGCGCCTCGTCGCCTTCGCAGCGGCGCTGCGCGAACTGCGAGCGGCGGGGCATGTACTCGCCTATCACGACGTGTCGGACGGCGGGCTTTTCGTGACGCTCGTCGAGATGGCCTTTGCCGGCCACTGCGGGCTCGACATCGTGCTGCCCGCGACCGATGGCGCCGCAGTTGCGCAGCTCTTTGCAGAAGAGCCCGGCGTCGTGCTGCAGGTGCCGGCAGCGGCGTGCACGGCCGTGCTCGCCGTTCTGGGCGCGCACGGCCTCGCGGACGCTGCGCGCGACATCGGCGCGCCGTCCGCGGCGATGCAGGTGCGGATCGTCGCTGGTGGACTCGCGCTCGACCTGCCGTGGCGCGAACTGCGCGAGGCGTGGTCGCGCACCTCTCATGCCATGCGCCGGCTGCGCGACGAGCCGGATTGCGCCGACGAAGAGTTTGCCGCGAGCTGCGACGGGGCCGACCCGGGACTCAGCGTTGCGCTCACGTTCGATCCGGATGAGGACATCGCGGCGCCGTACATTGCGCGCGGCGTGCGGCCGCGCGTCGCGGTGCTGCGCGAGCAGGGTGTCAACAGCGAGGTCGAGATGGCCGCGGCGCTCGACCGCGCCGGATTCGAGGCACACGACGTGCACATGACAGACTTGCTGTCGGGCGCGCGACAGCTCACGGACTTCCGCGGCCTCGTCGCCTGCGGCGGCTTTTCTTATGGCGACGTGCTCGGGGCGGGCGAGGGCTGGGCCAAGTCGATCCTGTTCCATGCGCGCCTGCGCGACGAGTTCGTGGCGTGGTTCACGCGGCCCGATACGTTCACGCTCGGCGTCTGCAACGGCTGCCAGATGCTCTCCGCGCTGCAGTCGCTGGTGCCGGGCGCCACGCACTGGCCGCGTTTCGTCAGGAACCGCAGCGAACAGTTCGAAGCGCGCTTCTCGCTCGTCGAGATCGTCGAGTCGCCGTCGGTGCTGTTTTCCGGGATGGCCGGCTCACGCTTCCCGGTGGCGGTCTCGCACGGCGAGGGTCGCGCGGAGTTCGCGTCGGCCGCGGCCGAGGCCACCTTTGCGGCGGCTGGACTCACCGCCTTCCGCTACGTCGATCATGCGGGCGAAGTCGCGACGCGTTACCCCGCCAATCCGAACGGCTCGCCGCGCGGCATCGGCGCGATCACCAATGCCGACGGGCGCGTGACGCTCACGATGCCGCATCCCGAGCGCTCGTTCCGCTACGTCCAGAACTCCTGGCACCCGCGCGACGCCGGCGAGGCGAGCGGCTGGATGCGCCTTTTCCGCAACGCGCGCGTCTGGGTCGACTGAGGCGCATCGCCAGGGCGGGGTGACCGCTCAGGCGGCGGCGAGCGCGCCTGTGCGCACGAGTTCCTGCATCGCGGCGATGTCGCGGTCGAGGCGATGGTCCTCGCGGCGAAACGGCACGCGCTCGCGGATGCGGGCGTGCAGGGCCTCGAGTTTCGCGCTCGTGTGCAGCGGGGGCATCACGTCGATGGCGTGCGCCGCGGCGATGAACTCGATCCCGAGCACGGCCGCCGTGCGTTCGCAGATCGTCAGCAGCTTCTCGCCGGCCCAGGGCGCCATGCTGACGTGGTCCTCCTGCCCGGCCGATGTCGGGATCGAATCGACGGAGGCCGGATGCGCGAGGGCCTTGACGCTCGAGGCGAGTGCCGCCGCGGACACGTGCGCGATCATGAAGCCCGATTCGAGCCCCGGGTGGTCCGCCATGAACATCGTGAGGCGCGGATTGACGCGGCGGTCGAGGAGATCGATGCGCCGCTCCGACATCGATGCCGCATCGGCGGTCGCGATCGCCATGAAGTCCGCGACATAGCCGAGGGGCGCCGCGTGGAAGTTGCCGCCGGAGAGGATGTCGGCGCCGAACACCAGCGGATTGTCGGTCGCGGCATTCGCCTCGCGTTCGAGCACGGTGCGCGCGTGCGCGAGCGTGTCGGCGAACGCGCCGAGCACCTGCGGCATGCAGCGTACCGCGTAAGGGTCCTGCACGCGATCGCAGTCCGCGTGGCTCCTGTGGATCTCGCTGTCCGACAGCCAGGTGCGGAACCGGTGTGCGACCTCGATCTGGCCCGGCAGGCCGCGTGCGTCGTGGATGCGCGCGTCGAACGGTGCGTGGCTGCCGGCGAGCGCCTCGACGGTGAGTGCGCCCGCCGCGATCGACGCCGCGAGCAGGTTCTGCGCGGCGAAGAGGCCCTCGATGGCGAGCGCGCAGGAGAGCTGCGTGCCGTTCAGGATCGCGAGCCCTTCCTTCGCTTCGAGCACGATCGGCTCGATGCCGGCCGCGCGCAGCGCCTCGACGCCGGTGAGTGTGCGGCCGCGGTGCCGCGCTTCGCCTTCGCCGATCAGCGCGAGCGCGAGATGCGCGAGCGGCGCGAGGTCGCCCGAGGCGCCCACCGAGCCGAGGCGCGGCACGACCGGCAGCACGTTCGCGTCGACGAGCGCGAGGATCGCGTCGATCACCTCGGGCCGCACGCCCGAGCAGCCCGTCGCGAGGCTGTTGGCCTTCAGGATCATCATGCGCCGCACGATCGCATCGGGCAGTGGCTCGCCGACCCCGCAGGCGTGGCTGCGCACGAGATTCACCTGCAGCGCCGCGACGGCGCTGCGTTCGATGCGGCGGTTCGCGAAGGCGCCGAAGCCCGTGTTGATGCCGTAGACCGCGGCCTCGCCCTGCGCGGCGGCCGCAACCTGCCGCGCGGACTCGCCGAGGCGCACGCGGGCCTCGGGAGCGAGCGTGAACGCGCGCGGCTTCTGCGCGTCGTTCGCGAGGATCTGCAGCGTGAGGGACCTGCCGTCGAGTGCCGTGGCTGTCATCGCCGGATGATACAGGGAGCGAACGGTGGGCGGCGAACGGCAGCTGCCGGCCACCCGCCGCTCATCGTGTCAGCGGCTTGTAGCGGATCCGGTGCGGCTGCGCGGCGTCGGCGCCCTTCCTGCGCTCGAAGTCCTCCACATACTCCTGGTAGTTGCCTTCGAAG
>WBZY01000729.1_pt1 | contig 22408 bp, 23 predicted proteins | sample 5204191 | NCBI WGS metagenome assembly WBZY01 (sample SAMN12344363, study PRJNA552823) | activated sludge metagenome | biome: Activated sludge suspended growth; feature: Anammox Sidestream; material: Wastewater; isolation source: activated sludge from anammox sidestream of wastewater treatment...
AGCGGGAGCGCTCATGGTGTGCCTTTGCCCCACTTCCAGGCCTGCAGGTCGCCGTTTTTCGCTGCCTGGGCGGCGAAGCCAAGCGCCGAATAGACCCACTCCTTGCCATAGGAGCGGGTGAAGAACGCCCAGTAGATACACTCGGCGCCCTTGCACTTGCACGTACAGCTTTCGAACGAGCTGGCCGCAGGACAGGCTTCGTCAGGTCGCGTTCCGAGGGAGCAGACAAGGCCCCCGAACTGTTCGACTGTGACCCCCGCCCGGCGCAGGAGTTCGTCGCCACGAATGCTGTTGCCATCGAAGGCGACGCAGAAGGTCTCGGTGGTCCCGTCACCATGCTGAACCACGAGCCCAGCTTCGCCGCCATCGGCGCTGGCGAGGGAGAGGCCGAGGGCAGCGGCGGCGGCAAGTGCGAACGGTACTGGCTTGAGAGGCCATCTCATGAGGGCGTCACCTCCTCGGGGACGAGCGCCCCCGGGACAACGCGGGCCACCTGGGTGGGGAGTGGGCCATCGTGTCCGAGGGCTTTTCGGACCGGCAGGTCGAATCTGATGCGGCCTTCTTCCAGCCCTACGACGCGGGTGGCAAAGCGCGCGGCAGATTCGACGTCGTGCGTGGCCACGATGGCCGCCCCACCTGCGGTTACGTGCGCCTGGACTTGCCCGGCGAGCCGGGCCTTTGCGGCCGGGTCCGCGCCGCGCGTGGGCTCATCGAGCAGCCAGACCTTCGGCCGGTGGGCGAGCATGGCGGCGATGGCCACGCGCTGCTGCTGCCCGGCCGAGAGGTCGCGCGGATGGCGAGCGGAAAGGCTTTCAATCCCCCAGGAGGCGAGGGCTTCCGGGACAGGGGGCAGGCGGCGAAGACGCAGGGTGGCGGCAACCTCCTCGCGCACGGTCTCGTGATAGAGAGCGATGGCGGGGTCCTGCGGGACCATGCCCGCGAAGGCGGTTCGTTCTGCGACCGGCGCCGGCGCCGGTCCGTTGGCAAAGCGCACCTCCCCGGCGAAGGGCCGGGCGAGCCCTGCGAGGGCACGAAACAGCGTTGACTTGCCGCTTCCGTTGGGTCCGACGAGGGCGATGACTTCGCCTTCCCGGAGCGTGAAGCTCACCTCGCGGAGGGCCACAAGCTCGCCGAATGCGACGGAGAGTCCCTCGACGGAGAGCAGGTCGTCGCCGGGCGCGGCCAGGGCGGGGGCAGCTGGCTGGACGCGCAGGGGGCGAGCGGCGCCGGTTCGCAGATGTTCGCGGGCCTCCTCCACGGTGAGCGGCACGGGGAAAAGGCCCAGCTGGAGACCGAGGCGCGCAACCGGAGGCGCGGCCTCCAGGGATGCCGCGGCCTCCCGGGGGGTGAGAGCGCAAACGCGGCCCGCATGGACATGGAGCACGGAGCCGGCCAACGGCAGGAGCCGCTCGAGCCGGTGCTCGGCACAGACGACGGAGATGTCCCGCTCGCGGTGCAGGCGGACTATGGCCTCTATCGTGGCCGCCGCGCCAGCGGGGTCGAGCTGGGAGGTTGGCTCGTCGAGAAGGAGCAGGCGGGGCTCGAGCGCCGAGACGGCGGCGATGGCGACCCGCTGTCTTTCGCCCCCGGAGAGAGTCGCAAGCCGCCGGTGGCGCAGGCCCTCAATCCCGAGCGCCGTGAGCAGCCCGCCGATGCGTCGCCGCATGAGGGCGGGGGCAATGCCCTGCTGCTCCATGCCGAACGCGATTTCGTCCTCCACGGTGTCGGCGATTGCCTGGGCCTCGGGTTCCTGGAAGACCATACCGGCGATGCTCGCCATCTGGCGGGAAGGTGTGCGCGCGGGGTCGAGCCCTGCAACCCGGGCCGTGCCGGAAAAGACGCCACCGTGGAACTGCGGCACAAGTCCGTTGAACACGCGCAGGAGGGTCGACTTGCCGCCCGCCGACGGGCCGGAGAGAAGCGTGAAGGCCCCTTCGGCGATGCTTGCGTTCACGTCGTGCAGAGCGGGGGATTCCGCGCGGGGGTACGAATACGAGAGTCCGTGCAGGCCGGCGATCATGGCAGTGACGCCTCGGCCGGCGAGACCTTCTCTGAAGGAGTGATGGCGGGTGCGGGGGCAGCGGCCAGCAGGGGCGCGGGCCATGCCGTCGCCAGTGCGAGGAGGGCTCCATCGAAGGCGAAGGGGGGCCATTGGAGCCCCGCGAAAGGGTTGTAGCCGAGGTCGGGCCAACCAGTCGCGCGGCCTCCGACGGCAACGAGCGCTGCCACGACGGAGAGGCCGATGGCGGCTCGATCGAGGAGCGGAACGGGCTCGTTCGCCAGGCGCGTTGTGCGGCGGCGGTGCGCGGCGGCGCGGGCCCAGAGGAGCAATGAGCCGATGCCAAGGAAGGTGGCGCCTACCGCAGGGACGCGGGCCCACTCGTAGTAGAACCAGCCCCACGCTGCCGCCAGGAGGAGCGGCACGGCGGCCAGCCCGGCGAGGCGGGCGCCACGGCCGGGTGGGGCAGAAGCAGCGTATCCCCGGGCCTCCATCGCCTCGGCAAGGCGCATCGAACGTTCGAGTCCGCCAATGATGGCGGGCACGACCAGGGGAGGCAGGTCGCGGAGGCCCGTGCGGCCCCCTCTGAGGGCGCGCATCTCGCGGATGCGACGCAGGTCATCGATGGTGGACGGCAGCAGGGTGAGGCCAACGGTGACCACGAGTCCCGCATGGAAGAGAGCAGCCGGGGCCAGGCGCAGCACCCGGTGCGGGCTCACCGCGCCGTTGAAGACGGCAAAGGCGACCAGGACGGCGAGGATGGCCAGGCCGCGCACGGAGGCGGCGACGAGCCCCTCCCCGGTGACCGGGCCGCCCAGTTGCAGGCCACCGAGCCAGCCGGGGACCTGCGGCCCGGGGATGGAGAAGAGCACGTGGCCGCCGAAGCCGCCATTCACGGCGGCGATGCCGAGCGAGAGTACGAAGAGCCCGGCGCCGAGGAAGAGTACGGCACGCAGACCTGCAACTGCCGTACCTGTCTTCGGCGCCAGGACACCCACGAGGAGCACGCAGAGGAGCACGAGCGCCAGGTAGAGCGGGTTCGAGGTGGAAAGCGCAACGGCCATCACCATGAGAACCCACGCCAGCCAGGCGTGCGTGGACACCTAGTGCTCGCCTCGCCCGGCGGCGGCAATCACCGCTGGCTCCTTCGGAGGGTCAGCGCGGCCGACCCGGCGGTCACCAGTGCCAGCCCAACCACGACAAGCATCCCGCCCTGTGACGGAATGGCGGCGAGGCCGCTGCCTGTGGCGGGAGGCTTCGGAGGCGTGAGAGCCGGAGCCGGCGTGATGGGCGTGGTGGAGGTTTCGCAGAACCCGCGCGCGGCAAGGGCGGGGACGGCCTGGTTGGTGGCGAACGCTGCATCGAACCCCTTGAACGAGCCATCGGGATTCTGCTGGGCCAGCAGGAAGGTCACCGGGGAGGCCTTCCCCTTTGCATAGGTTGCCGATTCCACCTGCTCGCCGGAGGCCACGAGCCCCTGGACGACGAAGGCAGTGGAAGAGGCGTTGGAATCGCCCCCGTAGCCCCAGCCTCCGTCGGCAGCCTGCGTGGCGCGGAGGTAGGCGACGCCCTTCACAATCGAGGAATCGCCCCGGGGGACGCCCGAAGCAACCAGTGCCTGGAGGGCGATGGCGGTGGTATCGGGATCGCTGAAGCCTCCAAAGCCCCAGCCACCGTCTGCGGCCTGCGCCTCGCGGAGCGCGCGGATGGCGGTGCTGGGGGTTGCCACGCCGGAGCAGGCGAGGCCGAGCATGGCAATCGACTGGCTGAAATCGTCCTCGGCGAAGCGGCCCGTGTCCGGAGCGAACCCGTTTTCGATGGCGGTGATGAGGTCGGTTCCCTCGATGTTGCGCGGGTCAAGGCCGAGGGCGCGCGCACCAAGGGCGGCCTTTGCCGCGTTCGCCGGCTTTGTGGCCGATGGTGCGTTGGAGCGCAGGTAGGCGGCAGGGGAATTCCCGCCGGCGGCGAAGGTGTTTGGGTCGAGACCGGCGGCCCGGATGGCGTAGATGGCGTCCATGGTCTGGCCAAAGGGCCCAAAGCCACCATCGGGCTGCTGGGTTGTGCGGATGAATTCAACTCCGCGCAAGGCTGCCGTGCGGTCGGGGTGCCCGGCCCCGGCAGCAAGGAGCGGTAGAGCAAGGAGTGCCGCCAGGGTGGCGGCGAGAAGACGGTGCATTTGATCCTCGAATCAGAACGGGCGGAGGCGGCCCCGGCAGAGGCCGCACCTCGCCAGCGGCAAGAGCAGAAAACAGAAGACCCGCCACTGGCGGGCGGGTCACTTCAGAAGAGATGCCAAGACCCGACCCCTTTCTCGCGAAGGATTTCGGTGCGGCGGACGAGGGTGGGTAACCTGGCTTAGCCCTGGGAGGGCATCACAGTTGCGGGACAGCGCCGGAATCTCACCGGCTTCCCCCGGTTGCTTCCCTCCGCCTTACGGAGGGCCTCCACCGCGTATTCAGTTGTACTGTGGCCAAGACTGCCGGTTTCGCAAGCGCCAGTCAAGCGCCGGGAGCATGCCCGTCAGGGTGCATTCCCAGCGTGGTATTCCAGGCCCAGCCGGGCAAGCTGAGACTCCAGCTCTGCCGGTGTCACGCGCCCTGTTTTCATGCCGCGGAGCACTCCATCGCGGTCGACGAAGAAGGTGACGGGCAGACCTGTGCCCACGCGCCACTGGTCGGCCACCGAGCCGGTGCTATCGAGCACCGCAGGGTACTTCGCGTAGAGGACGTCCAGGATGTCCACCGCTCGCTCCCGCGACTCCTGGTAGTTCACGCCAAGGATGACGAGGTCATTCGGGAGGGCGTCCAGGGCCTCCTGGAAGTCCGGGATCTCGGAGCGGCAGGGGCCGCACCAGCTCGCATACCAGTTCACCACCACGGCCTTGCCGCGGAAGTCGGAGAGGCGCCGGAGGGTGCTCCCGTCACGAGCATCAACGAGTGCGAAATCGGGGGCAGGCTGTCCCACCTCGGGGCGGCGGGAATCGAGCGGCCCGGTGTCGGGCACGGCCGTGGGAGCATTGCGGATGCCAGGCGGCGGGGTGCTGCTGTCGTCCGCGGCGGAGCCTGGCGGGGAGTCTTCGCCCGAGGTGAAGAGGTAGAGGGTCACGCCCGCGGCGATGAGCAATGCCAGTGCGAGCAAGGCAATCCCAGGCAGCCGGTTTGCCTTCTGAGGGGCGGGCACGTCGTCCAGGATGTCGCCTCCGGGGCGGGCCTTGCGGGCCGGGGCTCTTCATTTCATCGTAGCAGGTGGGCGCGTTCATCCTGCGTTAATGCGCCCATCGTATCGATGAGTGTGCAATGACAGCATCCGCAGAGGCAGAACGGGCGAGGATCCTGGTCGTCGAGGACGAGGAGCCGCTGCTCTTCTCCATCGCCCACAACCTGAAGCGGGAAGGGTATGAAGTGCTCACCGCAGGCCGGGGAGACGACGCTCTCAGGCTGGTGCGGGAGTGCCACCCCGACCTGATTGTGCTCGACATCATGCTGCCGGGGGTCGACGGCATCCAGGTGTGCCGGCTGCTGCGACGAGACCTGGACACCCCAATCCTGATGCTCACCGCACTGGCAGGCGAAGGGGACCGCGTTGCAGGCCTCGACACCGGCGCCGACGACTACATGGCGAAGCCTTTTGGGATGCGCGAGCTGCAGGCCCGGATTCGCGCCCTCCTTCGGCGCGCAGGGCGCAAGGGCGAGGGGGCAGCGAAGAGCGGGGGAAAGTCAGCCGCCGGGGACATCGAAGTAGACAGGTATCGCCGGGAGGCACGGCGTGGGGGTCATCTGCTGAAGCTGAAGCCAAAGGAGTTCGAACTCCTGCTATTCTTCGTCGAACATCCCGGGAGGGTGTTCACGCGTGAGCAGATCCTTGACGCCGTGTGGGGAGAGGACCATATCGGCGGGCCGCGCACGATTGATGTGCATGTGCGCTGGCTGCGCCAGAAGATCGAGGACGACGCGGGCGCCCCGGCCCGTCTGCGAACGGTTCGCCGGAGCGGTTACATCTTCGAAGGTTGAAATGGGATGATCCGCGACCTCTCATGGCGGGGAGCAGCGGTGGGGGCGGGTGCGGCAGTGGCCGGCCTGGTTGTGGGCGTGACAGCGGGCGCCGGAGGGTGGGCAGTGGCCCTGCTGCTGGCTGCTGCGGCAGTGCTGGGCGCGATCGCGGGCTGGATGACGTTTCGGAACGCGGAGTCGGTGGTGCGGGGGATAGCGTCAGCGAGCAATCGCCTGGCGGAAGGCGAATTGTGGGAACGCGTGCCCGCATCCTCGGGGGCGACGGTGGAGTTGGTGCGCCACTTCAACCATATGGCGAGCCGGATGCAGGAGCTCGTGCGGACCATCGAGGCGGACCAGGCGCGGTTGGAGGCGGTGTTCGATGCCGGCACCGACGCCATGATCGCCGTGTCGAACGACACCAGCATCAGGCTGGTCAACATGGCGGCCCTGAGGCTTTTCGGGACAAGCCGCGACGAGGCCATGGGCAGGGCCCTGATAGAGATCGTGCGGGACTACGAGCTCGATGCAATGGTCCGCAATGCAGTCGCGGCGGGAGAGCCGGCGGCCGCCACCGTGGTTACGTTCGGTGCAAAGCGCCTGCCGCTGAAGGTGGCGGCCGTTCCCATCAAGGGCGGGGGCGACTGGGCGGTGCTGCTGATGCTGACGGACCTCACGGAGGTGCAGAGGCTGGACCAGGTGCGGCGGGACTTCGTGAGCAACGTTTCGCACGAGCTTCGTACGCCGCTGGCATCGATCCGCGCCCTCATGGAGACAATCGAGGACGGGGGGATTGAGAGTGCGGAGACGATGGCCGCCTTCCTGGGGCGCATTCGCCAGCAGGTTGAACGGATGACTGCGCTTGTGAACGAGCTCCTGGACCTTTCGCGCATTGAATCGGGGGCGATTGAGCTGCGGCCGGAGCCGGTAGCCCTGGCGGAGCTTGTACGGGAAGCAGCGTCGTTGCTGCGCCCCCGTCTTGATGCCCGGGACATCCGGGTGGAGGTCGAAGGTTCGCCGGGGATTGAGCTGGAAGCGGACCGTCCTTCGTTGTTGCGGATCGTCACAAACCTGCTCGACAACGCAGCCAAGTTCGGCCCGCCCGGGTCGGTTGTGCATGTCGCGGTGCGCGACGAGGGCCCCCTCGCGGCGCTTTCCGTGAGGGACGAGGGGCCCGGCATTGCCCAGCAGGAGCTCTCGCGGGTGTTCGAGCGGTTCTTCAAGGGCGAAGCTACTTCGGGCGGAGGGGGCTCGGGCCTGGGGCTTGCGATCGTTAAGCACCTGGCGCGAGCCCACGGCGGGACTGCGGAAGCGACCAGCCCGCCCGGCGAGGGAGCCACCTTCACCGTGCGCCTGCCCCGGAAGTTCACGGGTGTGAAGGGCGGGATGGCCGGCTGAGGCTGCACGTCCTGCGCCCGCCGTCGTAGGATTCATCCTGGAGTCAAGGCGCCGCGCGAACCTTTATTCGTTCGCACCCCATGGGAGGGATGATCATGGCATACAGGTACATCGAAACAGCACGTGATGGGGACTACATCACGATCACCATGAACCGCCCGGAAAGGCGCAATGCGCTTTCGCTGGGGCACCTGCAGGAGCTGTTGCAGGCTTTTCGCGAGGCTGGTGAGAGCGATGCTCTCGGCGTTTTCCTTGCGGCGAACGGTCCGGTGTTTTCTGCCGGGCATGACTTTGCCGACATGGCGGGGGCGAACCTGCCGCAGATGCGCAAGCTGCTCTGGACCTGCGCGGAGCTGATGAGCACGATGCAGGCCATCCCCCAGGTGGTGGTGGCGCGAGTTCACGGGATTGCCACGGCGGCAGGCTGCCAGCTCGTGGCCACGGCCGACCTGGCGGTGGCATCGGAGAATGCGGGTTTCGCGGCGCCCGGGGGCAAGGGTGGCTGGTTCTGCACGACCCCTATGGTCGGCATCACCCGGAATATCGGCCGCAAGAGGGTCCTTGAGATGGTGTTCACGGGGGATACCATCGATGCGAGGACGGCTCTCGACTGGGGGCTGGTGAATGTTGTGGTCGCCCCCGAAGAGCTTGATGGGGCGACGATGGAGCTGATGAAGCGAGCTACCCGCGGGAGCCCACTGTCGAAGGCGCTCGGAAAGCAGGCTTTCTACGCGCAGGTGGATATGGACCAGCCGAAAGCGTACGCCTATGCGGTCGAGGTGATGGCGAGCGCGAGCCAGACTTACGACGCCCAGGAGGGGATGGTCTCGTTCATCGAGAAGCGCCATCCCGAGTTCAAGAACCGCTAGCGGAGGCCGGTCAGAACTCTCCCCGCAGGCGGGGGTCCGAAGAGGAATCGGCGATGGAGAGCGCCAGGGCGGCAACGGCTTCGACTCGTTCGCCGTAGCCTTCGAAGCCTTCGCCTACGGTCTCGCCTTTCAGGAAACGGGCATGGATGCCTTCCGCGATGCAGGCGAGCTTGTAGAGAGCGTGGACTTCGTAGAACTCGATGTTGGATACGTCGCGTCCGCTGCGGCTGGCGTACTCGGAGATGAGCTCGGCGCGGGTGAGGAAGCCGGGCGCGATGGTGGCGAAGGTAGTAGGGGCGATGATGGTCCGCTCGGGTGGGTCCCCGGGCTCGCCCCAGTACCCGAGGGTGTAGCCGAGGTCGGACAGGGGGTCGCCGAGGGTGGCCATCTCCCAATCGAGGATGGCGACGACGCGGCCGGGGTCGTGGGCGTCGAGGATCATGTTCCCGAGGCGGTAGTCGCCGTGGACGATGGTGGGCGGCGGCGACTGAGGGATGGCGGCACGCAGGCGACGGATGAGTTCGCGAATCGCGGGCAGGGGGCGCGTTTCGGAGCGGTCCCACTGCTCGGCCCAGCGGCGGACCTGGCGTTCGAGGTAGCCTTCGGGGCGGCCGAAATCGCCGAGTCCCACGGCGTTGTAGTCGACAGCGTGAAGCTTGACGAGGGTATCGACCATGGCCATGGAGATGCGGCGGCGCTCGCCGGGGGTGGTGGCGAAGCCCTCGGGCATCTCCTCGGCGACTATGATGCCGTCGCAGAATTCCATAACGTAGAAGGGGGCGCCGTTGTAGGAGGTGTCCTCGCAGAGCGCCACTGGCCGTGGGGCCGGGACATCGGTCGGCGCCAGCGCGGAAAGGACGCGGAACTCTCGCGCCATGTCGTGCGCGGTGGGCAGGACATGGCCGAGCGGTGGGCGGCGTAGCACCCAGCGGCGTTCGCCGGCCCGGACGTGATAGGTAAGGTTCGACTTGCCACCGGCGATGAGTTCGAAGCTGAGCCCGGCCTCGCCGCCCGGGACGCGCTCGACGAAGAAGCGGGAGATGCCCGCGGGGTCGATGCCGGCCGGGACCTGGTTATCCATGGTGCAGCCAAGTATAGGGCAAGGGAACGGGATTGCCGGAAGCGGCGCGGCTCAGCCGGCAGCAGGCGGAGGATGGGCTACGGCGTGCCCGGCCTGCTCCTCGGCGTGGTAGGAGCTTCGGACCAGGGGGCCGGCCTCCACGTGGCGGAAGCCTCTCTCGCGGGCGGCGCCGGCGAGGGCATCGAACTCGGACGGCGTCCAGTATCGTTCGATGGGGAGGTGCCGGGGAGTGGGGCGCAGGTACTGGCCGATGGTGACGATGTCGACGCGGTGGCGGGCGAGGTCATCGAAGACGGCGATTACCTGGTCGGGCGTTTCGCCGAGGCCGAGCATGAGGCCACTCTTGGTAAGGGAGCCGGGCGCGAGCTCCCTGGCGGTGCTTAGCACTTCAAGCGAGCGCTGGTAGATGGCCTGGGGCCGAACCCGGCTGTAGAGGCTCGGAATCGTCTCCACGTTGTGGCCGAGGATCTCGGGGCTTTCGGCCATCACGGTAGCGAGGGCGTCGCGGTCACCCTTGAAGTCGGGGATGAGGAGCTCGATGGTTGTCCCGGGCGAAAGGCGGCGAATCTGCCGGATGGTTTCGGCGAAGATGAAGGCGCCGCCATCGGGCAGCTCGTCGCGGTTGACGCTCGTGATGACGGCGTGCCGGAGGCCCATTCGTTGTACGGCCACGGCAACCCTTGCAGGCTCGTCCTGGTCGAGGCCGGAGGGGCGGCCCGTTGTGACGGCGCAGAAGCCACATGACCGGGTGCAGATGTCGCCCAGGATCATGAAGGTGGCGGTGCCGCGATTCCAGCATTCGCCGATGTTCGGGCAACGGGCCTCTTCGCAGACTGTGTGGAGGGCCTTGCTGCGCATGAGGTCCTGGACATGGCCGTAGCCGGGTCCGGTGGGGAAGCGGACCTTGAGCCACTCGGGGCGCGGGCCCGCGGGCAGAGTCATGCAGCTAGCGTACACCGCGGGCGAGGATCGCCGGGAAGTGAGGGGGCGGGCGCTGCCGCTGCCGCTGTCGCGTGGGGGGGCTCGCCTGTAACCTACGGGCATGGCGGAGCCGCAGTGCCACTACTGTGACCGGCCGGCCGAGGCGGAGTGCGCCACCTGCGGGCGCCTCTACTGCGCGGAGCACGGCGAGGATGTTTGCCTGCGCTGCCTGGCGCCCGAGTCGGCCACGCCCTCGGCGATTGCCTTCAGGGGGTCGATTGCGGCGCTTATCCTGGGCTCGGCGGTTGCAGCCTTTCTTGTGATCTCGCCGCCCCAGAGCAAGAGCAAGGCCGACCCCGGCCGCACAATCGCCACATCGACACCCGCCGTGGTGGCGACGGCAACCCCCACACGGCAGGGCGCTTCGGCCACGCCGGCGAAGACTGCCACGTCCGAGGCTTCGCCCACAGCGGCCGCTTCGCCAACGCCGGGGGGATCGCCGACGGCGGCGCCCAGTCCCACGCCGGGCGGCGAGCGCACGTACACGGTGCAGGCGGGGGACACGCTTTCGGGCATCGCCACGCAGTTCAACACCACGGTGGAAGCCCTTGAGGCCCTCAACCCCGGCATCCGGCCCGAGACGCTACAGATTGGGGCCGTGCTCAAGATTCCACCCGCGCAATGAGCTGGCAGAACGAACCGGACGTGATGGTGCGAGCGGAGGTGGCGCGAGCACGGGGGAGGCTGTGGCGAAGCGCCCTGTTCTGGGGGCCCCTGTTCCTGGTGACGGGCAGCCTGCTGGTGTTTTTCTTTTTCGATCGGCTGCTGACGGGGGGCGATTCGGGCGGCACATGGTTCCTTGTGGTTCTCCTGGCGATCCTGAGCTTCCTGTTTGGCTTCCAGGCAGGGCAGGCGACGCTCGACCTGAGCGGGGGAATCGAGGAGGCGACGGGAGAAGTCACGCGTCGCTGGTCGCGCTCTGATTCGCTGGTCGTGCGGAGCCACTACATCCGGCTCGATAACAAGCGGATCCTTCGCGTGGGGGCCAACATTCACAGCAACATCCGCGAAGGTGACCGGTTGAAGGTGACGTTTTTCCCGCATTCGGCGGTAGCGGTCTGGGCAGAGAGACTGCCCTCGCCGGAATCGCAGGGCGAAGGCGAGGGAGACTCCTGACCGCGCACTGGCGGAGGCCGCCCGAGGCTGTAGAATCCGGCGCGTGAGCGAGGCGCCGGCCCGAAGCTCCCCGTATCGCACCATCCGCGAGCTGGCCGATGACGAGCGGCCGCGGGAGCGGCTCCTGCGCCATGGGCCCGAGGTGCTGGGCGACGCAGAGCTGGTGGCAATCCTCCTGGGGTCGGGCGTGCCGGGGGAGAACGTGGTGGACCTTGCGCGGCGCATGATCGAAGGCGCCGGGGGCCTCGCGGGGCTGGTACGTTCCGATGCGGCCGCGCTCCAGCGCACGAAGGGCCTGGGGCCGGCGAAGGCTGCGCAGGTTGTGGCCGCGGTGGAGCTGGGGCGCCGGGCAGGCCGGTTGGACCCGGATTCGCGGCCGCTGCTCACCACGCCCGAGGCGGTCTTCGCGCTCATGGGCCCACTGCTGGCGGGGAAAGCGAAGGAGCAGCTCTTCGTACTTGGGCTCGATACGCGCGGGCGGCTTCTCGGCCAGCCGATGGCGATTGCGGGTGGCGTGAGCTCGGTGGCGGTGCGAGCCGCGGAGGTCTTTCGCGAGCCCGTGGTGCTTGAGGCGACCTCGGCCATCCTGGTGCACAACCATCCCTCGGGCGACCCCCGGCCGAGCCCGCAGGATGTGGCGGTGACCCGCGAGCTTGTTGCCGCGGGCGAGTTGCTGGGCATTTCCGTGCTCGACCACGTTGTGATTGGGCAGGGGCGGTTCGTTTCCATGAAGCGCGAGGGCATGGCTTTCGCAAAGCGGTAGGGCTCGTTCGCCTGTCGCACGAGTCGCACCGGCCACCTAGACTCGGTGCCGGGGAATGACCACCCCCGGGGGAGGACGCGTGTCTTACCGGCTTGCCGCCATCGATCTCGACCAGACGCTGCTCGATTCCAAGGGCGGCGTAGGCGAGGCCGACGCACGTGCCCTGCGGGCGCTGGCGGAGAAGGGAATTGCCATAGCACCGGCAACGGCGCGGTGGCATTCGGCCGCGCTATGGCCGCTCCAGCAGGTGGGCATCGAAGCCGCCACCATTGCCTGCGGAGGGGCCGACGTGCGGCTTTCCGATGGCCGCGTGGTGGAACAGACGCCCGTGGTGGACGGCTTCGTGCCCTTCATCGCGGAGTTGTGCGACCGGGCGCAGTGGGTCGTCAGCCTCTCGACGGCGGACGTGACCTATCGCCGCGAAAACGAGATGCCGGCGTGGGCGGCGAGCGCCCCGGCCGGGATTGTGCCCGTGACGCACCTTCGCGATGCGGACCTTTCGGGGCTGCTGACGGTGCTCGCGCATGTGGAGCGGGGAGACCCGCATATCGCCGAGCTGGCGCAATGGGCCGGGAGCGTGAGGGTGTACAACGCCTTTGCCTTCGATGGCAGCGGCATGATCACGATCACGGCAGCCGGCATCGACAAGGGCACGGCCCTCGTGGCGCTGTGCGGCGCGCTTGGCATTGACCCCGCTGAGGCGGTGGCCTTTGGCGACAGCGAGGTGGACATCCCCATGTTCGAGGCTGCCGGGCTGGCAGTGGCGATGGGGAACGCGACGGCCGCCGTCAAGGCTGCCGCGGGTATCGTCACCGCGACAGCAGACGAGGGTGGCGTGTCGCGTGCGATCCGGGAGATCTGGGGGCTTTAGGCGCGCCTACGCGTGCTTGACCACCAGCACGCGGTCGACTCGGCGACCATCCATGGCCATCACGCGGAACTGGTAGCCGGGCACGTCGACGCGGTCGCCGACGCGCGGAATGCGGCCGAGCCGGGACATGATGAAGCCGCCAACGGTGTCGTAGTCCTCGCTTGCCAGTTCGGCGCCGGTGGCGTCCTCCACATCGGCGACGAGGGCGAGGCCGCTGACGAGGAGATTGCCGGTTGCGAGGGTGCGGACGGTCTCGGCAACCTGCCGGCCTCCGAGCCAGCGGCCGAGCAGGCGGTAGAGGACTTCATCGGCGGTGAGAATGCCGCTCGTGCCGCCATGTTCGTCGACAAGGATGACGATCTGGACCTGCTGGGCGCGCATGGCCGCGACGGCGACTTCGACCGAGACGGATTCGGGGATGGCGACGGCGGGGCGCACGAGGCTCCGCCACCCGGTCTGGCGGCGGTGGACGAGGCGCAGCACATCCTTGGCATCAATGACGCCGAGGATGTGGTCCAGGTCATCTTCGTAGACGGGGTAGCGAGTGTGCTGGTGCTGTTCGATGGTGGTGAGCAGCTCTTCGATGGTCGCTTCGGTGTCGATAGCGACGACTTCGGTGCGGGGAACCATGATCTGGTCGGCCTGGATGGCGCTGAATTCGAGGGCTCGCCGGGCGAGCAGGAGCTCGGAGGTGGAGAGGAGGCCGGCGCGGGCGCTGGCTTCGATGACGAGCTCGAGCTCTTCGGGAGGGAGGTTGGCTTCGTGCTCCCCCGCCGGCCCTACACCGGCCGAACGGACGACCAGCCGGCCGGCTTCGTTCATGGCCCAGATGAAGGGACGGAAGACAGCGCTGAACGCTTTGATTGGCACCGACACCCAGAGCGCGGTGGCCTCGGAGCGCTGCAGGGCCAGGGTCTTGGGGGCGAGCTCGCCCAGGATGATGTGCAGGCTGGTGATGAAGGCGAACGCAACAACGAATGCCACGGCGTGGGAAACGGCCTCGGAAGCGACACCTCCGACGGCCGCGCTGATTGGTGGTTCGATGACCCGGGCGACGGCCGGCTCCCCAATCCAGCCAAGCGCGAGGCTGGACATCGTGATTCCCAGTTGCGTGGCGGCGATGTAGCGATCGAGCTCATGGAGCGACGAAAGCAGGAGCCGGGCGCGGGCCTGTCCCTGGCCCGCAAGCTGCTCGATGCGCGTGCGACGGACAGCCACATAGGAGAACTCTGTGGCCACAAAGAGGCCGTTGGCCGCGACAAGCGCGACCACCGCCACGAGACCAACAATCACCAGCACCGGTTCGGACATGGGCAACCCCCTCTGCCGCATGGTAATGGATGTGCGTGGCTCGGCTCCGGCTGCGGTTAATGGAAGAGCCGGCGATAGGCGGTGCTGGCAAAGAAGTCCGCCAGGATGGTGGAGGCATGCGAGGGAATGTCCAACGGGGGAATCTCGGCGGGCGAGAAGTAGCGGAATGACGGGATTTCGTCCGGGGGCATGAGGTCTTCGTCAATCCCGGCGTCCACGTAGTAGACGTGCTGCTCGTGGAAGAGAGCGGACGGCAAGCCAGGTCCGCGGTGGTAGACGCGGAAGAGGTGCAGGGTCTCCAGGAGGTGTCCCGTTTCTTCTTCGAATCTGCGGAAGGCGGCGGCATCGGGCGGCTCGCCCGGGAAGACCGGGCCCTCCGGGAGTGACCAGCCGCCGGGGAGATGCCCGGAATGAAGGCCGGGGGCCCGCATCTGAAGGAGGACGCGGCCCCAGCGGTCCATTTCGATGATGTTCACTCCAGCGGAGAACGTCGAAGCACGGGCGAGCGTTTCCCGGTACTCATCGCTGGCAAGGAAGCGGTCCACCAGGGCGCGGGCAGACGGGTTCATGAGGAGCCCGGCAATCTCCGGGGGGGACCAGAAGCGGAAGTCGAGCCCTTCGTGCACGGAGATGCTGGCGGGCGTCACGTTGTCCGCGGAAAAGAACAGGTGCAGCCGATCAGCGCGGATCCCGGGCAGGTCGTCACGGGTGACCGTGGCAAAGAAGTGCAGCTGGTGGAGGCGGACCCCGGTCTCCTCTTCGAATTCGCGAAGGGCGGTCTGGTGAGGGGACTCGGCGCCCTCGCGGCCTCCACCGGGAAGGGCCCAACGGCCGTAGCCGGCGGGCGGGACGTCATCGTCGCGCTGCTGGAGGAGCAGGCGTCCGGCGCTATCGACGAGCGCAACGATGCTGCCTTCGCGGGGTGCGGCTGGTTCGAGGGGCGGCATCAGAGACGATGGTACACTCGCCCGCCGCGCGGTGGTTTCAGGGGCCTAATTGCTCAGTGGGAAACGGCCAGCTCAGCGCCGGGAATCCACTCTTCCGCCCAATCGGCGATGGCATCGACGACCTTTTCGAGGGCGCGGCCCTTTTGCGTAAGGTGGTACTCGATGCGTACGGGGGTTTCCGGGAAGACGAGCCTCTCGACCACATCCTCGGCCTCGAGCTCCTTGAGCCGCTCGGAGAGGAGGCGGTCGGAAAGCCCCGGCACGCTCAAGGCGATGTCTGTAAACCGGACCCGGCCCGCCAGGAGTGACCGGATGATGGCACCGGTCCACCTTCGGCCCACGAGCTCGACAGCCTTGTGATAGCGCGGGCAAAAGCCGTCCTGTTGTGTGCCCATGCGTCGCTCACCTCACTGAGATCTTACCTTACCCTGCAATCTCTGCGTCTGCAGGGCATGCGGCGGAGAAGTGGTCCGTCGTTCGAGAAAGAGTGACCTCTTTTTCGGGACTACTATGTCCATTTGCGAAGTAGTGTACCACACCTCGACAGTTCCCTTTGCCGTAATCATCGGCGTCAAAGGGAGTCCGAAGAGGCCCCCTGCGCCATCATGGTTCCCGGCGTGGCGAGCGCCGCCTGTACATGTTGCGCATGAAGGTCCGAAGCCTCACGGCGCGCCGGCGCAGGCCGGCAATGGAGGGCGGGCGGCGTGTCCGCCCTGTCAGCCCGCACAGAGCGGCATCGAATCCGGCGGTGAGCGGCTGCCCGTGACCGGGACAACCAATTGGGGGAGCTACTTGCGCAAAGGCGGCAAGGGACTCTTCGTAGAGGTTGTTGTCGGCATTAGCAAGCGCCATGGGGCGGCTCAGCCGGCGATGGTGACTGATGACCATGTCGCCGACAAACGCCGCACCGGGTCCGGTGGCAACGAAGCAGAACGACCCGGGGGTGTGCCCGGGAGCGGGATAGGCGCGCAAGCCGGGCAGCACTTCTGTTTCGCCATCAAGCACCAGGTCGACTGGCAGGGGCAGGTTGCGCCTGCGGAGCAGCCAGCGTGAAACGAAGCGCGCGATGTGCGAGCGGCCGGTTGTGCGGGTGACCGTCCGACCGTTGCCGTTGGGGGCCGGGGTGCAGTCGCCGAGGCCGGCTGCCACGCGCGCCCCGGTGCGGTTTCGCAGTTCGAGAGCGGCGCCGGTGTGGTCGAAGTGGTTGTGGGTGAGGAGGATGTAAGCGAGCGGCGTTTCACCAGCGACGGAGCGGACCTCATCCAGGATTGCACGGACGTTCGATCCGAAGCCTGTATCGATGAGCGCGAGCTGACCGTCCGCGGCCTGGACGAGGTAGACATTCGAGCCGCGCGTTCGGTGGAGCCACCAGACTCCGGGGGCGACGAGGTCTGCCATCGTGGTTGCCGCTGCTCCCATGGAGGGCACTGAGCGGAAGGAAGCCGCCCGCAGGCCCATGATATCGCCGGAGGAGGCAACGGAAGAGCAACGCCGCCCTGGAGGCGTGCTACAATCCGCGGCCATGAGCGGCCAGATGTTCAGGCTCTCCCACAGCAAGGTGCAGGCGTTCGCGACGTGCCGGAAGCTCTACTGGTTCCGTTACGTTTCGGGCCAACCTTCACCCGCGCCGGCCCCGAATGCGGCCGGGTGCGTGGGTACGGGCATACACAGGGCCATGAAGGTGCTCTGCGAGACGGGGGAGCCGGCCGACGGCGCGCATGAGCTTGATGCCTACCTGCGCATGCCCGCACACGAGTGCGCCGGCCCGGGGACGGACGCGAATCGCACGGCGTTCGAGCTATACGAGGCGGGATGCGCTGCCCATGCTTCCATCGCGAGTGAGAAAAGGTGGGCGGAAATTGACACGTGGGCGCCATGGCCTTCGCGGGGAATCACGGTGAGCGCCCGCATCGACCGGGCGGACCTTCTGAGCGGCGGCGGCTGGCAGATAATCGACTGGAAAACGGGAGCGTTCGAAATCGACGAGGTGACGGACGCGCAGCTGGACATCGGCCATATCGCCCTGCGCACTTCCCGGCGGCTTGCGAACGGCGAGGGGGTGACGGCAGTCGCGTGGAACCTGCGCACAGGCACGCGGCGTGTCCGGGTGCTGCAAGGCGACGACGCGAGGGCCACGATGTCGCTGCTTGCGAACCTGGCGAAGCGGATGCAGGCCGAGGAGAGCTTCGACGCGATGCCGGGCACCTTCTGTGCGCTCTGTGACTGGCGTTCGCGTTGCCCGGAGGCCGAAGAGGTTGAGACTCGCGGCTGGGATGCGCACGCCGAGGAGGACTGAAGCGGCGACGCAATCGCTGGCAGCCGGCAACCCTGGGGAGGCCCCGTTGAGCTGCCGGCCGCCAGGTGGTCCCTCATCCACGCCGAGAACGGGCCCAGTTGTCGAGCGGGCTCGCTGGCGGGGGCCAGCGCGGGCGTGGGACCGGCGTCACCCTAGCACGGGGCCGCGCGGCATCTCAATCCAGCAGCGGGTGAAGATTCGGGGTGCGATTATGAGGAGCGCCAGCGGCGCGAAGCGGACACGAAGGTGAACTCCTGGCCGAGCCGGGGGACCAGGGCCTGGGGCACGGAAGCTTCCTTCAGGCGGGCGGCGAGGGCCTGCTGAGCTTCTGGCTCACCGTGGGCCAGGAACACCGTCTCAGGGACACCGGGGCCTGAGAGCGCCCACCGGGCGAGCTCGGCGGCGTCGGCGTGGGCGGAGAAGCCATCGAGCGAGACGACGCGCGCGCGGATTGTTATGTCTTCACCATGCATGCGGAGGGTGGTGGCGCCATCCTGCAGCGCACGGCCACGAGTTCCGGCGGCCTGGTAGCCGGCGAGGGCGATGAGGTTGCTGGGATTGCCCGCCAGCCTCCGGAGGTGGTGCAGGACGCGGCCGCCCGTGAGCATTCCGCTGGATGAGATGATGATTCGCGGCCCGGGAAGGTCGTTAAGCGCGCGCGACTCTTCGACGCTGCGATGGAAGCGAACGTGGCGCGGGAAGAGGGCGCCGCTGGCATGCGCACCGGCTTCGCGATCGAGCTCGTCGCTTCCGAGGTAGCGCTGGTAGATGCGTGTGACGTCCACCGCCATGGGGCTATCGATGTGGATTGGGACTTCGGGGAGCGCGCCGCTTTCCATGAGCTGGCGGAGCATGAGAGTAACGAGCTGCACACGTGCGACCGCGAAGGCAGGGATGAGCACGGTTCCGCCCCGGCGGATGGTATCCATGAGGGGGCGGCGCAATTGCTCTTGCAGCGCCGCCTCGTCGTGGAGCCGGTCACCGTAGGTGGACTCGAGGACGAGCGCATCGCAGGGCGGCGGCGGCACGGGGTCGATATGCAGGGGCATGTTGTAGCGGCCCACATCGCCGCTGAAGACGACGGTCGCCCTGCCCTCCGCGTCTGACGCGCGGACTTCGATGTGGGAGCTGCCGAGGATGTGCCCGGCGCTCTGGAATCGCGCGGAGAAGGAACTGTCGAGGTCGAGCCACTCGTCGAAGTCGATTGCCTTCATTCGCTTGAGGGCGGATTCGGCGTCGGCCGTGGTGAAGAGCGGAAGGGCGGGATGGTGCTTGCTGTATCCCTTGCGGTTGGCGTACTCAGCATCCTCTTCCTGGAGGCGGGCGGCATCAAGGAGGAGCACTTCGGCGAGCTCAACGGTGGCAGGGGTCGCGTAGATGGGGCCGCGGTAGCCCTCGCGGACGAGGCGTGGAAGGTAGCCGGTGTGGTCGATGTGGGCGTGGGTCACGAGCACGGCATCCAGGGCACGCACGTCAAATGCGGGCGGGCGCCAGTTGAGCAGCCGCAGCTCCTTCAGACCCTGGAAGAGGCCGCAGTCAATGAGGATGCGCGCCTTTCCGGTGGAAAGGAGAAAGCGGGAGCCGGTTACGGTGCCTGCGCCGCCATGGAACGCAAGGGAGAGAACCACCGCTCGAAGTTACCGCCCCGGTGAGCTAGGCAACAGGCGCGGCAGGCTGTGTGCGCGTCTGCCGGCCCGCCGGGGGAGTGGGCTCATGCAGAAGTTCGGCGAGGGTCCCCTCGTGGGCCTGGGAAAGCATGAGCTCGATGAAGTCGCCAACGCGGATGTGTTTCAGGGCCGGGCGGCGAAAATGCGCATCTTCGCAGACCGAATACTGGTTCTGGCGGCCGCTCCTTGTGATGCAGACGATGCCGCTGCCGGCAAGGTCGCGGATGATGCGCGCCACCTGGCGCTCGGTGATGCGGAGCGCCGTTGCGATCTCGCGCATGGTCCAGCCGGGGCATTCGGCAATGATCAGCAGAACTGCCCCGTGGTTCGAAACGATGTTCCATTCCTTTTTTTCTGGCGCCACTATCTCCCACCTGCAGTGCCACGTTTAGCTGGATGGCGATGACAGACGACTGTCATGACGCGTGTACCAGGCCGGGATCGGCCGGGGTGCGCGTACGGTAACAGGTAATTAGCGGCTGTGCATAGACGCCCGAACCGGGTTGCCACGCTCTCTTCCGGCGCGCGACCACAGGGGACGCGGCGGGCGGGCGCCCGGCAGCGGGCGTCTCCTAGACGGAGGCCCAGCTGTTGGTGGTGAAGATGTCCTCGTCGAGCGGGCTGCGTTGCCCGAGCGCCAAACGGTAATGGGCGGCGGCCCCGATCATGGCGCCGTTGTCGGTGCAGAACGCTGGAGGCGGGATGCGGACGGGAACCGGGCAGCGCCGTCTCAGCTCCTCGCGGAGCCGGGTATTGGCAGCAACGCCGCCGGCGACAAGAACCTCGGCGGCGTCCAGTGAACGGGCGAGACGGGAGGTCTTCCCGGCGAGCACATCGACGACCGCTTCCTGGAAGGCGTGAGCAATCGATGGCACATCGTACTGGCCGGCGCGGACGACGTGGAGCACGGCCGTCTTGAGGCCGCTGAAGCTGAAGTCGAAAGTCCCCGGGATCCAGGCGCGGGGGAGCTCCAGTGGGGACTTTTCGACGAGTGCAGCCTCTCGTGCCACTGCGGGGCCGCCGGGGAAGGGGAGCCCCAGCAAGCGGCCCACCTTGTCGAAGGCTTCGCCCGCGGCGTCGTCACGGGTGCCGCCCAGGCGTTCGTACTGGCCGTGGCCGCGCATGAAGACGAGGTCGGTATGGCCGCCAGAGACGACGAGGCAGAGGGCGGGGAATCGCGGTTCAGGACCTTCGACGAGCCAGTTGGCGTAGATATGGCCTTCGAGGTGGTTCACGCCCAGGAACGGCAGGTCGCGACCGAAGGCGAGGGACTTCGCGAAGTTGTAGCCGACCAGGAGAGAACCGGCGAGGCCCGGCCCGCGTGTCCCGGCCACGGCGTCAATGTCGTGTAGGGTGCAACCGGCAGCGTCGAGCGCTTCGCGGACCACGGGAACGACCGCGCGCAGGTGCTGGCGGCTGGCAACCTCGGGGACGACTCCGCCGTAGCGGGCGTGCAGGTCCACCTGGCTTGCGACCACCGACGAGGCCGCCATGCGGCCATCGACAACGACGGCGGCGGCGGTCTCGTCGCACGATGTCTCGATGGCGAGGAGCCTCATGGGATCTAGGTTACACGGCGGAACTGCCAGGAGGGCAGGAGGGCGAGCCTGTGCTGCTAACGGAGCCGGCGAGCGGCCTCGGCGAGGGTCTCTTCGGACTTGGAGAAGGTGAAGCGGACGAAGTGGGCGCCATCCTGCCGATGTTTGTAGAAGCTGGAGCCGGGGACGGCGGCGACGCCGACCCTTTCGACGAGGTGGCGGGCAAAGGCCACGTCATCGCCCGGCACCCCGAGCCCGGTGAAGTCGGCCATTATGTAGTAGGCGCCTTCGGGGCTGTGGCAGCGATAGCCCGATTCGAGGAGCGGGACGAGCAGGAGGTCACGCTTGCGCGAGTACATGGCCTGCAGTTCCGGGTAGTAGGCCTCGGCCTGTTCCATGGCGGTGGCCGCTGCCTCCTGCAAGGGGGCGGGGGCGCCGACGGTGAGGAAGTCGTGCACCTTACGAATGGCGTTGCTGAGCGCCGGGGGGGCAAGGACGTAGCCGAGCCTCCAGCCGGTGACGCTGAAGGTCTTGGAGAGGCCGCTAATGGTGATGGTACGGTCGTACATGCCGGGGAGAGTGGCCACGGGGATATGCGTCCGCCCGTCATAGACGATGTGCTCGTAGATCTCGTCGGTGATGCAGAGGGCATCGAACTCCTGGCAGAGAGCGGCCACCTGCTGGAGCTCATCGCGAGTGAACACCTTGCCACTGGGGTTGTTGGGCGTGTTGACGATGATCGCGCGGGTGCGTTGGCTGAAGGCGGCGCGGAGCTCGGCCGGATCGAAGGTGAAGTGGGGGGCGTGCAGTTCGACGAAGACAAGCTCGGCGCCACTCATGGCGGCATCGGGGACGTAGTTCTCATAGAAGGGCTCGAAGACGATGACCTCGTCGCCGGGTTCGACCACGGCGAGGAGGGTAGCCATCATCGCCTCGGTTGCGCCGCAGGTGACAGTGATTTCGCGTTCGGGGTCGAGGTCGAGGCCGTAATGGCGTTTCGACTTGGCGGCGATGGCCTGCCTGAGCCGCGGTGCGCCCCAGGTGATGGCGTACTGGTTGTGGTCGGCGTTGATGGCGTCGATGGCGGCGCGCTTGATGAAATCGGGCGCGGGGAAGTCGGGGTAACCCTGGGCGAGGTTGATGGCGCCATGGAGCAGGGCGAGCCTGGTCATTTCGCGAATGACGGACTCGGTGAAGACGGCGGTACGCCGGGCAACGTGCTGACGAGGGTTCGGAGCCGGGGACATGCTGCTGATTGTACGGTGTGGGCGGTCGGAAGCTGAAACCGTGGCTTGCCCGCCGAGGGAGACCTACATGAACATAAGAAACCGGGACTTTGCCAACGTTTCGTGGGAGAATGCGCGAGATGAGCGGGCCGTTCGGAGGGCAGGCGCCGGGGAGCAGATGGCTCCAGGCTTACCGGGGATACGGCGGTATGTTGTTCTCCCGAGAATCACAAAAGTTACAGACGGTTTACACGTCCGGCACGAGATCCGAGCAAATGTTCGTTGACCCTATCCAAAGGCGCTTCCTACACTGGCGACGATGAGGAGAGTACCCATGGAGCGAATTCGTATCCGTT
>WBZY01000730.1_pt1 | contig 22373 bp, 23 predicted proteins | sample 5204191 | NCBI WGS metagenome assembly WBZY01 (sample SAMN12344363, study PRJNA552823) | activated sludge metagenome | biome: Activated sludge suspended growth; feature: Anammox Sidestream; material: Wastewater; isolation source: activated sludge from anammox sidestream of wastewater treatment...
GGGTTGTCGGGTTCGATGCGCAGCGCGCGCTCGAGGGTCGCGGCGGCGGCGTCGAAGTCGCCGCTCGCTGTGGCGCCGCGCGCCTGCGTGACGAGCGCGCCGGTCGCGGTACCCAGTCGGTACGATTTCGGCGCCGGCGTCGGCACGGGTGTCGGAACCGGAGTCGGTGCCGGCTGGGGTGTCGCAACATCGGGCGGAATCGACTGACTCGATCCGGGGGGTGGCTGTGGCAAGGGCTGGTACGGCGGAGTGACGCACGCAGCAAGCGCGAGTGTCACGGCGACGGCAAACAGGGGACCGACTCGGTGCGCCATCAGCGCATGATGCCACGGAGCCAATCGACGATGCCGGGCGGCGGCGCGCAGCCGGCCATGAAGGGCGTCTGCGTGCCCCGCGGCACTGCGACAATGACCTCATCCTGCGAGCAGCCGGTCGTGACGCGCAGGCCGGACGGGTAATCGATCGCCATGTCCTCGAGCGATTCGGGCATCGGTGGCTGCCACGAGTTCGTATCGAGCGCCGACATGATCTTCTGCCAGACGATCAGCGAACCGCTCGAACCCGTGACACCGGTCGGACGATTGTCGTCGTAACCGATCCATACGACGGCGAGGTGACTGCCGGAGAAGCCTGCGAACCAGCCGTCGCGCAGGTCGGAGGAACTGCCGGTCTTGCCCGCGACGATGAGTCCGCGCGGCAGTCGCGCCGCCGCCGCGCGTCCGGTGCCGCGCGAGATCACGTAGGTCATCATGCGATCGACCTGGTACACCGCATCGGGCGCGGCAACGGGCGCGATCCTCACCGGGTAGGCGCCTATGCGCTCACCCCGCGCGCTGACGACGGTGCGCACCGCGCGCAGTGGCACGTGGAAGCCGCCGTTGGCGAGCCCGTTGTAAAGCTGCGCGACGCTGATGGGCGGCAGATCCACGGCGCCAAGGAGCAGCGAGGGCAACGGCGGTGGTGCCGTCTCGAGGCCAAAACGCGTGAACATCTGCGCAACCTTTGGCACGCCGACGTCGAGGCCGAGGTGCACTGTCGCGAGATTGAGCGATTCGCTGAGCGCACGCACCATCGACACCGGGCCGTTCCAGTCGCGCGAGAAATTCTGCGGGCGCCAGACCTTGCTCTTTGAGAGTGGCACTTCGATGGGTGTGTCATCGAGCACACTCGTCGCGTTCCAGCGACCCGTCTCGATGGCCGCGAGATACACGAAGGGCTTGACGAGCGAGCCGATCGGGCGCGCACCGGCAAGCGCGCGGTTGAAGCCGTCAAAGCTGACGTTTCGTCCGCCGACCATCGCGATCACTTCGCCGCTCTGCGGCAGCGTCACGACCGTGGCGCCTTCGAGCCCTGCCTTGCCAGCGGGCGGCTTGCGTGTCCGGTCGAGGCGCGTCAGTTCACCCTCGAGTGCCCGCTCGGCCGCGAGCTGCGCACGCGGATCGAAGCTCGTGAAGACGCTGAGGCCCGCTTCGGTGAGGTCCTCTTCCTTGTAGTCGCGACGCAAGGTCTGGCGGACGAAATCGAGATAGGCCGGGTAGTAGCCGCCTGAGGGTCGTGCAGCGACGCCGAGCGGCTTGGCGGCCGCGGCGGCCGCTTCTGCCTCAGTCACGACCCTCTGCTGCGCGAGGATGCGCAGCACGAGATCACGGCGCTTGCGCGCGCGCTCGGGGTATCTGCGCGGATCGTAGTAAGGAGGCCCGCGCACGATCGCGACGAGCAGCGCAACTTCCGGCAGATCGAGTTCCTCGAGTGGCTTGCCGAACCAGAACTGGCTTGCGAGGCCGAAACCGTGGATCGCGCGATCCCCCTGCTGCCCGAGGTAGATCTCGTTGATGTAGGCGGTCATCAGGTCGCGCTTGTCGTAGCGTGCCTCGAGCGCGAGCGCCATCATCGCCTCCTCGAGTTTGCGACCGAGCGTGCGGCGGCCGTCGAGGAAGTAGCTCTTCACGAGTTGCTGCGTCAGCGTGCTGCCGCCCTGTTCGACTTTGCCGGCGCGCAGGTTGACCCACATCGCGCGTGCGATCGCCGCGGTGTCGACGCCATGGTGCGTGTCGAACTTGCGGTCCTCCACCGCCTTGATCGCCGCGGGCAGGAGCGGCGGCACTTCATCGGGCGTGAGGACGATGCGGTCCTCGCCGTGGATCGGAAAGATGCTGCCGATCAGGAGCGGGTCGAGCCGGAAGATCGGGATATCGGCATTTCCCGCATCGCGCAGACTCGCGATCGCGCCACCCTCGATCGTGATGGCGACGATCCGGGCCGGGCGCTCCTCGTCCGCGAAGCGCGCCGCACGCACGGCGATCTCGAAGCGCCCGCGGCGGCGCCGGTAAGTGCCTGGGCGTGTGAGCTCCGTCGAGTCGCGATAGTGCAGCCGCGTGAGCTCGGCGATCAGGTCGTCCGACGAGAACGGCAGACCGGCGTACAGCTCGAGCGGTGCGGCATAGACCTTGGCAGGCAGTGTCCAGCGCCGGCCCTCGAACTGGCGCGCAACCTGTCGATCGTAATGGAGGAGCGCCACTGCGAACGCGAGCACCGCAGCCGCGGCGAGCGCGCCGGCCGCAATGGCGGTCCTCCGCAGGAACTTCCTTGTGCGTGCCTTCATCCAGGCAATGCTAATGAAAGCCGGGCCGCACGTAGGAACCAAAGGTGAGGTAGAAGGAGCGGTCGCCGGTTTCGGCGTAGCCGAAGCCGAAACGCAGGGGGCCGAAGGGCAGCGAGGCGCCGAGAAACACGCTCCCCGCCTTGATGAGGTCCCTGCCCGCGATGGCGTCGAAGTCGTCCCACACGTTGCCCGCCTCGGCGCTTACGCCCACGTACAGCGGCACGTTCACGAGGGATTCGGTCTCTCCGAAGCGGCGGTACCAGGTAAGCCGCGCGAAAGCCATCTGGCTGCCGATCAGTTCGTTCTCGCCGAATCCGGAAAGATTGGCGAGGCCACCCAGATTGGCATCGGTGCTGAAGGAGTCGACGTTGTCGGTGGAGACCGACGCGCGCGCGCCGATCGTGATCGTGTTGCGCCCGAAGCTCGCCGCCTGGTCCCACGAGAGGCGGGCCTGGTCACCGCGCTCGTGCGCCCCCAATACGCTGCGATACAGGCCGTAGCTCGCCTCGAGGCGTCCGCCGCGGGTCGGAAACGCCACGCTGTCGAGGCTGTCGTAGAGGAACTGCAGGCGCAGGCTGGCGACGTCCGCGCGAATGCTCTCGGGCAGCAGCGGGTCGCCGACGAGCCGCTTGGTGCGTTCGTGCAGGCGTGCAGCGACGATCGCGAGGCGCGTGTTCTCGCCGAAATCACGGCCAAAGCGCAGCTCGCCACCCGCAGTCTCGACGCGATAGCGCGCCACTTCATCGTTGCCGGCGCGCAGTGGCTGGTTGAGGGCGAGGAACTGCAGTTGCGGTGCCACGAACCAGCGACCGAGCCTGCCGAACGGGGCGTAGAACTCCGAGGTGAGGCCGCCCTCGCGGCCGAGCTGCAGCAGATTGCGCCATTCCGCACCGGTCGAGCTGAGGCCCGTCATGCGCAGTTCGGCGTTCAACTGGTAGTCGTCGTGTCCCTTGAAATCGTCCTCGAACTGCAGGCCGAAGCGCAGGTAGTTCGGCCCCCACGCCTTGTCGACCGGCCGCACGATGAGGCCGTACTCGCCCTCGTGTTCTTCGAGCCGGTAGTCGATGCGCTGATAGGTGCCCGCGCCGAACGCGCGGTCGATCTGCTCCGAAATCGCTTCGAAATTGAACGGCTTGTCCTCCTGCATGCCGAGGCGGTCGCGCACGAGGCCGGCGGTGCGACTCGCGTCGCTGCGCACATCGACGAAAGCGATGCGCGGATTGCCGATTGGCTTTCGCAGGTGCGCCGTGCGCCACGCCGCGAATTCCTCCGGGCTCACCGCAAGCGGGCGCAGCGTGTCGATTTGCGCCAGCGTGGCGATCTCGCCCGAGCGCACAGCCTCGGCGACTTTCTCGAAGTCGAGCGAGGCGATGCCCGGCATGTCCGGTTTCACGATGACGTCGGCAGGCGTCAGCGTGGCGAGAATACGCGCGCTCTCGCGGTCGACCAGGCCCGACAGCGACTGCATCAGGATCGACACGGGAGAGGCGAGTTCCTCTGCCGGCAGCAGCGGCTGGCTCACGTTCACGACGATCAGCCGGTCCGCGCCCATCGCGCGCGCGACATCGACGGGGATGTTGTTCGTCACCATGCCATCGACCAGCAGGCGACCCTCGTGGCGCACCGGTGCGAAGACGCCGGGTATCGCGGCGCTCGCGAGCACGGCGATGGTCAGGTCGCCGTCGCCGAACACCACCTCCTGCGCCTTGCCGACGTCCGTGGCGACGCAGCGGAACGGGATCGGGAGGTCATCGAAGCTGATGTGTTCCCGGCCCTGCACGAGCAGGCGGCGCAGTTCGAGGTTGAGCTTCTGGCCGATCACGATGCTGGGCGGCAGCTTGACGCCCCGCCTGTCGACACCGATTTCGAGTGGAATCAGCTGCGCGCGATCCAGCTCCTTCTCGCGCATCGGCAGCGTATCGCGCGAGGCGCCATCGCGGAAGATGTCGCCCCAGTCCATGTCGTCGAGGATCTTCTGGATCTCATCGACCGTATAGCCTGAGGCGTACAGGGCGCCGATGATGGCGCCCATGCTGGTGCCCGCGATGTAGTCGACCGGGATGTGCTCGCGCTCGAGCGCGCGCAGCACGCCGATGTGCGCCGCGCCGCGCGCGCCACCGCCGCCGAGCACAAGCCCGATCTTCTCGCGCGCTTCGGCGAGCGGAGCCAGCACAAGCATGGCGAGCGCGATCCGGGCAAGGGGTCGGCGCCAGGAAGTTCGATGCCGCATGGTTCACCTCTCGCGCAAGCGTAGCGTGAAGTAGACTTGTTGGCATGGAGCGGGAATTCCGTGCGTCCTGGGGAAAGCCGCTGCGCGTCCTGTCGGCGTTGAGCCTGGGCATTCTGATGCTGATCGTGATCCTTGGCCTCGCGACCGGCCCGCGCCACCTCTGGATCTGGCGGGTTGCCATGATCGGCGCGCCATTGCTCGTGGCCATCGCGGCTCTGCCGTTCATGGTTCGCGGCTACACGTTGACCGGCGGCAGCCTGGTCGTGCACCGCCTCGGTTTCGACACGACGCTGCCGCTCGATGACTTGCGAAGCGTGCGCGGGGTCGCCGGCGACGTCGCCGGCTCGGTGCGGTTGTTCGGCAACGGGGGGCTATTTTCGATCACCGGCTGGTTCTGGAACCGGCGTCTCGGGCGCTATCGCGCGTACGCCACTGATTTCGACCGTGCGGTGCTGCTGGAATTCGGGCGACGCAAGGTAGTCGTCACACCGCACGATCCGCAGGCTTTCATCGTGCAGGTCCGCAGACAGTTTGCGCTGCGATGACAGGAGAGAATCAATGGGGGACGCGCGCATCGAAATGCTCGAAATGAAAGTGGCGCACCTCGAGCACGCGCTGCAGGAGCTGAGCGATGAACTTGCGCGCCAGCAGTGCGATCTCGGCGAACTGCGCGTTCGCAACCAACAGCTCGCGCAGCAACTCGCCGCCGCGCACGACGCGACCGCGGAGTCAGCCACCGCGATCGAGGTTCCACCGCACTACTGAGCGGCCGCTTCCCGGTGGCGGCGCCTGTCGCGAACGGCGCCTAAGACCGCTGCAACTCTCCCACAGCGCGGTGCGCTTGATCGATCGCGGCGTGCGCATAGGCCGCCCACTCCGAATCCGAGTTCGCGAACGCGATGTTGCCGAAGCGTGCGCGTGCAATCTCGTAGGGCTCCGGGCCCTTGCGCGGCGGGTCGAAGAGCGGATTGTCGCCGCCCGAATAGCCGTGGCCCCAGCGGTTCACTGTGATCGCAGCGATGTCGCGGTCCGCGTCGAAGCCGCCGGGACCGACGATGCGGGTCAGTTCGTCGCGCGCCTCGCGCTCGAAGGTGTCGAACGGTGTCGCGAGGAGCTCTCCACGCGCGCTGCGCAGTGCAGCGCGCGGGTCGAGCCCGGGCACGAGCGGCACTGTCGGCACGTGCACGAGATGCAACACGATGGGTTCGTCGGGCGAGCGGGGGCAGCGGTAGGCGCCGAGGCTCACCGGGTAATCGAGCTTGATGCGTGAGTAGAAGCCGATCGCGTTGGTAACCTCGTGCACGCCGCGCGCCACCCACGGCTTCCAGTTGCGCACGGCCACATTCACGTAGACCAGCGGCATCTTGACGTTCAGCGCGAGTGCCTCGCGCTGCGCGGCCGGCAGTCCCGGCAGAAGGTACGAATCCATCGAGTGATAGCAGGCCATGACGACATGCTTCGCACTGGCACCACGCACCGCATCCCCCTGCACGTAGGCGACATCGACGGTCGCGTCGCGTTGCCGGACCTGTATCGCAGTGCTGTGCAGGCGCAGCCGCACGAGGGCGCCGTCGGCATCGAGGCGCGAGTAGTCGAACGGCGCGAGCACGATGTCCTCCATGTCGCGCCCCGGCGCGACGCCCGCGATCAGTGAGCGCACGAGGAGGCGTGCGATCGATGCATTACCGTCCGGGAAATGATGGATGTACGGATCATCCATTTCGGCGTTGTCGGCGCCATCGCCGAGTCCGAGGCCCGCAAAGCCCGGGTAACCCGTCTCGCGCGCCCAGCCGGCCGGCACTGCATCGATGCCACTCGCGAAGAAATCGTGCGAGCGATCCTGAAAGGTGTCGGCGACCGCCGCCTCGAAGCCCCACACCTTCGTGATCCAGTCACGGTAGCTCGTTCGTTCGAGCAGCTCCTCTTTCCGGGCACGCGATTGGCCCGCAAGCGGATCGCGCTTTGACGTGTAAAGCTCAACAAGCTGTCGCTTCGCAGTGTCCGACACCGGGAAGTCGGCGACGAATGCCGCGATGGGCCGCGCGTTCATGCGATCCGGCGGAATGTCGTCGGCGACCATGCGCAGCGGATCGCCGGTGACCAGCCGGTCGACACCGAAGTGCTCGCGCTTGAAGAGAATCCCTCGCGACAGCCCGAGCCGCGGGTAGAGCGATCGATCGAAGGCCGTCTGGAAGCGGTCGATGTCGACACCGAGCGCGCGCAGCAGATCGAGTGCCTCGCGACTGTAGAGCGAGTGCGGCGACTGCAGCGCCTCGCTGCCCCCGTAGCCGATCAGCTTGCGGCCGGCGACCTCGAATTCGTTGCGCTGCGCGTGGCCGCCGAAATCGTCGTTCGCCTCGAGCAGCAGGATGCGCGCATTCGGCTTCTCGCGGCGATAGAACCAGGCCGCGGCGAGTCCGCTGATGCCGGCGCCGATCACCACGAGATCGTAACGCTCGTCGAACGACAAATCGGACATGTCGAATGCGCGGCCGTCGCGCAGCGCATGGGCGACCTCGAAGCTGCCGGACGTCGAGCCGCGAAAACCGTAACCCGCGGGCGGGTAGGGCGCGCCAATACGTGCGGCTGCAAGGAGATCGCGCGGGGAGAGGCCCGCCACAATGGCGAGCGCGGCGCCATTCAGGAAATCGCGGCGGGTGATGTCGGGTGGCATGGTCAAACTGCGATTACGGTGAAGCCCTCGCGGCGTGCACCGGCCGCCAGCCTTTCGTCGAGGCACACGATCGGGAGAGTACGCGCATCATGGTCCGCGGCAACCAGCGCGGCCGCCAGCTGCAAGCTGTCAGCGGCCCGCAAGGCATGCGATCTGAGCAGGCGCGCTGCGGTGCGGCGCACGGCGTCGCTCGGCACCACTTCGTGCCAGCTCGCCGAAATTTCGTGCAGGGCATCGAACGCCGCGCTCGCGACGTCCGCCGTGAGCTCCCGCTCCCGCTCCCGCCGGGCGAGCGCGGAAGCAACTTCGACGGGCGTGCCCCACCACACGAGCAGGTCGCCGTCTTCCTCGATCAGCCGGAACAATGCGGCGCGGCGCGGCCCGTCCACGATCAGCGGCACGACGGCCGAGGCATCCCAGAAACGCACCCTCGCTGCCTCAGCGATCGTCGTCGCGATCGCTGCGCAGGGCGTCCAGCAGGCGCGCGCCTTCAGGCACGGGTGCCGCACGCGTCACAAGCTGCCGAAGTGCTGCGCGCCGGGTCGGTGGTCGCACGAGACCCTGCGCGCGCAGCAGCGCGAGCCGGTCTGCGCCGCGCCCGGCGGCCTCGATCCGCTCGATGCGCGCGATCGGCAGGTCGCGATCGTATATGACGACGGAGTGCCCGGCGCGCACCTTGCGCAGGTAGGCGCTCAGGTTGTTTTTCAGCTTCGAGACAGTGGCTTTCTCCATGTGGCCATTGTGGCCTCAAGGCTGCACGACCGTCCAGATCCGCAGTCAGTGATAGCATTCCCCCATTGCGCCCCATCCAAATCGCCATCCACAAGGCAGCCTGATGCGCCCGAGGCAGCAGTACACAAGCCTTCCTGAAGACGTTTTCGAACTCGTGAGCCGCCTGCCGTGGTGGGTAAGCATCTTGTGCGCGATCGGCTCGTACCTCGCGCTGCGCGAGGTCAACGGGCCGCCGCCGCTGCGCACGGCCGCGACGTTCGGCCGGATCATCCTGCCTCTGCTCTTTTTCGCGGGAGCCGGAATCAGCCTGATCCGCAGGCGGTCGCGTTGCCGAAAATCCCGTCAATGACTGTCAGCGCTGCTGCAGGCCGTGGTGAAGCAACCGGCCGCAGCGCTTGCGCTGCTGCTGGGCGTCGCCCTCTTCAGCGAGAAGATCTCGCTCGTCAATGCGGGCGGGATCGTACTCTGTGTCGTGGGGCTGTGGATGATGTTTCGGCGATGAACGCAAACGACCCGCTGCGATTATGGCGGGGGCGCCTTCTGCGTTTCACCGTTCACGAGCAGCAAAGGCCGCAGGTCGTCGACGAGTGCGTCCGGGACACCGCTGATGCGTTTCAAGTCCTCGATGTTCGCATACGGCCGATGCTCGATGATCAGGCGTGAGCGTGCGGGTCCGATGCCGGGTAGAGTCTGCAACTGCTCGGCCGTTGCGGTGTTGATGTTGACGAGGAGCGAGCCTTCGCCCGGTGGGGAGCTTCCGAATAGCGGCAGTGCGTCGCGCGCCAGCCAGATTGCGCCTGAAAGCACTGCAATGGCGGACGCGGCAATGGGAAGCACCGTCGTCCACCTGATTCGCCGCCACCACGAGCGGGGCGTCATGTCAGGGAACTTCAGGCGCGGCGTTACTCGCCGCATGTAGTCCCGATCTTGCAGTCCCATTACTGCGGCTACCTCACCGCGCGCTTTCTCAGGACGTTCCCGTGATTATACTGGAGGAAGCCGCGTTGAAGTTCCGGCGGCCGGCGCGCCATGGCCGTGCGGGTGAACATCGAAATCATGCGCGTCGATTCGCACCACCGACCTGGACGGACAGGCTATGTCATGCGTCGAGCAGGTAGGTCACATTCGTTCCGCTGACTTGAACGACTCCGCGTTGCTGCAACGCTTCGACGAGCGCCTGCACCTCACGCTCGGCTCCACTCTTCACAAATCTCGCCTTCAGCGTGCTCGCAAGCGTCTTCAGCTTGCGCGGCCGCGAGTTCTTGAGATTGCGCAGGTGCGCAATCACATTTGCGAGCGGGTCCGTCCCGGCACGCGGAGCGGGCTTCGGTGGCGTCGATTTTTGTGGAGCGTGCGCCTTGAGCGTCGGGATGTCGTCGAGCGATGCCGAGCGCCCGCACTGCACGCCGGTCGCGTTCAGATGCTTGATGAGGACGTCGTAATCACGGTCCTTCGAGAGGATGTGGAACTGCGAGTCGGGGTGCTGCGCGGCGAGGCGGCCGATGTAGTAGGCGATGTGCAGGTCGAGTGCGTTGCGGCCAGTACCCGCGATCTGCACGTATTCGGCTTGCGTGCCGAGCGCCTGGACCGTCTGCGCGAGCTCGAACGGCACCTTCGCCTGCTGGCTGCCGACGAAGACCCGCAGGTGCACCTGCTTGCCGCGCAGCGCCGCAAGGCTCTTTGGCTGTACATTCTCGAAGTCGATGAGCAGGTAGGTGTTTGCCATGGCGCGGACAGTAGCAGATCAAGGCGAGAGCTGCCGCGCTACGCGACGACGCGCGAATTCGCGCAGCGCGAGATCGGCACACTGCGTCGCGACGTCGCCAGGGACATGGAGCTGCTGCGCAGCTCCATGACGATCCGGCTCGGCTCGATGCTGATCGTTTCAACGACCCTGCTTTTCGCCGCGCTCAAGCTGACATGATGGCGGCCGAAACGTGACGGGGCCCGCACCTGCGGGCCTCGCCATGAACCTCAGAGCGCCGCAGCTCTAATCAGCGACGCTGATCTTGAGCACTTCCCCGCCACCGGGGAAGATGCCGAAGTTCGTCATGTAGAGCGTGCCGTCGTGCGCGATCGCGATGCCGGACGGGAACGTCAGGCCCTGGTCGAGCACGACCTCGACCGGATGTCCCCTGCGCTTGCGAAGCAACCTGCCCACACCGACACCCGGATCGGCGCCCGGCCCGGGCACGAGGCCGCTTGCGATCTCGACGATGTAGAGCGTGCCGCGCCGGTCGAAGGCCATGTCGACGACTGCCGTCAGGCCCGTGACGTACGGCGTCGGCTTGCCGCCGAACGGCGGGATGCGATAGATCGTCGAGGCACCACGGAAGAAGGGCGCGCCTGTCAGTTCGCCCGCATAGATGTAACCATCCGGGCCTTCGACCACGGTTGTCGCCACCGCATCGAGATCGTCGGCCGTACGCGGCAGTACCGCGAAGGTACGCGTGACCTCGTGTCCAAAGATCCAGGCGAAAGCTCCGCTCGCCACGATCGAGTTGCCGCCGGCGTCGGCGACGAGTCGCCGTCCCGGCTGCACGAGAATGCCGTAGGGATTCGAGTCAATGTCGGTGCTGTCGGGATTCCTGCGTGTTTCGTGAGCCGAGATATCTGCCAGAGGGAAGTACTTGCCATTCGGCAAGGCCCACAGCACCTGGCCGAAGAGCTTGCCCTTCGGGCCCGCGCTGGCGCGCAGCGCGGGGTCGCCGCCCCAGCCCATCATGATGAACGGCGTCGTGCCCCAGAAATCGACATCGACAGGGCCGCTCGATGCAGCGAACCCGCCCGGACCTGCCATCGACGGCAGGCCGGTGATTACGCGCTTGACCGGTGCAATGCCATCGGGATCGACACGCGCGAGCGAGCCGGTCTCGCCGTAACAACGCGGCGGCTGTCCTTCCTCGGGCGAAGGCAGACAGTTGCCGTTGCCGCCGCTGCCGACCTCGGCGACATACAACCAGCCGTTCGGCGCCAGTGACAGGCCGCGCGGGTTGTTCAGTCCTTGCGCGATCACCTGGACGTCGACTGCAGCGAGCGCGCTGCCACAAAGGAAAAGCGATCCGGCTGCCGCGATGCAACGCGACAGCAATCCATGGAGTTTCATGTGCATGTCCCCTGTAGTTGGTTGTCCTGCGGGCCAACACACGGGAGTGCCGGGTTGGCACGGTGGTCGCTGGACGCTACGCCCGGCCTTGCGAAACATCAAGGTCGCGGGGAGAGGATGACAGGTTTGTAATGAAGACCCGCTGCCGTCAATTGACCAGCCGGATCTGCATTTCCTTGCGCCGGTAATCGAGGATCAGCGTATCGAGCACGCCGAGCACATCCATGCCGAGCATGATCGCGGGCTCGTCGGTGAGTCGCCAGTGACGGAATATGTAAAGGTCAACGAAAGTGATGTGCGCGTTGCTGACCCGCACGTTGCCGAGATAGATGGGCGGCACGCGGCTCGTCGGACCTTCCTGGATATCGCCGGTGACGCCAATCACCTTGTCCTGCTTCTCCTCGACACGCCGGCGCGCGATCAGGGCTTCGCGCAGCGCGAGATTGCCCGTCGTCTGCTGCGCGCCGGTGTCGATGATCGCCCTGACCTCGACGTTTCCGACGACGGCACGCACGGTCGGCACGTGGCCGCGAAGCAGGCGGATCGGCAGTGCGCTGAAGCCGGTCGATGCACGCTGGTTCTTCGAGCGGACGATCTCGATGTGGTCCCTGCGAAATTCGATCAGGATGCGCCGGTCCTTGAGGCCGCGCGCTGCGAGCACACCCTCCGCGCCGCCGAACGCGTCCTTCACCACCAGCAACTTCGCGGGTTCGACCGTGAGATCGCCGATCTCGATGCTCTCGACATCGACGAGCGGCACTTGGGCCTCACCCGTCATGCCGCGCAGGAGCACGGTCGGTGCGTCGCCAACGCGCAGCCTCAGGCGCGCAGCCGCCTCGACGGTGACAGCTGAGCGCGTCGCGCCCGTATCGAGCACGAGCCGCAGCGGTCCTTCCCCGTTCACGTACACCGGCGCCCAGACCCGGCCGATGCGATCGCGCAAGGTCGGCGCGACGAAGCGGGGCTCGGGTGCCGTGACGATCACTTCCTCGAGCGGTTGGGATTCGGGCGGGGCCTGCGTCGGCGCGGGAGCCTGTGCGCCCGCGGACAATGTGGCGGCAGAAACAATTGTGATGCAGAAAGGTGCGCGAATCACGCGCACCGCTCCGGACGTGCGCGAGCTGTGGCCGGCTCGTGATCGATGCGCCGGGTCAACGCCAGATCACTTCCACGGCATCGCCGACCCGCAGCGTGCCAGGCTGCAGCACCGTGGCGTTCTCACCGAAAGTGACACCCTTCAGCTCACGGTTCCAGCGCAGCCTCTTCAGCGTGGGCAGCGGCTCGACGCCGCGCGTGCCCGTCTCCTGCCCGGTCGTCGTGACGATGCAACGCGTGCTCGGTTTCGCGAGACGCAGCACGGCTTTGCCGATGCAGAGCCGATCGATGCGGTCCTCGTCGAACGGCGCAAGGCCGGCGAGCACGATGTTCGGGCGAAAGCGCGTCATCGGCAGGGGTGCTTCGGTGGGTGCCGCACCCGACGCGGCAATTTCCTCATTGAGCGCGGCGAGCGAACCGCTCTGTGTGACGAGCACCGGAAAGGCGTCGGAGAACTTCACGGGAGCGAAGTCATCACGCGCGAAGCGCGGATCCGCATGGCGCACGCCATCCGGGGCGAATCGCACGAGTCGCAGCGGCCGGCCGACGAGGGCGGAAATCCATTCGGCCGCGGCATCGCCCTGATCGTCCGCCGCACACGTGTCATTCCAGATCCGCACCGCGCGCCGCGCGCCGCGTGTCGCAAGCGGCACGCGCAAGGTGGCGCAACCAGGAGCCGTGACCGCAAGTGCCTGTCCTTCGAGGTCGAACGAAGGAGTCACGGTGGCGAGTACCGCGTCAGTGCGCTGGGTGATGAACCTGCCGTCCGGCTCGACGATCATCCATTCGCGATCGTGGCGCAGGCCCGTGTGCAGAAGTTCGGCGCTTTCGCACTCGACCCGATGGCAGCCCTTGATCGGATAGCAGGCAAGCGACTCGATGCGAACCGTCAAAGCTGCCAGACTCCTCGAATCCATCAGTTCCCATCGTAGCCCAAACCATGAAGCTCATCGGCATGTTCGATTCGCCGTTCGTACGGCGTGTGGCGGTTGCCCGCGGTGGCGCTCGCATCGGCCGCGTCTGCGCCGAAGGCGTGATGCAGGAATCCGTTCACTGACCGCGCCGCTCCAGTTCCTCGACTGCGGCGCGCAGCGCGCGCACTTCATCTTCGAGCCGGCTCAAACGCTCGTCCAACGGGGGCCGTGGCGGACTGGTCTGCGCCGGTAACGGCGCGACATCCGCCGGCCCGGCCGCGGTAACCGGGCCCGTGAACAGCTGCGCCCAGCAGGCGTCGCGCCGTCCCGGCTCGCGTGCCAGTCGCACGACGACGGGTCCCGCTTCACGAGTCGCGAGTGTGTGCAGCGCCGACTCGATCCCGTCGGCGTCGGAGAGCGCGGCCATGCGCGGCACGCGGCTGCGCAGTTCACCCGGGGTCTGGGGTCCGCGCAGCAGCAGCTCGCAGACGATACCGAGCTCGACCGGCGTGAATTTGAGCGTGCCGTACTCGGTATTGCAGAAGTTCTGCTGATACTTCGGCACGCGACTGCCGAAGCCCGAGCGTTCGATCACAAGGTGCTTGCGGGAGAGCGTATCGATCGTGCGCTGCACTTCGTCCTCGGCAAGCGCCAGCACCGGATCGCGATTGCTCTTCTGGTTGCAGGCATTCGTCAGCGCATTGATCGACAGCGGGTACTGGTCGGGCGTCGTCACCTGCTTCTCGAGGAGGCAGCCGATGACGCGGGCTTCGGTGGCAGTGAGTTCGATCTTCATGTGAGGTACCGCTGCAGGGCGAACAGGACATAGAGAGTGCCGCCGACGAACATCGCGAGCCCGAGGCGCGAGCGCCACGTCACCCGGCGGGAGACCTCGGCTTCAGTACGGCTCGCGACGAGCAGTGGACGGTCGTCGCCGGGACGGCGCAACTGGTAGTGGATATGGGCGTCAGGCGCTGCCGCGGCGTCGGCCGCCGCGCGTTCGAGCGCCGCGTGGCGCGCACGCTCCCATTCGGCGGCGTCGATGTGCCCGTCGCCGTTGCCATCGAAGCGCTCGATCAGCTTCGCCTGGTCGCGCTTCCAGACGCGCAGCAACTCACCCTGCGCACCCGTCAGAGCCGGCTCGCGACGCTCGAGGAACCCGAGCGCGTACAGCGGATCGCCGTCGTGGATGCGCCAGATCTTGTGTCGCCGGGTCGAACTTTCCTTCACGATGACATCAGGGTCCTGCTCTTCGTCGATCTTCGCTTCACCGGGAGTGATCAGGCACGAGCCGCTGTCATCCTGCAGCGCGAGCGGTTCACTGCTCGCCTCGCGGCGCTCGACACTCCAGTCGCGGTTCCTGCTCCACATGCTGCGCTTCTCGGTCACGACGTTGTACCAGAGGCAGCCGAGAAACTGGATCGGATCGCGGACCGGCTTGCCGCCTGCGCCGCGCGCGGTGCCGGCGAGCTCCACGTAGCCCTTGGCCGCGCTCGCGACCCGCGAAGTCGCGGTGCCCTCGATCAGGTTGGCGGCGCGCATGTTCCGCCGCCACATCAGATAACCGCTGACCGCCGTGATCGCGGCGAACGCGAACACCTGCACTTCGTCAGTCATCGCTGAACTTCAGCAGCTCGGCGGGTCGAAACGCAAACCAGCCTGCCAGCAGGGTCGCCGGAAAGCGTTCGATGGTCACGTTGTTGATGCGTACGCTCTCGTTGTAGAACTCGCGCCGGTCGGCGATCGCGGCCTCGAGCCCGGAGATTCGCTCCTGCAGCGCCCGAAACTGCGTATTGGCCTTGAGGTCGGGATACGCCTCGGCGATCGCTGCGACCTGGGCTACTTCCGCGCGCAAGGCACCCTCGGCGCGCCCGACCGAATATGCGCTTGCACCCTGTTGCGCCGCTACCGCCGCCGCGCGCGTGCTGGTGAGACGCGCCAGCAGGGAAGCCTCGAATCGCGCGTACTGCCGGCAGATGTCGATCAGTTTCGGGATCTCGTCGTTGCGCTGCTTCAGCAGCACGTCGATGTTGGCCCAGGCCTTGACGACGTTGTGCTTGACGAGCACCAGCTGGTTGTAGAGCGCCACCGCGTAAACGCTCGCCACGAACAGCAGCAGCAGGAGCGCGAAGCCGGCCACGGGTGTCAGGCGTCGAAGAGCGCCTTGACGCTGACGTCCGCCTTCTCGGTGCTCCCGAACTCGAGAAGTTTCGCCGGCTTGAAGCCAAACAGGCTCGCGATGATGGATGCCGGGAATTGCTCGATCGTCGCGTTGTTGCTGTTGACGCTTTCGTTGTAAAGCTCACGGCGATCGGAAATGCCGGTCTCGAGACCACTGATGCGCGCCTGCAACTGCTGAAACGACGCGTTGGCCTTGAGGTCGGGGTATGCTTCGGCGACCGCGAAGAGCCTGCCGAGCTGTGCACGCAGTCCGCCCTCGGCAGCGCTGACGCCTGCGATATCACCCGCTTCGCGCGCCGCGTGCACCGAATTGCGCGCCTGCATCACCTTCTCGAGCGTCTCCTGCTCATACTGCATGTACTGGCGGCAGGTATCGACGAGCTTCGGCAGTTCGTCGTGGCGCTGCTTCAGCAGCACGTCGATATTGGACCAGGACGTGGCAACCCGGTGCTTGAGCGCGACCAGGCGGTTGTAGAGCCCGATGCCGCCGACCGCGATCGCGATGAGGATTGCCAAGAATACGAGTGTGCCGAGCATGGTCGACCCCTTGACTGACGGAACCCGGTGGTATTGAGAAAAGCCGCCGCGGCGCAGTATACGGTCGCCACCCGGCGACACGCATGATGTGCTGCACATATCTCGACAAACACGGCACAAACGCACCATGACGGCTGCGCAGCGTCCCGCTACCGTGGGTGCGATGGATTTCCTCTACTCCCTGTATGATGCGCTCGTGAGCGTCAATATACCGTCCGACAAGGCCCGGGCGGTCGTCGATGCCATGGAACGCGACATGGGTACCACCCTCGCCACCAAGTCCGATCTCGACAGCCGGCAGTTGTTGCTACGGCACGAGCTTGAGAGTTTCCGGCGCGAGATGGCGCTCGAATTCGCGACCTCACGCAAGGATCTGGATCAGGGGCTCGCGCTCGTCAGACTCGACTTCGAGGCCGGGCTTGCTGCCGTGCGCAAAGATCTGGAAGCCGGGCTTGCTGCCGTGCGCAAGGACATGGAGGCCGGACTGGCTGCCGTGCGCAAAGACATGGAAGCTGGACTGGCTGCCGTGCGCAAGGACCTGGAAGCCGGACTGGCTGCCGTGCGCAAGGACCTGGAAGCCGGACTGGCTGCCGCGCGCAAAGACATGGAAGCTGGACTCGGGGCGCTCCGCAGGGATACGGAGTCCGGACTCGCGACCCTTCGCAGCGACATGGAGCACGGTCTTGCCGGCCTGCGCAAGGACATGGACCTGATGCGCAAGTCGATGACGATCCAGCTCGGCTCCATGTACGTCGTTGGCATGGGCCTGCTGTTCGCTGCGCTACGGCTCACCTGATCGCAGCGTCAGATGCGTCAGCCGATGGCCTTCACCGCGCTGATCAACTCGGCAGCTGCCTTCTGGCCGTCGCCGTAGAGCATGCGTGTGTTGTCCAGATAGAAGAGGGCGTTCTCGATACCCGAGAAACCCGCCCCCTGGCCGCGCTTCACGACGATGCAGTTCTTCGCCTTGTCTGCATTCAGGATCGGCATGCCGTAAATCGGGCTCGACTTGTCGGTCCGCGCGACCGGGTTCACAACGTCGTTCGCGCCGATGATCAGCGCGACATCGGTCGTCTCGAACTCCGCGTTGATCTCGTCGAGGTCGGCGATGATGTCGTAGGGGACACCCGCTTCGGCGAGCAGCACGTTCATGTGCCCCGGCATGCGGCCTGCAACCGGGTGGATGGCGAACTTCACGGTGACACCGCGATCGATCAGCAACTGCGTCAGCTCCCACACCTTGTGCTGCGCCTGTGCGACCGCCATGCCGTAGCCCGGCACGATGATCACCTTGCTCGCGAAGGCCATCATTACACCGACGTCCGTGGCCTCGATCGGCTTCAAGTTGCCCTTTACTTCGCCGGTCGCCGCGCCGCCCGTGTCGCCGAAGCCCGAGAAGAGCACGTTGCCGAGCGAACGGTTCATCGCCTTCGCCATCAGTTGGGTGAGCAGCGTGCCGGCGGAGCCGACCACGGTGCCGGCGATGATCATCGCGGCGTTGCCGAGCACGAAGCCCTCGAACGCGACGGCGAGGCCGGTAAGCGCGTTGTAGAGCGAGATCACCACAGGCATGTCGGCACCGCCGATCGGCAGGGTCATCGTGAGGCCGAGCACGAGCGCGACCACGAAGAAGCCGGTGATGACTGCAGGCGAGATGTTGAGGTGCAGTGCCACCATGCCGCCCAGTACCAGCGCGCCGATGAGCAGCGCGAGGTTGAAGATCTGCTGGCCACCGAATCGGAACGAGCGATTGATCAGGCCCTGGAGCTTCCCGAAGGCGATCGCGCTGCCGCTGAACGATACGGCGCCGATGAGCCCGCCGACCACGGCGAGTATCATCGTCACGAGGTCGTGCTCGCCGCCCTTGTACAGTTCGACCGCGGCGATCGCTGCCGCCGCGCCGCCGCCCATGCCGTTGTACAGCGCGATCATCTGCGGCATGTCGGTCATCCCGACGCGCTTGCCACTCCACCATGCAATCAGCGAGCCGACGACAATGGCGGCGATGATCAACGGGTAGTTCGTCATTCCCGGATAGAGGAACGTGACGAGCACGGCCAGCAGCATGCCGGCGCCGGCCCACACGATGCCGCTGCGCGCGGTCACCGGCGAGCTCATGCGCTTCAAGCCCATGATGAAGAGGAATGCGGTGAAGAGATAGCTGCCCTGGATCAGCGCATCTGCGGAGAAGAGGTCCGGCATCTCAGTGTGCTCCCCTGGAGCCGTCGCCCTTCTTCGTCCCGCTCGACTTGAACATCTCGAGCATGCGTTCGGTCACGACATAACCGCCAACCGCGTTGCCCGCCGCGAGCAGTACACCGATGAAGCCGATGGTCTTCTCGAGCGGCGTAACCGCCTCGCCAAGTGCCACCATGGCGCCGACGAGCACGATGCCATGCACGAAATTGGAACCCGACATCAGCGGCGTGTGCAGGATGACGGGCACGCGGGCAATGACTTCGTAGCCCGTGAAGGCCGCCAGCAGGAAAATGTAAAGCGCCACTATTCCCGTCATCGCCGTCAGCCCCCAAGGCTCTTGCGCGTCTGTTCGTGTTTCACGGTCCCGTCATGGGTCAGGCAGGACTGCGCGAAGACTTCATCGTCCCAGTCGATGTTCAGCTCGCCGCCCTTGAGGGCGGGCGATAGGAAGTTGTAGAGGTTGCGCGCGTACATCTCGCTCGCGTTGTACGCGAGCTGCGAGGCGAGGTTCACCGGGCCGATCACCTTGACGGCCTGGTGCACGACTGTTTCACCCGCACGGGTGAGCTCGCAGTTGCCACCCTGTTCGGCGGCGATGTCGACGACCACCGAGCCGGCGCGCATGCGCTCGACAGCGGCGCGCGAGACAATCTTCGGCGCGGGGCGGCCCGGAACCGAGGCCGTAGTGATCACGGCGTCGGCCGCCGCGATGCGCGCATCGAGCACTTCCTGCTGCTTCGCCTTCTCCGCGGCCGTCAACTCGCGTGCATAACCGCCGCTGCCTTCCGCGGTGACGCCCACTTCGACGAACTTCGCACCGAGCGATTTCACCTGTTCCTTCGTCGCGCTTCTCACGTCATAGGCCTCGACGACCGCGCCGAGGCGACGTGCCGTCGCGATCGCCTGCAGGCCCGCGACGCCCGCGCCGATCACCAGAACCTGCGAGGGCCGGATCGTCCCCGCGGCGGTCGTGAGCATGGGCATGAACTTCTGCAGGTTGTCCGCCGCGATCAGTACCGCCTTGTAGCCGGCGATCGCCGCCTGCGAGGAAAGGGCATCCATCGATTGGGCGCGTGAAATGCGCGGCACGAACTCCATCGCGAAGTGGGTGATGCGCCCGTCGCACAGCGCCTTCACCTCCGCGTGTTTCGCGTGAGCCTGCGCATAACCGACGACGACGGCGCCCGGCTTCAACGCGCCGATTTGCGCCAGCGTGAGTGGCTGGACGGTCAGCAGGATGTCGGCCGCGTCGAGCACGGCGCCCGACGTGTCGGCCCACTCGACCTGCTTGTAGAGTGCATCGGGAAATTGCGCGGATGCACCGGCGCCGCGCTCGATCAGGACTCGTGCACCGAGTGCCGCGAACTTGCTGGCCACCTCGGGAACGAGGCCCACACGCGTTTCCTGGGGGGTACCCTCGCGCAGCACCCCGATCGTCACCGGCATATCCCGAAGCTCCCCTCTGGCGGGCACGGCGTGGGTTATCAACCACGCGATGCGAAATGTCTCGCAAAATTAACGCTTTGCGGCGTTGAATTGTCGCACAAACCTGCCTAATCTAACAGTGCAATGGAAGGCATCGATCTCGACAGCGCGGATCGGGGGTCTCCTCGCGACCTGCGCATCCTCGCGAGCACTTGTGGCAGCTCGCTCTCCCAGCTCGTGCTCCGCACGGACGTGGCAGGCATGCCGCTCGAGTGGATCGACTACAAGGAAGCGGCGCGGCTCTATCACCAGGAGCAGGTTGCCTATACTTGCGGCCGCTCGATCTTCCGCCTGTGCGGCGGGACGAACGCGCGCACCGGTTGTCGCACCGTACTCGAGGTGAACTCGATCGTCGCGACAGTCGGTCACACGGGTAACCCCGGCAACACGCGTCACGACTACGTACCACCGCTCAACAACCAGACGCTGTTTCGCCGCGACGCGTTCCTCTGCATGTACTGCGCGCAGCGCTTTGCGGCGCGCGAGCTGTCGCGTGACCACATCCGGCCCTTCAGCCAGGGCGGTCGCGATGTGTGGACCAACGTGGTCACGGCTTGCCGCCGTTGCAATAACCTCAAGGCGTCCCGCACGCCGGAGCAGGCACGCATGCAGCTGGTCGCGGTGCCCTTCACGCCCACTTACGCCGAGTACATCTTCCTCAAGGGGCGCCGCGTGCTCGCCGACCAGATGGAGTACCTGCTCGCGCATTTTCCGCGCCATTCACCGCTGCACGAACGGATCAGGGGGCTGCGCGCGTAGCGCTGCGGGCTGCGCGATGCGGGCCAGCAGCGTTGGCTGGCAACCGGTCGACGTAGCCGACCGACGCGTCTGGCCCTAAGCTCGGAGCCCCTGTCCCGGAGCCCGTGAATGCTTTTCCTCGTCGATGCGTCCGTCTATGTCTTTCGCGCCTACTACTCGATGCCACCCGACATGGCGGACGGCGATGGTAATCCAACGCATGCAACCTTCGGCTTCGCGCGCTTCCTCGGGGATCTGATCGAACGGGCAAGGCCGGGGTACCTGGCCGTCGCGTTCGATGAAAGCCTCACCTCGTCATTCCGCAACCAGCTCTATCCGGCGTACAAGGCAAATCGCGACCCCGCGCCGCCCGATCTCCTGTGGCAGTTTGCGCGTTGCCGGGAGTTTTGCGAGCTCGCCGGCGTGCGTCATCTTTCGAGCCGGGAATTCGAAGCCGACGACATCATCGGCGCGCTCGCTGCACGCGGCCGTGCGGCGGGGTTGCCGGTCACGCTGGTCACGCGCGACAAGGACATGGCGCAGCTCGTGCGCCCTGGCGATGTCTACTGGGACTATGCGGCGAACGAGCGCTATCGCCATGACGAGATCGAAGAGCGTTTCGGTTGCGTTCCCGAACGCTTCGTCGACTATCTCGCGCTCACCGGTGACAGTGTCGACAACATTCCGGGTGTCCCCGGCGTGGGGCCAAAGACCGCGGCGGCGCTCATGCGGGAATTCCCGTCACTCGAGGCGCTGTACGCCGACCTCGAGCGCGTGCGGAGGCTGCCGATTCGCGGTGCAGCGAAGTTGCCGGAGAAACTGCTGCAACATCGCGATGCCGCGTATCTTGCGCGGCAGTTGACGGCGATCGCCTGCGACATGCCGCTCGATATCGATCACGCAGCGCTGCGTCCGCGTGCTCCGGACATGGCGAGCCTCACTGCTTTCTTCGACCGGCTCGGCTTCGGCCCGATGCTGCGCCGGCAGGCGGAGCGGCTGGCGGCTCTGTCGGATGCGCACGACGGCCCGGGGGTTGCTACGCTATCGGGGGATGATCGAGGGGTGTTGCCGTGAGTGACAAGAGTATCCGCTCCATTCTGACCGAGGAACGTCTGTTCGAGCCACCGGCTGATTTCGCCGCGCGCGCCAGAGTCCAGGCGACTGATCTTGCGCAACTGCGCTCGCGTGCCGCTGCCGACCCGGTGGCCTTCTGGGCCGATCAGGCGCGCAGCGAACTGGTCTGGGATCGACCGTTCACCCGGACGCTGGATTCCTCGCGGGCGCCGCACTACCGGTGGTTCACCGACGGACAGCTCAACGTGTCGGTCAACTGTCTCGATCGTCATCTCGAGGCTCGCGGCCACAAGACCGCTTTGATCTTCGAGGGTGAACCCGGCGACACGCGCCGGCTTTCCTGGCGCGAACTGCACGCCGAGGTCTGCCGGCTCGCCAATGCGCTGAAGAAGCTGGGTGTCGGCCATGGCGATCGCGTCGTGATCTACATGCCGCTCATTCCGGAATCGATCATCGCGATGCATGCTTGCGCGCGCATCGGCGCGATCCACTCAGTGGTGTTCGGCGGCTTCTCCTCCGTGGCTCTCAAGGATCGCATCGAGGACGCGGGTGCAAAGCTCGTGATCACCGCCGACGGCGGGCATCGGGGTGGGCACGTCATCGCGCTCAAGGAAGCGACCGACAAGGCGCTCGCTGCAGGGTGCCGCTCGATCGAGCGCGTGATCGTGTACCGGCGCGTCGGTCAGCCGGTGACCATGCGCGAAGGTCGCGACCTCTGGTGGCACGACCTCGTTGAAGGCGAGGCTCCGACGTGTGAGCCCGTGTCGGTCGATGCAGAACACCCGCTCTTCCTCCTCTACACATCC
>WBZY01000731.1_pt1 | contig 22362 bp, 25 predicted proteins | sample 5204191 | NCBI WGS metagenome assembly WBZY01 (sample SAMN12344363, study PRJNA552823) | activated sludge metagenome | biome: Activated sludge suspended growth; feature: Anammox Sidestream; material: Wastewater; isolation source: activated sludge from anammox sidestream of wastewater treatment...
TCGCTGTACGCGATGGCGCCGCGCGCCCTCGGCCGGCCCGCGATGCACTCCAAGCGTTCGATGGAGCTGCACTTCTGGATGCACACTGCGGGGCTCATTCTCTACGTCGCATCGATGTGGACGGCGGGCGTCACGGAGGGTCTGATGTGGCGCGCGACGGACCTGAACGGTGCGCTCATCTATCCGTTCATCGACAGCCTGATCGCGATCCGGCCGTTCTACCTGATCCGATTCCTGGGGGGCGTCCTGATCGTCGGCGGCATGGTCGTGATGGCGTGGAACCTGTGGCACACGGCCGCCGATGCGCGTGCACGACTGATCAAGCCGATTCCCGTGCCCATTCCCGAGCCCGAACCGCATCAGGTGCCGGCACCGGTCCCGGCGCGGGCCTGAGGAGTACGGCATGGCACGTGGTTACAAATACTTCGAAGCGATCGAGAAGCACGCCGGCAAGCTCGGCATCTTCACGGCGATCATGGTGTCGCTCGGTGGGCTCGCCGAGATCACGCCACTGTTCGTCGAGGCGCACTCGATCACGGCGAGCGACGGCACAAAGCCCTACGATGCGCTGCGCCTCGCGGGCAAGGACATCTATGTGCGCGAAGGCTGTTACACCTGCCACACGCAGATGATCCGCTCGCTGCGCGCCGAAACGCAGCGCTACGGTGCGTACTCGATCGCCAGCGAATCCGTGTACGACCGCCCGCACCAGTGGGGCTCGAAGCGCACCGGCCCCGACCTCGCGCGGGTCGGCGGCAAGTACTCGGACGAATGGCAGCGACTGCACCTCACGGACCCGCGCGCGGTCGTCGCGGCCTCGAACATGCCGGCGTACCCATGGCTCGCCGAAACGAAGGTCGACAGCGACGACATCGTCGCGCGCATGCGCACGCTCAGGCGCCTCGGCGATCCCTACACCGATGCCGACATCGCGGGCGCGCCGGCCGCGCTCGAGGGCAAGACCGAGATGGACGCGCTGGTCGCCTACCTGCAGGGACTCGGCGTGCACGCCGCGCCTGCGGAGGGCACGCCATGAACGGTGTGTGGATCCAGGTCGCGGGCATCGTGACCGTGATGCTGATGCTGATGTTCGTCGCCATCTGGGTCTGGGTCTGGCATTCCGGCCACAAGACGAAATACGACCGGCTCGCGCGCTTGCCGATGGCCGACTCGGGGGATCCGTCGTGAGCACATTCTGGTCGATGTGGGTGATGTTCCTCGTGCTGCTGAACGCCGGCATCACCGCGTTCCTCTTCGTCTGGGCGCAGAAAGTCGACATCCCGGTGCAGGAAGACGGCACCACAGGCCACGTGTGGGCGCACGGCGTACTGCGCGAGGGCGTGCGGCGCCTGCCCCGCATCTGGGTTGCCGCCTCGGCGTCGTTCTTCATCTGGGGCGTCGGCTACCTGTTGCTGTTTCCGGGCTTTGGCGGCTTCAAGGGGCTGCTCGGCTGGACATCCCACGGCCAGCATGCGCTCGCGGTCGCGGTGAACGACGCGAACATCGCGGAGACGACCGCGCGGTTTGCACAGCTCACGCCGGAGCAGCTCGCGCAGGATCCGGAGGCGCGGCACATCGGCGAGCGGCTGTTCGTCGACAACTGCGCGGCGTGTCACCAACGCAATGCGCACGGCAACCCGCTCCTCGGCGCGCCGAACCTCGTCGACGCCGACTGGACCTGGGGTGGCGACGACGCATCGATCACGCAGAGCATCCTCGAGGGCCGCCAAGGCATCATGCCCCCGCTCGGCGATGCGCTCGGTGTCGACAAGGTCACTGATGTCGCGAACTTCGTGCTGAGCCTCTCCGGCGCCCCGCACGATGCCGCCAAGGCGGCCGCCGGCGCGCCGGAATTCGCGGTGTGCGCGGCCTGCCACGGCCCGGCGGGCGAAGGCAACCCGGCGCTCGGCGCGCCGAAGCTCGCGGACTCGATCTGGACCTGGGGCGGCGGTCTCGCCGCGGTCGAGCAACGCATCAACGACGGTACGCACGGCGTGATGCCCGCATGGAAGTCGCGGCTCGGCGCGGACGATGCACGCGTGATCATCGCGTGGCTGCGCTCGCAGGCGCGGGATCGCATCGCGCAGCCATGAACGACCGGGCCGCATGGTACCGCCAGCCCATCCTGTGGCTGGGTGCCGTGCTGTTCGCGGCGATGCTCGCGGCGAGCGTCGCGATGATCGTGCTCGGCAGCCGCCACGATGACACGGCGCTGCCGACCTCGGGGAGCACCGTGCTCAGGATGCCGGCGGGTCGCGCCGCGCCATCCCCTGCGCCGGAGGCTCCGCAATGAACGCCGCGGCGCGTGGCTGCTGGCACTGCGGGGAACCGCTGCCGGCAACCGGCGCGCCGGTCGCACGGATCGACGGCGTCGATCGTGCGATGTGCTGTCACGGTTGTCGCGCGGCTGCCGAATGGATCGCGCAGCTCGGCCTCGCCGACTATTACCGGCTCCGTAGCGCACCGGCCCCGCGCGCAACTGCCCTGCCGGATGGCGACCGCACGATGAGCCCGTGGTCGCGCCCGGAACTCGAGCGCCATGTCGTTCGCGATCTCGGCGATGACTGTCGCGAGGTGATTCTCCTGATCGAGGGCCTGCGCTGTGCGGCCTGCGTCTGGCTGATCGAGCGCGCGGTGGGCGCCTTGCCCGGCACGCTCGACGTGCAGGTCAATGCCGCGGCGCGGCGTGCGCGCGTCACGTGGCGCGACTCCGAGGGCTCACTCGCACAGATCCTCACGACACTCGCGCGCGCCGGCTACAGCGCCCTGCCGCTCGATGCGGCCGCGCTCGACGACACGCGCCGCCGCGAGCACCGTGCGGCGCTCAAGCGGCTCGTCGTGGCGGGCTTCGGCTCGATGCAGGCGATGATGTACGCGAGCGGACTCTATTTCGGTGCGTTCGACGGCATCGACGCCACGACCCGCGACCTGCTGCGCTGGATTGGGCTCCTCGTCGCGACACCCGTCGTGTTCTACGCGGCCCGGCCCTTCTTCTCGGGCGCCCTGCGCACGTTGCGGGCGCGTCGACTCGGTGTCGATGTGCCGGTCGCGATCGCGATCGCCGCAATCTACGGCGCAAGTATCGTCGAAACACTGCGCGGCGGCGCCGAGGTCTATTTCGACTCGGTCAGCATGTTCGTGTTTATCCTGCTGACGGGCCGCTACCTCGAGATGCGCGCGCGCCATCGCGCCGGCGACCTGACCGACGCGCTTGCGCGCGCGACACCCACGTTCGCGGACCGCCGGCGGGAGGACGGTACGCTCGAGCGTGTCGGCGCGATCGAGCTCGCGGTCGGTGATCGCGTGCACGTCGCCGCCGGCGAGCGCGTGCCGGCAGACGGCCTTCTCGACAGCGCGCGCTGCCGGGTCGACGAGTCGCTGGTCAGCGGTGAATCGGCACCTGTGGCGAGGCTGCGCGGCGATACGTTGATCGCGGGCAGCGTGCTCGTCGAAGGCCCGGCGGAGCTGCGGGTCGAGCGGGTGGGCGCCGCGACGACGCTGGCGGGGATCGTGGCGCTCGTCACGCGCGCGGCGACCACCCGGCCGCGGCTCGCCGCCGCCGGCGAGCGCGCCGCGGCGGGTTTTGTCGCGCGCATACTCGCACTCGCGACGCTCACCGCCATCGGCTGGAGCTTCGTCGATCCATCGCGCGCCTTCACCGCGACCCTCGCGGTGCTCGTGGTGTCCTGCCCCTGCGCATTCGCGCTGGCCGTTCCCGCCGCGATCACGCGCGCACTCGCCGTGCTCGCGCGCCATGGTGTGCTGGTGGTACGCCCCGATGCGATCGAGGGCCTCGCCCGGGCGACCCATGTGATCTTCGACAAGACAGGCACGCTCACGGAGCCTTCGCTTGCCGTCGAACACATTGAAACGTGGCGCGGCATCGATCGTGAGGCGGCACTGCGGCTCGCCGCGGCGCTGGCGCGCGGCAGCCGTCATCCGGCGGCGCAGACCATCGCGGCGCGTATCGGCGCCGGCACGGCGCTGCCGGCCGCGGCGCAACTCCATGCCGAGCCCGGTGGTGGGCTCGAGGGATGCGTCGAGGGGCGAACACTGCGCCTCGGCCGCGCGGACTACGCATTGCGATGCGAGTCGATTCCACCCGAATTTGCCGACGTGATCGTGCTCGCGGATGAGGCGGGCACGCTCGCCGCCTTCCACCTGTCGGAGCGATTGCGCAGCGACGCACACGCCGCGATCGATGCGCTCGCGGCCGACGGGCTCATCCTCGAGATCGCCAGCGGCGACTCGGCGACCAGGGTGGCCGCCGTTGCCGCGCGCCTCGGCATCGCGCGCTCGCATGCACGCCAGCGCCCTGCGGACAAGCTCGCGCGACTCGCGGCGCTGCGCGCGCAGGGCGCGAGGGTCATCGCCGTCGGCGACGGCATCAATGACGCGCCCGTACTCGCGGGCGCCGATGTCTCGGTCGCGCTCGCGAGCGGTGCGGCACTCGCACAGGCGACGAGCGACATCGCGCTCGCGGGCGAGCGGCTCGGCGCGCTCCCCGAGGCACGCGGCATCGCGCGCCGCACCCTCGCGATCCTGCGTCAGAACCAGCGCTGGGCCCTGATCTACAACCTGTCGGTCGTACCGCTCGGCGCGCTCGGCTTCGTGCCGCCGTGGCTTGCGGCGATCGGCATGTCGGCGAGTTCGCTGCTCGTCGTGCTGAATGCGCTGCGCATCGGTCGCGGCGCAGAGCGTGCGCCAGCGAGCCCGCTCGCGCACGTCGAGGCCGCCGCGTGAACATCCTGCTCGTGATGATCCCGCTTTCGATCCTGCTGCTGATCGGCGCAGGCATCGCCTTCTTCTGGGCCGTCGACCACGACCAGTTCGACGACCTCGACACGCCGCGCCTGCTGCCGCTGCTCGACCGCCCCGATGAGGAGCCCGACGAGCCCGACGGGCACGACGAGCGCGACGGACGCGACCGGCTCGGACTGCCGCCACCGTGACGGACCCGATCACGCTCGGCGCAGCGCTGCTGCTCGGTCTCGCCGCGAGCGGCCATTGCATCCTGATGTGCGGCGGCATCACCGCAGCACTCGGGATCGCCACCGCGACGCGCGCGGATGGCCGCCCGCAATGGCGCCTGCTCGCGGGCTATCAGGCCGGTCGCATCGCGTCCTACGCGCTCGCGGGACTCCTCGTCGGCGGCACGCTCGGCGCGCTGATCGACTGGCTCGACATCGAAGCGGTGCGACGTGCGCTGCGGATCCTCGCCGGATGCGCGCTGCTGCTCGGCGCCCTCGTGGCATTCGGCAGCGTGCGCGACCCGGGCAGCGGCCTCGGCCGGCGCCTCTGGGTCAAGCTCGCCCCGCTGGGTCGGCATCTCCTGCCGGTGAATACGCTGCCGCGCGCACTCGGATTCGGCATGGTGTGGGGCTGGATGCCCTGCGGCCTCGTGTACACGATGTTGATGATCGCGGGCCTGCAGCTCGATGGCGCGAAATCGGCTGCGACCATGGCGGCCTTCGGCCTCGGCACGGCGCCCGCGATGTTCGCCACGGCGGCGGGTGCGCAACGTTTCGCGGGCTTCGCGGCCCATCCCGCGGGCCGGCGCGTCGCAGGCAGCGTGCTGCTCGTCTCCGCCGCACTCACCTTCGCAGGCCCGTGGATCGCGCACTTCGCACCGGGTCTTGCGCCCTGGCTGCCGTTCGGCGGCGGCGCGGGCCATGTGCATTAGTGCCGAAGTTGCGCCCGCGCGCCGGCAGTCGTAAGTTTTCATCATGGCTATCGCCTCGCCCTCCCCCCGGGCGGCGCGGACCTCGCGGGAGTACCGCGCGCTCGCAGACCTGCTCGCGCCGGCCGATGTCGCGCTCGACGGCAAGCGGCCCTGGGATCTCGTCGTGCACGATCCGCACTTCGCCACGCGCGTGTTCGCCGAAGGCTCGCTCGGCGCCGGCGAGTCGTACATGGACGGCTGGTGGGACTGCAAACAGCTCGACGAAATGCTGACGCGGGTCATGCGCTCGAACCTCGACCGGCGGCTGCATGCGGCAGGAGTCCTCGGCACCGCGCTGCTCGCGCGCCTGCGCAATCCACAGAGTCGCCGCCGCGCATTCATCGTCGGCGAGAAGCACTACGACGTCGGTGACGACCTGTTCGAGCGCATGCTCGATCCGCGCATGATCTACAGCTGCGGCTACTGGCCGCATGCCGCCGATCTCGCGGCCGCACAGGAACACAAGCTCGACCTCGTGTGCCGCAAGCTCGGCCTCGAGCGCGGCATGCGCGTGCTCGATATCGGCTGCGGCTGGGGCGGCGCGGCGCAGTTCGCCGCGGAACGCTACGGTGTCGAAGTCACGGGCATCACGGTCTCGAAGCACCAGGCCGCCGCAGCGGCCGGGCGTTGCAAGGGGCTGCCGGTCGAGATCCGTCTCGAGGACTATCGGCGGCTCCAGGGGCGCTTCGATCGCATCTGGTCGCTCGGCATGTTCGAGCATGTCGGTGTGCGCAACTACCGCACGTATCTGCGGACAGTGCGCCGGCTGCTCGCGCCCGACGGCCTGTTCCTGTTGCACACCATCGGGTCGAACGTGTCGGTACGCACCACGGACCCGTGGATCGAGAAGTACATCTTTCCGAACTCGATGCTGCCGTCGATCGCGCAGATCGCGCGCGCCGCCGAGTCGCAGTGGGTCGTCGAGGACTGGCACGGCTTCGGGCCGTTCTACGACCGCACACTGCTTGCGTGGTACCGCAACTTCGAGGCGCGGTGGGCGGAAATCGCCGCAACCTACGGCGAGCGCTTCCGTCGCATGTGGCGCTTCTGGCTGCTGTCGTCCGCCGCCTCGTTTCGCGCCCGGCGCAACCAGCTGTGGCAGATCGTGCTCTCGCCGGAGGGCGTGGCGGGCGGCTATCGGGCGGTGCGCTGATGGCGCGCGTCGTCCCGTTCGTGCAGGCATCCCCCGATCCGCCGCGCGCATGGTCCGGCGACTGGCTGATGCGCAGCGTGCTGACGCATCGCCTGCCGGGCGACGTGCTGCGCGCCATGGAGCCGCAACTGGCGGAGATGGAAGCGCTGGCGGCGGGCCCGCTCGCGCGGCGGCAGGCCGACGACCGGCTGCGCGAGCCCCTGCTCACGCACTGGGACGCGTGGGGCAACCGCATCGATCGTATCGAACTCACGCCACTGTGGCGCGAGGCGGAACCGATCGCCGCGCGTTTCGGCCTCGTCGCGATCCCGTACGAGCGCGCACACGGGCGCTGCTCGCGCCTGCACCAGTTCGCGCTCGTGCAGATCTTCCACCCCGTCTCGGACATGTACACCTGCCCGCTCGCGATGAGCGACGGCGCGGCACGGGCCTTGCTCGATGCGGGCAACGCCGCCCTCGTCGAACGCGCCCTGCCGCACCTCACGAGCCGCGACCCGGCCCGTTTCTGGACGAGCGGCCAGTGGATGACGGAATCGATCGGAGGCTCCGACGTCGGCGCATCGGAAACCATCGCCGTGCGCGACACGGACGACAGCTGGCGACTCTACGGGCGCAAGTGGTTCACGTCCGCCGCCACGTCGCAGATGTCACTCACGCTCGCGCGGCCCGAAGGCGGCGGGAGCGGCGGCACCGGACTCGCCATGTTCTACCTCGAGACACGCGACGCCGACGGCCGTCTGAACGGCATCCGCATCGACCGGCTGAAGGACAAGCTCGGCACGCGAAAGGTGCCGACTGCCGAGCTCACGCTCGACGGCGCCCGCGCGCGGCTCGTCGCCGGCGCGACCCACGGCACGCGCGCGATCGAACCTATGCTCGGCATCACGCGGGCGTGGAACAGCGTCTGCGCGGTCGCCTTCATGCGCCACGGTTATCTGCTCGCGCGCGACTACGCGGAAAAGCGCCGCGCATTCGGCGCAAGACTCGCAGACCTGCCGCTGCATGCGACCCAGCTCGCCGACCTCGACGCGGAGTGCGCGGGCGCCATGGTCCTCACCTTCGAGCTGCTCGAGCTGCTCGGCCGCCACGAGAGCCGGGAGATCGACGACGCCGGTGCGGCGCTGCTCAGGCTCCTCACTCCGCTCGTCAAGGCCGTCACCGGCCGCCAGGCCGTGGCCGCCGCGAGCGAAACGCTCGAGGCCTTCGGCGGCGCCGGCTACCTCGAAGACACCATGCTGCCGGTGCTGCTGCGCGACGCGCAGGTGCTGCCGATCTGGGAGGGCACGACCAATGTGCTCTCGCTCGACGCGCTGCTGCGGGCCGACTTCACCGAAGGGGTTGCGGCCTTGCGCGCCCGTGCTTTCGCCGCGTGCGCGAGTGCTGCGGATTCAGAGCTGCGTGCCGCCGCCGATACGGCGCTCGGCATCATCGATCACTGGATCGCATGGCATGCAGCCTGCCGTGACCCGACTGCGCTGCAGGCTGCGGCGCGGCATCTCGTGCTGTCACTCGGCCGCGCGTTCGAACTCGCGCTGCTCGTCGAGCTCGCGTCAGCGCCCGGATTGGGCGGCAACACCGCCGCGGCACGCCGCGCATGCCTGCGCCTGCACGCTCAGGCGACGAATGTCACGAACAGGTAGGTGAGGCCGAGACTGCAGGTAGCCGTGGCGACGGCGATCACCACGGCGGCAATCACCGGACGAATCCCGACCTCGCCGAGGTTCGTCAGCGACAGATTGAGCCCCACCGCCGTCATGCCGCAGATCAGGAACAACTCGGATGTCGCCTGCGCGACATCGAGAAACATGGCCCAGTTGCCGGCCGCGGCTGCGTGATCGGTGACCAGATGGTCGCCGAGCGCGCGCACCATCACGAGCACGACGAACGCGATGACGAATCCGGGCACGACGGGACGACGGCGCGCCGCCGGCGCATCGGCGGCTCGCCCCGCCCGGGTCGCACGCGCATGGGCAGCCCAGGCGAACGCGGGCACCAGCAGGATGATCGAGAGGTTTCGCAGCAGCTTGGTCGCGCTCGCCACCGCAACGGCGTCGGGCGAGTCGAACTGCTGCGCGTAGATCAGGGCAGCGCCGATCACCTGCGACGTATCGTGCACGGCGGTGCCGAGAAACACGCCCGATGGCAGCGCTGCGCCGCCGAAGACGGCGGCGGCGAGCCACGGATAGAGCAGCATCCCGGTACTGCCGATCAGCACGACGCACGCGAGCGCCGTGCCGGTGTCGATGTCGCGCGCCCGGATCGCGGGCGCCGTCGCGACGATCGCGGTGCACCCGCAGACCGCGGAGCCCACCGCGAGCAGGCTCTGCAGTCCCGGCGACAGGCCGAGCAGGCGCCCGATCCACAGGCTGACGCCCACCGCGACGGTGATGCAGGCGATCACCACCGGTAGCGCCACGAGCCCCACGCCGGCGAGACCGGGCAACGTCAGTCGCAGGCCGACGAGTGCGATGCCGACACCGAGCAACGTGCCGAGGATCCAGCGAACGCCGACTTCCGTGCGCGCGCCGAGGCCGACGAAGTGGCGCCACAACACGCCGAGCACGATGCCGAGAAGGACCGGGCTCACGGGAGACGCACGGCCATCGACGAGCGCACGACCGATTTCGTGCGAGCCGAACTTCGCGAGCAGCGCGAGGGCGATCGCGAGCGCGACGCCCGGCAGCGCCGCGCGGCGCGCGTTGGCAAGGATGGCCGCGCGCACCGTCATTCAGCGCGGACTGGGCAGTCCGATCGCATCGCCCGCAGGCCGGGCGGCGAGACGCGAGCGCTGCGTCACCATGCGCTGGTACAGGCGGGTCAGGCAATTGCTCGCGGTGCGCTCGAAGAGGAATGGCAGCACCGCGTGCACGAGGCATGCAGCACCCGCCAGGACCATCGAGGCCCCGCAGCGCGAGGCGACGCCCATGTGCTGCAGGTACGTTTCGCCCACGGACCGCGGGTGCGCGGTAAAGGCATTGCGGAGACTCATCCGGCGAACCGTACCGGCTCGGCGGCGCAATTTGGGTGCGAAGAACTGGACAATCGCCCGTGATTCGATACGATCGTTTCGTATTATGCTAAAGGCGAGAAACGATATTTCATGGACAGGATAGACCGCGGTATTCTGGATCTGCTTCAGCGGGACGGATCGCTCGGCGTGGCGGAGATCGCCGAGCGCGTCGGGTTGTCGAAGGCGCCGTGCTGGCGACGCATCCGCCGCCTGCAGGAAGACGGCGTCATTCGCCGGACCGTGGCGCTGCTCGATCCGAAGAAGCTCAATGTCGGCACGACCGTGTTCGTCACGGTGAAGACGTCGAACCACAGCGAGGCCTGGTACAAGCGCTTCCTGCACACGCTCGACCAGATCCCGGAAGTGGTCGAGATCTACCGGATGAGCGGCGAGGTGGACTACCTCCTGCGCATCGTCGTGCCCGACATCGACGGCTATGGCACCGTGTACAAGAAGCTGATCGCCGGCTGCGAATTCCTCGACATCAGCGCGAGCTTCGCGATGGGCGCGATCAGGCACACGACCGCGCTACCGCTGGATCACCTCGTCCTCGGCTGACCGGGCACGCGCCCGTTCGCGATGGATGCTCGCACGCATCAGCAGCATCGCCGTCACGGGCGAAGTCATCACGACGAACACCGTGATCAGCAGCGCGTGCAGCACGGGCCGTTGCGCCACGGCCGAGCCGACCACGATCGTCGCGATGACGAGGCAGCCGAGCCCGAGCGTGTTGCCCATCGAGGGCCCGTGCATCCGCGCCTGGAAGCTGCGCAGTCGCACGAGGCCGAGCGAGCCGACGAGCGCCAGCAGCCCGCCGGCGACGAGCAGCAGCGCGACCGGCAGTGCGATCCACGGCGACTCGATGCCGCTCATGGCTCGATGACCTCCCCGCGCAGGAGGAACTTCGCGAGTGCCACCGAACCCACGAACCCGAACAGCGCGATCAGCAGCGCAATCTCGAACCACGCGCCCGACCCGACACGCAGGCCGTAGGCGAGAAGCATCGCCATCGCATTCACATAGAGCGTATCGAGGCCGAGCACGCGATCCTGTGCGGCGGGGCCGCGGATCAGCCGCCAGGTCGCGAGGCACATCGCGAGGCCAAAGCAGGCAGATGCGAACCATGCGGCGAGAGCGACGAGGCTTCCCATGTTCATGGCTGGAAGATCCTGATCAGCGGGCGTTCATAACGGCGCTTGATCGTCCGTATCCATGCCGCCTCGTCCTGCAGGTCGAGCACGTGCAACGTGAGCCGGCGATGTTCGACGGAGTGCTCGACCCAGACCGTGCCGGGCGTCGACGTGATGATGGTCGCGAGCACCGCGAGTCCGTGCGGATCGTGCAATTCGAGCGGGATCTCGAGGAAGCCCGAGTGGATCTCGCGCCGCCGCACGAGGCCGAGGATGATGCGGCCGACGGCGATGTTCGAGCGCACGATGTCGACGAACACCGTGACGAGGAGCCCCGCCGCAAGCCACGGACGGTAGAGCCGGGGGCGTAGCGGCCGCATTTTCGAGCCCCACCACACGAGGGCCGCCGCGAATGCGGCGCCGAGCACGATCTGCCCCGGCGAGAACGTGTCGTTCATCACGAGCCACATCGCGGCCAGCGCGAGCACCAGCACCGGAATGCCACGCGTCATCGGCTGCCCTCCGTGGCGAGCACCGTTTCGATGTAGATTTGCGGCGAGCGCAGCGATGCCGCAGTCGATTCGAAGAACCGCATCACGGGACCGGCGGCGACCGTCAGCCCGATGCACATCAGCACCAGCATGGCGACCGGCCCTGCCTCGAGTACACGCAGGCGCGGCGTATTGCGCCCGGTGACCGACCAGAACAGGCGCATGCCGATGCGCGTGAGTGCGATGAGGCTCGCGAGGCCCGCGGCCAGCGTGACGAACACCAGCATCCACGCCGCTGTCGCCCATGGTGCTCCCTGCGCGGCATGGATCGCCGCGGAGAGGATGGCGAACTTCGCGATGAAGCCCGACAGCGGCGGGGAGCCCGTCACGAGCAGCACGCAGAATGCGAACATCAGCCCCATGAACGCCATCGCCGCGGGAATCGCCACGCCCACCTCCGCGTCCTGCTCCGGAACAGGTGGCGCGCGGCGCACACCATACGGCACGTAACCTCCCGCGGGGAGGAGCGCCGGTTCGGCGGCTGCGGACGCCGGCTTCGGCGGAGAGCGCCACGCGCGCTCGGTCATGCCCGTCAGCATGAAGAAGGCCCCCGTCGCGAGCACCGAGCCGACGAGATAGAAGAGCGCCGGAGCGAGCAGCGGCGGGTGATCGAGTCCCATCACCATCAGCAGCAGGCCCGACGAGACGATCACCGAATAGCCGACGAGGCGCGACAGCTGCTGGGCGGCGAGCGTGCCGACGATGCCGAATCCCATCGTCGCGATGCCGAGGTAGTAGAGCCCGCCGCGGAACAGGTCGGGCCGCAGCAGCGCGCTGCCGTCGAGGTGGGCGAGCGCATCGGCGCTGCCGATCAGCGAACCGAGGCGCAGCAACGCGTAGATACCCACCTTGGTCAGGACGGCAAACACGGCGGCCACCGGCGCGCTCGCGGCCGCATAGGTGCCCGGCAACCAGAAATTGAGCGGCCAGCAGCCGGCCTTGGTCAGAAAGGCGACGGCGAGGATCGCCGCGGCCGCGTCGAACAGCGTGCGATCCGCGATCGACAGCGCGGCGGCGCGCGCGGGCAGGTCCGCGAGGTTCAGAGTGCCCGTCACACCGTAGATCAACGACACCCCGACCAGCAGCAGCAGCGAGCCGGTGAGATTCACGACGATGTAGTGCAGCCCGATCCTGACCCGTTGCGTGTTCGAGCCGTGCAGCAGCAGGCCATAGGACGCGGCCAGCAGGATCTCGAAGAACACGAACAGGTTGAACAGGTCGCCCGTCAGGAACGCGCCGTTGACGCCCATCGACAGCAGCTGCAGCAGCGCGTGGAAATGCGGACCGACGCGGTCCCAGTAGGCGAGCGAATTGACGAACGCCGCGAGCGTGACGACCGCGTTCAGCACCAGCATCAGCCCCGTCAACCGGTCGATCACGAGCACGATGCCGAAGGGTGCGGGCCATCCGCCGATCGCATACGCACCGACACCCTGCGACCAGATGTCCGGAAAGGCTTCGGTCGTGAGCGCAAGCAGCGCGACGGCCGCAGCGAGCTGCACGACGATCGACACCGATGCGACGGCGACACGCAGCACGCGCGCACGCTCGGTGAGAAAGAGGATCACCGCGGCCGCGGCGAGCGGCACGACGATCGGCACGACGGGCAGGTGCGCGAACCAGGCGCTCATCCGGATTCCCGCCCGTCGACATGGTCGGTGCCGGTGAGTCCGCGCGCCGCGAGCAGCACGACGAGCAGCAGCGCCGTGGTCGCAAAGCCGATCACGATCGCGGTCAGCACCAGCGCCTGGGGCACCGGGTCGGCCATCTGCGCCGCGTCCGCGACCATTCCCGGGGCGACGATCGGTGCTCGCCCGACGACGAGGCGCCCCATCCCGAAGATGAAGAGGTTCACGGCATAGGACAGGAGCGCGAGCCCCACGATCACCTGGAACGTGCGTGGCCGCAGCAGGAGCCAGACGCCGGAGCCCGTGAGCACACCGATGGCGAGGGCGAAGAGCGCCTCCATGTTCAGCCCCCTGCCCCGTCGCGCGCGAACGACTCGCGCGCGCTGCGAAACGACTGGTGTGCCAGCGAAACGAGCATCAGCGAGGTCGCACCGATGACCACGAGGTATACGCCCACATCGAACAGCAGCACGCTCGCGAGGTGCACCGGACCCACGAGGGGCAGCGTGACATCGGCGCCGAGACTCGCGAGGAACGGGCGCCCGGCGGCCCAGGCGAGCAGGCCCGCGCCGCCCGCGGCGGTGAGGCCGAGCGCGACCCAGTACTGCGGGTGCACACGCATGCGCCACTCGACCCACTGCGCGCCGCTCACCATGTACTGCGTGATGAAGGCCGTCGCCATGACGAGGCCGCCGACAAATCCGCCTCCCGGCGCGTCGTGCCCGCGCAGCAGCAGGTAGACGGCGACGAGGCCGGCCATCGGCAGCAGCAGGCGCACGAGCACCGCCGGAATCCGCAGGTCGCCACCCGGCAGCAATTCCCCGGGGTTGAAGGCGCGAATGCCGCTCTCCGCGATCGACGCACGCTGCGCGCGCGGCACGTCGATGCTCTCCGGCGCGGGGCGAAAGCGGCGCAGCAGCGCATAGACGGTGAGCGCGACGATGCTGACGACCGTGATCTCCCCGAGCGTATCGAAGCCGCGGAAATCGACGAGGATCACGTTGACGACATTGCGCCCGCCACCCTTCGGCAGTGCGTGTTCGACGAAGAATTGCGCGAGCCCCTCGACCGGCGCGTGGGTCAGCACGGCAAAGGACAGCGCCGCGAGGCCCGCGCCGACGATCACGGCGAGGGCGAGGTCGCGCGCGCGCCTCAAGCGCGCCCGGCGCGTGCGGCGATCCGGATCGTCGAGATCGAGGCGCCGCGGCAGCCAGCGCAGGCCGAGCAGCAGCAGGACGAGCGTCACGACTTCGACGGCGACCTGCGTCAGCGCGAGATCGGGCGCGGAGAACCACGCGAACGTGAGGCTGGTAAAGAGCCCGGCGCCCCCCAGCATGATCAGTGCCGCGAGCCGGTGGAACTTCGCCTGCACGGCGGCCCCGACCGCGCAGACACAACCGACGATCCACACGAGCGCGTACACGGGGTCGACCGGCGTCAGGCCGGCGGCGCCGCGCGCGAGGCCGTGGGTCGCGATCGGAATCGCCCCGACCGCGAACGCCATGCTGATCATCATCAGCAACTGCAATTGCAGGCGCCGCGACGACGCGAAGCGCACCATCCGCTCGGCCACCCGGTGCAGCACGACGATCACGATGTCGAACACGCGCCGCCCGTCGAACGGCGCACGCAGCGGCGCGCCACCCGTGGCGCGCTGACCGTAGAACCAGCGCAGCAGGTAAAGGCCGATGCCCCCCGCGAACGCGATTGCGCTCATCAGGAACGGCACCGTGAACCCGTGCCACACGACGAGGCTGTACGGCGGCGTTTCCGCACCGAGGATCGATTGCACGGCGAGTGCGAGCACGGGGCCGATCGTACGTGCGGGGAAGATGCCGACCAGCAGGCACGCGGCGACGAGCAGCATGCTCGGCAGCAGCATCCAGCGCGTCGGCTCGTGCGGCACGCGCGGCAGATCCTGCGCGAGCGGGCCGTAGAACACCTGGTGGATGAGCCGCAGCGAGTACGCAACGCTGAATGCGCCGGCCATCGTCGCGATCGCGGGCAGGCCGACCCGCAGCAGCAGCCCGTCGCCCGCGAAAATCGTTTCGGCGAAGAACATTTCCTTCGACAGGAAGCCGTTGAGCAGCGGCACGCCCGCCATGGCGGCCGCCGCGACGACGGCCACGGTGGCGGTGATCGGCATCGCGTGGGCGAGCCCGCTCAGGCGCCGCAGGTCGCGGGTCCCCGCCTCGTGATCGACGATGCCCGCGGCCATGAAGAGCGTCGCCTTGAAGGTCGCGTGGTTCATCATGTGAAAGACCGCCGCCACGAGCGCGAGGCGGCTGTTCATGCCGAGCAGCAGCGTGATGAGACCGAGGTGGCTCACGGTCGAATACGCGAGCACGCCTTTCATGTCGCGCTGGAACAGCGCCGCCGCGGCCCCGATCAGCAGCGAGGCGAGTCCCGCACCGCACACGACGGCAAACCACAGGTCGGTGCCCGCCAGCACGGGCCACAGGCGCGCGAGCAGGAACACGCCCGCCTTCACCATCGTGGCCGAGTGCAGGTAGGCAGATACCGGGGTCGGTGCCGCCATCGCGTGGGGCAGCCAGAACTGGAACGGGAACTGTGCGCTCTTCGTCAGCGCACCGAGCAGGACAAGAACGAGCATCACCGGATACCACGGGTGCGATTGCACCGCCTCGGCCGCGGCGAGCACCTGGTCGAGCTCGAAGCTGCCCGCCATCGTGCCGAGCATGATCACGCCGGCGAGCAGGCAGAAGCCGCCGGCCGCCGTCACCGTGAGGGCCATGCGCGCGCCGTGCCGCGCATCGACGCGGTGGTACCAGTAGGCGATCAGCATGAAGGAGCTGAAGCTCGTCAGCTCCCAGAAAATGGCGAGCTGGACCAGGTTGCCGGACAGCACGATGCCGAGCATCGATCCCGTGAACGCGAGCAGGAACGAGAAGAAGCGCGGTACCGGGTCTTCCGGCGACAGGTAATAGCGCGCGTAGATCACGACGAGCGTGCCCATCAACGACACGAGCAGCGTGAAGAGCCACGCGAAGCCGTCCATGCGCAGGCTGAAGGCGAGTCCCGCCTGTCCGAGCCAGGGCAAGACGAAGCGTACGACGCCGTCGTCCGCGATCTGCGGGTACAGCCCGAGCGTGAGCACCGTGCAGGCGAGCGCGCACACGCCTGCGAGCCACGCCTCGGCGTTGCGCGCATTCGCCGGCAGGAAGGCGGCGCACAGGCTGCCGAGGAACGGCAGCAGCACGATCAGCGCCAGTGTCATGAGCGACTCCGCATCCGGCGCATTCTGGCACAGCCGGCGCTCGCGGCATCGTCAGTCGATGGCCCCCTGCGCGAGGAGGCGCGCGCCGAGGCCGCAGAAATACAGGTAGCCGCGCAACTCGCCGAATCGCGAGATCGTGGCATCGAGCTTGCGTGCGTCCCGCGTGCCGAGCAGCAGGTGCAGGTTGCGCTGCGCGCCGACATCGCCCGGCGGAAACATGTCGAGCCGACCGAGCCCCCGCAGCAGGACGAGCCCTGCCGTCCATGGCCCGACACCGCGCAGCCCGACGAGGTGCTCGAACGCGGCCGGGGTCGCGAGCGCGTCGAGGTCGGCCGCGCGCAACTCGCCACGGTCGATCAGCCTCGCGAGTTCCCGCAGCGTGCGTGCCTTCTGCGTCGAGAGGCCGCAGGCACGCAGTGCCGCCGGGCTCGCCGCGGCAATCACCTCCGCGCGCGGAAATGCGCGCTGTCCCGCGGCGTCGCCGAAGGCCGCACCAAATCGGTCGACGAGCCGCCCGCTCACCGCGATGCCCGCATCGAGACTCACCTGCTGAAACGGCACGACACTCGCGAACGTCTCGAACAGATCGGCGAACCGCGGCGGGCGCAGCCCTCGCAGCGAGCGCGCGGTGGCCGACATCGTCGGCTCGCCCTCGGCACGCTCGGCGAGCGGCGCCGGATCGATGTCGAGCCCGAGGATGCGGCGCAAGCGCCGCGTCACTTCGCGCCGTGCCGCCGCGTCCACGGTCCCGCTCGCCGCACGCAGCGTGCACTCGAGCACGGGGGCATCCGTGCGGCCGCGGTTGCGCACCTCTGCGAGCACGAGCCCGCCCGGCAGGTCGAACACGCGTCGATAGGCGCTGCCGTCCCACACGTCGACGCGATTTGCCGGCCGGCGCTGCAGCACGCGCACGGTCGCCGCGAGATTGAATGGGCCGCGCGTCGCGAGTTTCACCGGATCGCAGTCACCGCTTCGCGGCGAGGAAATCGCGCAGCACGACCGCGCTGTTGTGCTCGGTATCGCGGGCGGCGTAGAGCAAGGTGACCGTGCCGCGCTTCGCGGCCGCCTGCAGCGGCTGCCAGTGCGCGGGCGCCGCCACGAGCTCCGCGTGATAGCGCCGCCTGAACTCGGGCCAGCGCTCCACACGGTGGGCGTACCAGATCCTGAGCGCTGCGCTCGGCGCCACGTCCTTCAGCCACTCGGCATCCGCGAGCGCCTCCTTGCGCACCCCGCGGGGCCACAGGCGCTCGACGAGAAAGCGGCGGCCGTCGGCCTTTTCGTGCGCCTCGTATACGCGCTTGACGCGGATCATGTCAGGCAGCCACGGCGAGGCAGCCGCCGAGCATCGCATCGGCGGCCTCCCAGTCGACCAGTTCCTCGAGGAACACCCGGATGTAGGCGGCGCGCCGGTTCTGGTGATCGAGATAGTACGCGTGCTCCCACAGGTCGAGCGCGAGCAGGATCGTGTGGCCGCGGACGAGCGGCGTCTCGCAGCCACGCGTCGCGACGATGCGCAGGCGCCCGCCGTACCAGGTGAGCCAGAGCCAGCCGTTGCCGAACACCGAGGCGGCGGCGCCCGTGAAGCGGCGCACGAAGCGCCGGTAGTCGCCGAAGCGCTCGTCGATGGCCACGGCGATCGCGCCACGCGGTGGGCCACCCCCGCCGATGCGCATCGAGCGCCAGAAGCAGTCGTGGTTGCACGCCTCGGCTGCGTGACGATGGAGGGCGGCGAGGCGGCGGGAACCCCGGGACTCGCGCACGAGATCCTCGAGCGCGCGATCGGCGAGGCCGAAGTGACGGGCGAGCGCGAGCGTGCGCTCGTAGTGGTCGATGTGATGCCGGGAAAAATGAAAGGACAACGTGTCCCGCGACATGGCCGGCTCGAGATCTCCGGGCGCGAAGGGCAGAACAGGCAGTGGAATCATCGCGCCCTCGCGTGACGTGCGGCCGTGAGCACCTTTGTGACCACGCACGCGGCGATTCGTTCCAGGCCTCGCATGACAACGCCGCCACGTCCGCCGCCTAGGCCCGCGGCACGACGAGGATGTCGCACTCGATCGCGCGCAGCACATGCTCGGCCACGCTGCCGAGCAACGCGCGCGCGATGCCACCGAGACCTCGCGTGCCGATCACGAGGAGGTGCGGCGCCCGCTTCGCCACCGCGTCCCGAATCGCGTCGAACGGCGGGCCGCGCTCGATCTGCAGGTCGGCCGGCTGCACGGCGAGGCCCACTTCCCGCAGGAAGCCCTGCAACCGCTCGAGCGCCTCGCGGCTCCAGTTCTCGGTGTAGGCCGCCGCCGTGTCGGGGATCGCGCCCGCCGTCTCGAGCATGCCGGCGTAAACCGGCTCCCAGGCGTGCACGACCGCGACGTCGCCGTCGAGCAGCGCGAAATCACGCGCAGTACGCACCGCGCGCGCCGACGCCGCCGAGGCGTCGAGCGCGAGCAGCACCCGCTGGTAATGACCCGAATAATCCGAGCTGACGACCAGCACGGGCAGGCGATCGGCGCGCACGACACGCTCAAGCGTCGTGCCCACGAACACGTCGAGCAGCACGCGACGCCGGTGCACCCCCATCACGATCAGCTCCGCATTCCAGTCGCGCGCATAGCGCGCAATGGTTTCCGAGGCGTGTCCCGCGACGACTTCGATGGCGGCAATGGCCTCGGGGCCGCCCGGTGCACGCGCCGCATCGGTCTCGAGATGCGCGCGGGCCTCGGCAAGGCGCGCTTCGACGAAGTGCTTCGGCTGGTCGTCGTCGACCACGTGCAGCAGCAGCAGTTCAGCCCCGTACTGCCGTGCGAGCAGCGCCGCGCGACGCACGGCGCGGTCGGCGCGCGTCGAGAGGTCGGTCGCGCACAGCAGCTTCCTCACAGCAATGCGTGCTCCACGGCCGGATGGACGATGCGGCCGCCGACGATATTGAGCCCAGCGTGCAATCCCGGATCGCGCGCCGTCGCGTCTTTCCAGCCGCGTGCGGCGAGCTCGTGCACGTAAGGCACCGTCACGTTGTTGAGCGCGAAGGTCGAGGTGCGCGGCACGGCGCCCGGCATGTTCGTCACGCAGTAGTGGATCACGCCCTCCTCCACGTAGGTCGGGTCGGCATGCGAGGTCGGCCGGCTCGTCTCGAGACAACCGCCCTGGTCGATCGCGATATCGACCGCGACGGCACCCGCGCCCATGCGCCGCAACATTGCGCGCGTCACCACGCGCGGCGCCGCGGCGCCCGGAATCAGCACCGCGCCGATCAGCAGATCGGCGCCGGTGAGGGCCGTCTCGATCGTCTGCGGTGTCGAGAAGAGAATACGCGCACGACCGCCGAATTGCAGGTCGAGTTCGCGCAGGCGTGGCACGGAGCGATCGAGCACCGTGACCTCGGCGCGCAGGCCCACGGCGATCTCGGCCGCGTGAGTACCGGAAACACCGCCGCCGATGATGACGACGCGAGCCGGCGCCACGCCCGGCACCCCGCCGAGCAGCACGCCGCGCCCACCGAACGCCTTGGTGCCGTACTGCGCGCCGATCTGCACGGCCATGCGCCCGGCCACTTCGCTCATCGGCGTCAGCAGCGGCAGTGAACCGTCCGGCGCAACGACTGTTTCGTAGGCGATCGCCGTACAGCCAGAAGCCATCAGCGCCTCGGCCTGCGCCCGATCGGCGGCGAGATGCAGGTAGGTGAAAAGCACCTGGTCGCGCGTGAGCCGCCGACATTCTTCGGGCTGCGGCTCCTTTACCTTGACGATCAGTTCGGCGGACCGGAACGTCGTCTCGGCATCGCGCCCGATCCTGGCGCCCGCCGCGGCGTAATCCTCGTCGCTGAATCCGATGCCCGCGCCCGCGCCCGTCTCGACGGTCACCGTGTGCCCCACCGTCACGAGGCCTCTCACGGCATCGGGCACCAGCCCGACGCGATACTCGTGGTTCTTGATTTCACGCGGCACACCGATCTGCATGGTTCGACTCCCGGCTCGTGACCGCATTCTGGAGCGACGGACACCGCAGGCGCTGCCATTTTCAGGACAATTGCCGGCCATATGCGCAATAATCCCGCGCATGGACAGTGCAGATCGACGACTTCTTGCGTTATTGCAGCGCGATGGCCGCGCGACGAACGCCGCGCTGGCGGCCCAGCTCGGACTGTCCGAATCGGCGTGCCTGCGCCGGATGCGCCGGCTCGAGGAATCCGGCGTGATCCGCGGCTACGGTGCGCGCATCGATGCCGGCGCCGCCGGCTTCACGGTGCGCGTGCTCGTGCGCATCACGCTCAAGAGCCAGACCGACCGCGACTTCAGCGCCTTCGAGCGCGCCGTTCAGGCGGTGCCGAACGTGATCGACTGCTTCCTCACCACGGGCCAGTGGGACTACGAGCTGATCGCGATCGCGCACGATGCAGCCGACCTCGAGCGGCTGCACAGCACGGTGCTCACGAAACTGCCGGGAGTGGCGCGCGTGGAGTCGAGCTTCGTCCTGCGCCACGTGGTGCGCCAGGTGCCGCTGCCGCTCGATCGCTGAGCGGCTCCTCGCGCACGACCTTGACGACGCGCAGACGCCTGAGGCCGCCGGGCATGCGCCATTCGACCTCATCGCCCTCTCGATAGCCGAGCAGCGCCGTGCCGAGCGGCGCGAGTACCGAAATGCGGCGCGCGGCGAGATCGGCCTCCGCAGGCAGCACGAGCGTGTACTCGTCTTCGCGGCCGGTGCCGAGATCGCGCACGCGCACGCGCGCACGCATCGTGATCACGTCGGGGGGCACCTCGTCGGCGAGGCGCACGATGGCGCGCTCGAGCTCGGCCCGCAGTTCTTCCAGGTGTGCCTGGTCGTGCGCGGAATCGTCCTGCGCGCCGAGAAGGGCGCGCAGGCGATCGGCGTCCGACTCGCTGACCACGATCGGGTTCTGTCTCACGGTTCTGCTCCAGAGGAATGGCCCCTTTGTAGCTGACGCAGTCAGTTAGATCAATTAGAATTACTGCAACTGCATGTTTTGTTTTATCTAAGTCCATGGCTGCACACGGACGATTGAATTACCAGCATCTGTACTATTTCTGGACCGTGGTACGCACCGGCAGCCTCGCCAGGGCGGCGGCGGAACTGAACCTGTCCATCCCGACGATCAGCGCGCAGTTGCGCACGCTCGACGAGCGCCTCGGTGAGCCATTGCTCGCAAGAGGCGGTCGTCGCCTCGTCCCGACCGACGCCGGCCGCACCGCCTTTCGTTATGCCGAAGGAATCTTCCGCCTCGGCCGCGAATTGCAGGAGGCGCTTGAGCGTGGCCCCGCGGCGCGCCCGCTGCGGCTTGCGGTCGGCCTCGACGACGTGCTGCCGAAGGCGCTCGCCCAGCGCCTGCTCGCGCCTGCGTTCACGCTCGAGCGCACGCTGCGCTTCGTGTGCCACGAAGGCACGCTCGAGCGCCTGACTGCGGCGCTCGCGGTGCAGGACCTCGATGTCGTGCTGTCGGACGCGCCGGTGCCGCCGGCGCTCGGCATCCGGGCGCACAGCCATCGGCTCGGCGCCTGTGGTGTCTCGTGGATGGGCACGCGGCGTCTCGCCAGGAGGTTGCAGGCCCGCTTTCCGTCATCGCTCGATGGCGCCCCGGTGCTGCTGCCGACCGATGATACGGCGATCCGCCGCGCGCTCGACCAGTGGTTCGAGCGGCATCGCCTCCACCCCGTCGTCATCGGCGAGTTCGAGGATTACGCGTTGCTGCTCGAATTCGCGACGGCGGGTCACGGGCTCATCGCCGTGCCCGACGTGCTCGTGCGCCCGCTGCAAGGCGACGCCGGCCTCGCGGTGCTCGGCCCGGCCCGGCCCGTGCAGGCGGAGTTCTATGCCGTCACGCCCGCACGCGAGATCGGCCACCCCGCAGTCGCCGCGCTGTGCGACGGTGCGGCCGCGCTGTTCAGCCCGACTTCCCGTCCACGCGCGAGCGCGTG
>WBZY01000732.1_pt1 | contig 22308 bp, 19 predicted proteins | sample 5204191 | NCBI WGS metagenome assembly WBZY01 (sample SAMN12344363, study PRJNA552823) | activated sludge metagenome | biome: Activated sludge suspended growth; feature: Anammox Sidestream; material: Wastewater; isolation source: activated sludge from anammox sidestream of wastewater treatment...
GACCGGTCTCCGCGGCGGTCATCGCCATCGAGATCGTCTCGGCGTCGCGCAGCTCGCCGACCAGGATCACGTCGGGGTCCTCGCGCATCGCCGCGCGCACGCCTTCCGCAAAGGAGGGGATGTGGGTGCCGAGCTCGCGCTGGATCACCTGGCTCTGCTTGCTCCGGTGCACGAACTCGATCGGATCCTCGAGGCTGACGATATTGAGTTTGCGGGTCGTATTGAGCAGATCGATCATCGCGGCGAGCGTGGTCGACTTGCCGGTACCGGTCGAGCCGGTCACGAGGATCATGCCCTGATGGTAGTCACACAGCTTCTTGACGATCGGGGGCAGCGCGAGCCGGTCGATGGTCGGGATGTCGGTCGGAATCGCGCGAAACGCCGCGCCGATGCCGGTGTCCTTGCGAAAGACGTTGACGCGAAAGCGTCCACCGTCGGTCGACACATAGGAGAAATCGAGGTCGTGGCCCTGCGTGAAATGCTCGGCCTGGGATTTCGTCAGGATCTCGGTCACGTAGCTCTCGAGCTCGGCATCGCGCAGCTCGCGGAACTTGATCGGCATCAGATCGCCGTTCATGCGCAGCATCGGTGGCACGCCAACGGCGAGGTGCAGGTCCGAGCAGCCCTGCTGGGTGCCGAGTTTCAGAAAGGCGTCGATGCGCGCCACGAGATCTCCTGCCCTGGACAGTCTTCAGTCCGGCGCAGTCTGAATAGCCTTAAAAGGCTGTCAGATCAATGAGTAACGCCGAAAAGTTTGACCGAGTGCACGAAGTCTACAGGGCTTACAGGAAACGCGCCAAGGCCGCCTTCAGTTCGTCCATGGTCTGGAACCGTCGGGTCTTGTCCACGGCCATGGCCTGCATGACGACTTCGGAGAGGCCCTCGGGCAACGCCGGGTTCAGGTCCTTTGGTGTGCGCGCCTTGCCCTGCACGTGCTGGTACATCACCGACATGTGATCGCCGCGCGAATAGGGTGGCACGCCCGTGAGCATTTCGTAGACGATCACGCCGAGCGCGTAAACGTCGGCGCGCTGATCGACCTTCTTGCCGAGGATCTGCTCGGGCGCCATGTATTTCGGTGAACCGATGACGTAACCGGTCTTCGTGAGCTGTGTGTCCCCTTCGCGCTGCGCAGCGGCGACACCGAAGTCGACGATCTTGAGGAGCCCCTCGTTGTTGATCAGCAGGTTGGCGGGCTTCAGGTCACGGTGCACCACCCCGACCTGGTGCGCCACCGCCATGCCGGTGCAGATGTCGATCGCGAAGCCGAGCGCGCGCTTCAGCTCCATCGGCTTCTCGCCGACGATTTCCGCGCCCAGCGTGTGCGAGGGGAAGTACTCCATCGAAATGGCGTACAGCCCCTGGATGTAGAGAAAATCGTAGATGCGGATGACGTTCTGGTGCGTGATCTTGCGCGAGTAGCGCAGCTCGTGCACGAAGCGCTTCATGATCTCCTCGTCCTGCGCCACGTTCGGGTTCAGGAACTTCAGGATCAGGCGCTCATCGACTACGGTGTCTTCCATCAGCAGCACGGTGCCGAAGGCGCCGCGGCCGATGCGCTCGATGTACTTGTAGCGGCCCTCGATGACTTCGCCCGGATTCAGGGTCGAGATATCGAGCTTCTGCTGCGTGCTGGCCTCGGCCTGACGCACGACCTGAGCGACCTCCGCTTCCGACATCAGCAGCGTGCGGGCCGGCTCGGCAGGCCGCGGCGCAGGGCGGCTCGATGCCGCGACCGGAGCAGGAGCCGGGGCCGGAGCTGACGATGGGGATGCTGTGCCCGGGAGCGGTGTCGATGAGGCAATGGTCCGGCTGCCACTGCCACCGAGCGAGCCGAAGCGGTTGTCGAGTTCGAGCAGCGCCTGGTGCGCAGCCTGGGCTACCGTCGCATCCGGCAGCGTGGCCTGTGCCTGCAATTGCCCGCGGATCGACTCGGCGCGCCGCTCGTCGGCGAGCTTGGCAAGCGTCGTCATGGTTTCGACGCGGATCTCTTTCTCGGGTCGAGCCAGGAAGGGCAGCAGCGTCTCGATCACCTTGTGATCGCCGAGCTTGGCGAGCGCGCGGATCGCCACCGGCACCGAGCGCGCCGCCCCTGTCTGCAACATCTCGACGAGGCGCGGCACCGCGCGCTTGCTGCCGATCTCGGCGAGCGCGTCCACGGCGCGCTCGCTGACCCACCAGTCCTGGTCGCGAGTGGCCTCGATCAGGTGCGCGACGGCGCGCTCATCCTTCGTCTGGTTCAGGATCTCGATCGCCGCGCGACGGATATCCTCGTCATCATCCTTGATGAGTTGCAACACGGCATCGACCACCTTCGGCCCGCCGATCTTGCCGAGCGCGTCGGCAGCGCGGCTGCGTACCCACCAGTCGTCGTCCTTGATGGCATCGAGAAGGTACTTGATCGACTTCGCGGTGCCCACCTCGTTCAGAACTTCAACCGCAGCGCGCCGCGCATACTCGTTCTCGTCCTTGAGCACAGGTACGAGGTACTTGATCGTGTCCGGGTCGTTGACCTTGATGACGACGTCTATGGCCTTGTTCTGCACATCGATTTCGGGATCGCGCAGCATTTCGCACACACGCTGGACGTCGACGGGGCCGTCCATCTTGTGGAGCGCTGCGAGCGCCGCGGCACGTACGAGCTTGTTGTTGTCCTTCAGCTGGTCCTGCAGCGCGCTCTGTACGGATGGCGTGTTGAAGCGCGCGAGGATGTTGAGGAGGTGCAGGCGCGCGATCGGGTCCTTGCCCTGCAGGCGCCCGATCAGCTCGGCAATCGCGCCCGCGTCGGCGATTTCATTGATGATCCGGAAGAGCGCGGCTTTTTCATTCGGTTCCTGCGCATACGCGGCGTTCAACAGCTCCCGCACGCTGAAGCGCTGCTTCTGCGCTGAAATGATGTCGATCAGCGCGGATTTCGAGATGCCCTCGAGCGACAGGGCCTCGAGCAACAGGTGCGGCGGGTAGGCGCGGCTGCTCGACAGTGCCCAGGAGATGCCGGCGACGACGCGCGGCCCGCCTTCCACGAGACCACGGGCGAATTCGGCGAAAGTCTTCGCGTTGACGATCGAGGTGAGGATATCGACGAACACCACGGTGGCGTTCTTGTCGGCATCCGCGAGGGCGGCAAACAGGGGCTGGACTGCGGCGCCCCCGATCGACTTCAGTCGGGCGGCGGCCTTCTGTGTCTCGGGATCGTTGGGATCCTTGGTCGAGATGATCTGCGCGATCAGGCGATCAGCGCGCAGGCCTGAAAAGAAGCTCATTCAGCCACTCTCCGGGCGACCCGTCACAGCGCCATGCCACTCACGTCTCGACAATTGCCAGTGCCTCGTTCGAGGGACCCCATCGTGGCCGAAGTATGCCATACCGTACCATGCGAGCATCGTGCCAGCGGTCGGAATCGGCGGCAATTTTCGCTAGAATCGCCCGATACGTGCCGTCCGGCACCGGAGACCCCTGATGGCTGCTCCTGACGAAACTGCCCTGGCTGCAGGGCTCGCCGGCTTTGTCGATCCCGCTTCCGGCGTGAACCTCGGGACTCTCGAGGCCGTGCAACGCGCGGTGATCGAAGGCGGAAGGGCGCGCGTCGCGCTGCGCTACGGGTTTCCGACCGGCGGCTATGCACATGAATTGCAGCCACTGCTCGCCGCGCACCTCGGCGCTGCGGGCGTCAGGGAACCGCTCGATCTGGAGGTCAGCTCCGACATCCGTGCACGCGCCGTGCAACGTCAGCTGAAGCCGATGTCTGGCATCGCAAATGTCGTCGCGGTGGCGTCAGGCAAAGGCGGCGTCGGCAAATCCACCGTTGCCGTCAATCTCGCGCTCGCGTGGGCGGCGCAGGGTGCGCGCGTCGGCGTGCTCGATGCGGACATCTATGGTCCGAGTCAGCCCCTGATGCTGGGGATCGCCGGCCAGCGGCCTCAGGTGAAGGAGGGCAAGCGCATCCAGCCCATCGCCAACCATGGTGTCGTGGCGATGTCGATCGGATTCCTGATCGACGAGTCGCAGCCGATGGTGTGGCGGGGCCCGATGGTGACGCAGGCGCTCACGCAGCTGCTCGGCGACACGGACTGGGGACAGCTCGATTATCTCGTGGTCGACATGCCCCCGGGCACCGGCGACATCCAGTTGACCCTCGCGCAGAAGGTTCCGGTAGCGGGCGCCGTGATCGTCACGACGCCGCAGCACATCGCCGTGGCCGATGCCCGCAAGGGGCTCAAGATGTTCGAGAAGGTCTCGGTGCCGGTGCTCGGCATCGTCGAGAACATGAGCCTGCACGTCTGTTCGAACTGCGGTCATGCCGAGGCGATCTTCGGTGAAGGTGGTGGCGAGGAAATGACGCGCGAATACGGGGTCGCGCTGCTGGGCCGACTGCCGCTCGATGCACGCATCCGCGAAGAGACCGACAGCGGCCGCCCGACCGTGGCTGCGGCACCCGATTCGCCGCGCGCGGCCGCGTATCTTGCGATGGCACGCCGCACGGCCGCCGCGCTTGCGTTGCGCGAGCGCGCCTCCGGTGGTGCGTTTCCACAGATCGTGGTCGAGGCGACCTGAACGATGAGCATCAAGGCCGACAAGTGGATCCGCCGCATGGCGCGCGAACACGGCATGATCGAACCGTTCGAGCCCGGGCAGGTGCGTGAAGTGGACGGGCGCAGGATCGTCTCCTACGGCACCTCGAGCTACGGCTACGACGTGCGTTGCTCGGACGAGTTCAAGGTCTTCACCAACATCAATTCAACGATCGTCGATCCCAAGGCTTTCGACGCGAAGAGTTTCGTCGACATGCAGGCAGAGGTCTGCATCATTCCGCCGAATTCCTTCGCGCTGGCACGCACGGTGGAGTATTTCCGCATTCCGCGCAGCACGCTCGTCGTATGTCTCGGAAAAAGCACCTATGCGCGTTGCGGCATCATCGTCAACGTAACGCCGCTCGAGCCCGAATGGGAAGGCCACGTGACACTCGAATTCTCGAACACGACGCCGCTGCCGGCGAAGATCTATGCGAACGAGGGTGTCGCCCAGATGCTGTTCTTCGAGTCGGATGAGGTCTGCGAGACTTCCTACCGGGACCGGGGCGGCAAGTATCAGGGACAGCGCGGCGTTACGCTGCCGAAGACCTGAGTACCTGCGGCATCAGCCGCGCTGCAGTTCGCGGATCGCCATTGCGAATTCGAGCTTCGCGCCCTTGCGACGCTCCGCGCGCACCGGCAGGTAGCCGAGCGATGGCGCCATCCAGAGACGGATCATGCGGCTCGAGCCTGGCCTGCGGCTTTCAAAGATCAGGGTGTCGAGTTCGCCGAGCGCCGTCTTGAGCCGCTCGGGCCCCACCCGCGTGAACTCGTATTCCTTCACTTCGTCCTTGTCGATCGAATGCATGCGCACGGGAACCTGGCCCGTGGCCGCGGCATGCATCTGCGCGATCTGGATCGACATCGGATCCTGCAGGCCTGGCTGCAGGGCAAGATCGACGGGCCGGTTCTCGGCCGTGCCCCGGACGCGCCCCTGTTGCCAGTCGAAATCGAGTGAGACATCGCGGTTGGTGGCTTCGCCGCCGTCGTCTCCACGGAATTTCAGCGGCTGCGTGCGTCCGTTCGCGAAGCGCAGCTCCGAGGTCTGCGTCACCGTGTCCGGAATGGCGATGCGGAACACTCCGCGTGCGAGGTTGCGTGAGTCGTAGAGCCAGGTGTCGGGGCCTGTGCGCCGCAGCTCGAGCTTCGAAGTGCCGGCGTTGAAACCCTTCCACTGCACCGAGTAGGTCGCCTGGAAAGGAGTGGGCGTCCAGTCGGCTGCGTGCGCGGGAAGCAGCGTCGACATCCCGGCCAGAAGCGCCAGCACGAAGCGAATATCAGCGATTCCCGTCATCGAAATCCTCCACGACCGGCGCGAGGAGCCGCTGGCCGTCGAGCCAGGGGTGATTGTCGCGCCATGTGAGGCGACCGGCCGCGATCCAGCCGATCGCGCGCGGATACAGGATGTGTTCCACCGCCTGAACGCGCGCTGAAAGCGACTCGGCATCCTCGTCTGCGCGCATCCTGATGCGCCCCTGCAGGGCCACCGGCCCGCCGTCGAGTTCCTCGGTGACGAAGTGCACCGAGCAACCATGCGCCGTCTCGCCTGCCTCGATCGCGCGCCGGTGCGTGTGCAGGCCCTTGTACTTCGGCAGCAGCGACGGGTGGATATTCAGCATGCGGCCACGATAGTGCGCGACGAACCGTGTGCCCAGGATGCGCATATAGCCCGCGAGAATCACGAGATCGGGCTGTGCGGCGTCGAGGCGCTCGCTGAGCGCGCTCTCGTGCGCCTCGCGCGTGGCAAAGGCTGCGGGTGCCAGAGCGAAGGTCTCGAGACCCAGGTTGCGGGCTGCATCGAGTCCGGGGGCGTCAACCCGGTCCGAGCCGACGCAGGCCACCCGCGCATCGATCTCGCGCCGCGCGCAGGCGCCCGCGATGGCGAGCATGTTGCTGCCCCGGCCCGAAATCAGGACCGCAAGCGCGAGCCGGGCAGGCTTCATGCGTTGATCACGACCCCGGCATCACCACGGCGCACGTTGCCGATTACGCTCGCGATCTCGCCCCGCGCGCGCAGCAGCGAGAGGGCGGATTCGGTGTCGCGTTCTGCCACGATGACGACCATGCCGATCCCGCAGTTGAAAGTGCGATACATCTCCGCGTCGGGCAGGCTGCCGGTCTTCTGCAGCCAGTCGAAGAGTGGATCGCGAGGCCAGGTGCGGCGCGACAGGGCAACCTCGAGACCCGCGGGCAGCGTGCGCGGAATGTTGTCGGTCAGGCCACCGCCCGTGATGTGCGCGAGGCCATGGACGGGAATCCGGCGGGCGAGATCGAGGAGCGGACGGACATAGATGCGCGTCGGCGCGAGGAGGCGATCGAAGAGGGGAAGTCCATCGAGCTGCGTCTCCGTCGTGGCTCCTGCAAGGCTGACCAGCTTGCGGATGAGCGAGTATCCATTCGAATGTGCCCCGGAGGAGGCGAGACCGATTACGGCGTCACCGTCGGCCACGAGGCGGCCATCGATGATCGAGTCCTTTTCGACGATTCCAACGCAAAAGCCTGCCAGGTCGTAGTCGTCGCCGGCGTACATGCCGGGCATTTCCGCCGTCTCGCCGCCTACGAGCGCGGCGCCCGCCTGCTCGCACCCTTGTGCGATGCCGCCGATCACCGCGGCAGCGACATCGACGTGCAGCTTGCCGGTCGCGTAGTAGTCGAGGAAGAAGAGTGGTTCGGCGCCCTGTACCACGACGTCGTTGGCGCACATCGCGACGAGGTCGATGCCGATCGTGTCGTGTCGACCCGTATCGATCGCCAGTCGCAGTTTCGTGCCGACTCCATCGGTGCCGGACACGAGTACGGGGCGTACGTACCGGTCGAGCGGCACTTCGACGAGAGCGCCGAAGCCGCCAATGCCGCCGAGGACTTCGCGGCGCTGGGTGCGGCGCACGAGCGGCTTGATGCGTTCGACCAGTTCGTCGCCGGCGTCGATATCGACTCCGGCATCCCGGTAGGTGACCGGCGTGGAAGGTGGGGGCATCCCGCTATAATAGCCGACATGCACGCTGCCTTCCGGTACCTCGGGATTCTCGCGCTGCTCGCCGGCTTTTCCACCGCGGAGGCAGCGCGCGCGGTGCGTGTCTACGACGTCACGGTGCGCGATGCCGTCCCTGCACAGGTCGCGCCGGCCGCGATGCGACTTGCACTCGTGCGAGCGACGGGCCGACGCGATGCGGCTTCCGACTCCGCACTGGCTTTCCTGCTGGGCGACGCGCAGCGCTACGTGCGTTCGAGTCGCCCGGGTGCAGATGGCAGCACTGAAGTCACGCTCGACGGAGTTGCTATCGAGCGCGCCCTCCTTGCCGCGGGTCGAGCTGTCTGGCCCGCCGAGCGGCCGCTCACTCTCGTCGTCTTCGATGTACCGGCAGATGCGCCTGTGCCAGAGGCGACGAGGGCGCAGGTGGAGGCCGCCGCGATCGATCGTGGACTGCCGGTGTCGATCGTACCGGCGGCCATACTCAACCTCGGAACAGCGACCCTCGCTTCGAGGGAAATGCTGATTCCTGCGGCGCAGCGCCTCGGTGCCGATGCGGTGCTCGTGGGCCGAAGCGACGGCGGCGCCAACGCCGTGTGGCAGTGGACTCTGACCTCACCGGACGTGGCCGAAAGCTGGTCGGGCACGCCTGAAGGAGCGATACACAGCGCAGTCGATGCGTTCGTGCGCGTGAGCAACGTGCCGGTCGCTTCGACCGACAGCGACGTGATCGTGATGGTGACGGGGGTGCGAACTCTCACGGACTACGCCGGCGTCTCGCAGGCACTCGCACGGGCAAGCGGAGTCAGGCGCGTCTCGATCGAGGAGGCGGCCGGAGACACCGCGCGCTTTCGCGTGCTGACCGGCGGTTCGGCCGACACGCTCGCTGCGGCCCTCGCCGGCCACGCGCGACTCGTCCCGGCGGCCGCGTCGATGCCCGGCCTCCTGTCACTCTCCTGGCTGCCCTGAGCACGCGGCTGCCGTGCGGCACCTGCCGAATCTCATCTGTCTCGCGCGCATCGCGCTCACCTGGCCCATCATCGCGATGCTCGCGCGCGATCGGGCCGACCTCGCGCTCGCCCTCTTCACGGTGGCAGCGATCAGCGACGGCCTCGATGGCTGGCTCGCCAAGCGTTACGGCTGGACTTCCAGGCTCGGGCGCTTTCTCGATCCGCTCGCCGACAAGATCCTGCTCGTCTTCGTTTTTGTCTACGCGACCTGGATCGGTCTCGTGCCCGTGTGGCTCACTGCCGCAGCGGTGGCGCGCGATGTGATGATCGGCGTCGGTGCCAGCATTTACCGGCTGTGGTTCGGACCGCTCAACGGCCGGCCCACGGTCGTCAGCAAGATCAACACGCTGCTGCAGATCATCGTGCTCGTGCTCGCCATGCTGCGCGCCGCGAGTGGCGTGCCACCGTGGGAGATCATTCAGGCGCTGTCGCTCGTGACTCTTGCGACCACGCTGATTTCCGGCTGGGACTACGTCGGGCGATTCGTGCAGCGTGCCTGGCAGCTCGCCGCGGCGCCACGAGCCTGAAATGCGCCAGCTGCCGCTTGGAGTGCGATTGCGCGACCGCGCGAGTTTCGCGAGCTTCGTCGCCGGCGGAAATGCCGAAGCCGTGCGTCACGTCACGGAGCTGGCGGGCGGTGAGCGCAGCGGCTGCGCCTGGATCCACGGGCCCGCGGGTTCCGGCAAGACGCATCTGCTGCAGGCTGCATGCGCGCGCGCGGCCGGGAATGCCCGTGCCGGGTATGTGCCGCTTGCCGACTTCGCGCAGGGCGAGGCGGCCGTGCTCGACGGATGGCGCGATCTCGACTGCGTGTGCCTTGACGACCTGCAGTGCGTGGCAGGGCGCGGGCCGTGGGACGAGGCCCTGTTCCGGATCTACCGCGACTTCGAAGAACGCAGTGCGCGCCTTGTCGTTGCAGCGAGCGGTCCTCCTGGTGCACTTGGCTGGTCCCTGCCCGACATTGCCTCGCGATTCGCAGCCGCACCGGTATTTGCCTTGCAGTCGCTCGATGAGGCCGGTCGCCTCGAAGCGTTGCGCCTGCGCGCACATCTGCGCGGGGTCGACCTTCCGGACGAGACGGTGCGCTTTCTCCAGCGCCGCTTCCCGCGCGACATGCAGACGCTCTACCGGCTCCTTGATACGCTGGACGATGCGGCACTCGCGGCGCAGCGGCGGCTGACAGTGCCGTTCGTGCGCGGGGTGCTCGGGCGCTGAGTGCGCGCGCCGCGCGCCATGCGCTACGGGCGCCGGGCTGCGGACCAGGGCAGGTTCCGGCACATTGTGGGCACAACGCGAAGTTGTTGGGCCGGTCGCAACAAGAGTTGCAGAGTGTTCGCACCCGCTCCTTACCACGAGTGCACATCATGGCGAGCCTGGCCGGTATCAAGCATTGGGATGAAGAAGCTGACGTCGTGATCGTCGGCTATGGCCTCGCGGGCGCGGCGGCCGCGATTGAAGCGCGCGACCGCGACACGGACGCCGACATCCTCATTCTCGAAAAGATGGGCGAGCGATACGCCGGCGGCAACAGTCGCGTATCGGGGCAATCGCTGTTGATCTCGAAGGACAAGGAGGCGCTCAAGGATTATCAGCGTGCCCTGAGCCGATCCAACCCGATCCCTGAGGAGATGCTCGATGCCTGGGCGGCCCGCATGGTGGAGCTCGAGCCCTACATCGAGGCCCGCGCGAAGGAGGCGGGGGCGCGCTACATCCACAGTGCCGGCTGGAGCGAACGCGGACGCATCCTGGAGTTTGCGGAGTATGGCGCCGAAGCGGCAGTGGCTCATACGGCCACCATTCTGCCGGTGCCGAGCGGGGTGTGGCTCGCTTTCGAGGCCGGCGTGCAACGGCGACGCATCCGGATCGCCTACGACACTCCCATCGTCGACCTGGTGCAGGACCCCGACACGCTCGAGGTGTTCGGTGTCATCGCGCAGCGTGGCGAGCGGCGCATCGCGATCAAGGCGCGTCGCGCCGTCGTGCTGGCCTGCGGCGGATTCGAGAACGACCTCGACATGCAGCGCAACTATTTCGGCCTCGCGCACTGCGCCCCGCTCGGCACGCCCGGCAACACGGGCGATGGCATCCGGATCCTGCAGAAGGCGGGCGCGGCGCTCTGGCATTTGCGCAACCAGGGGCAGTCCGGTGGAATCTGGCCGGGATTGCGTTTCCCGGGGCACGATACGGTGTTCCTGCGCAACCTCTTCTGGCAGAGCTTCAGCTGGATCGACATCGGTGGTGACGATCAGCGGTTCGTCGACGAAACGGCTGAATGGCAACTCACGCACTACAAGCAGAAGCTGCACGGAGAATATGTCGATACTCCCCATCATCGCGTGGGTCGCATGCACATGCTGTTCGACGAGACGACCCGGCTGCACAACCGGCTGGTGACCGAGGTGATGACCTGGAACACCGTCGTGGAAGGCTATGCCTGGAGCGAGGACAACGCGCGCGAGATGGAGCAGGGGTGGATTGTGCAGGGCGGGAGCATCGAGGACCTGGCCGCACGCCTCGGTCGCGATCCAGCCGTAGTGGCGGGCACAGTGGATCGCTACAATCGGGCTTGTCGCGAGGGCGTAGACACGGAGTTCGGACGCAACGCGGCCACGCTGCAGCCGATCGCGGCGCCACCGTATTACGCCGTCGAGATCGTGCCGGCCATCGTCTGTACCGGAGGCGGTGCACGGCGCAACATCGAATCCGAGGTGCTGGACCACGCCGGCCGTGCGATCGCGCGTCTCTACGAGGCGGGCGAGCTCGGTTCGATGTTCTCGAACCTGTACCAGAACGGCTCGTATCTGACCGAAGCGATGATTTCGGGACGCGCCGCGGGGCGAAACGCGGTCCAGCGCTCCCCGTGGTAAGTGCATTCAGGGAAGGGCAGGGAACATGCGCGTGAAAACTCCGGCCATGAAGCTCGATGTGCAACTGGAGAACGCCCGCAGTCAGGGTGGCGAGCTGCAATTGACGGGACTGGCTGGCCTGCTGCCATGCGAAGTCACGCTGGCGCCCGCCGAGTTGCGGCGCGTGCTCGCGCTGGTGATGAGGCCGTCGATCCTGGCCCTTTTGCTGAAAAAATGAGATGGCCGTGGAGCTGAGGCAGCTGCGTTATTTCCTGGCAGTCGTGCGATGTGGCGGCTTCTCCGCGGCCGCCGAGGAGCTTGGTCGCACGCAGCAGGCCGTGAGCAAAGGGGTCCAGCAACTCGAAGAGCGGCTCGGGGTCAGGCTGGTGGATCGCAGCCTGCGGCAGCCACGCCCAACGGCGTTCGGCGAGCTGTTGCTGCGGCATGCGAATACCGTGGATGCGGCCTTGCACGGGTTTGAGCGCGAGCTCGAGGCCATGCGCGGGCCAGACGTCGCACCGCTACGGATCGGAGCAAGCGCGACGGCGTCGAGTCGCGTCGTCGCCACGGCTGTCATCAGGCTGCTCCAGCAGCGGCCCGGTCACGCCTGTCATGTCTTCGGCGGCATCGACGTCGACCTGCTGCCGCGCCTGGAACGAAGCGACCTGGATCTCGTGGTGGCGCTGCACACGCAGCCGGACCTGGGCCGCGAACTGAGCTCCGAAGTGCTGGGATACGAAACCTACGTGGTCGTCACCGGGCGAGATCATCCGCTGGCACGGGCAAGCAGTGTTTCGGCGCGCGAACTGGCGGCGCAGGCCTGGCTCGAAGGCATCAATCTGGGAGAGGTGAAAGGCGCTCTGCGCGGTGCCTTCGAAACGGAGTCGGTTCCTCCGCCCGTCGCCGTTCTCGAATCCACCTCGATCGAGTTCGCCCGCAGCGCGCTCGCAAGCGGCAGGCTGGTCAGTGTTTTGCCAGTGTCGCTACTCGAGGCCGATTTCGCGAGCGGCAGGCTGCGGCGTCTGCGCGTGCCAGGCTTTGAATGGTCGCGACCTCTCACCCTGTTTCGCCGACGCGGACCGGAATTGCGGCCGGGCGTGCTGGCCTGCATCGACGCCCTGCACCATGCCGCGGCGAGTCTGCCCGAGGCGCTGAGGCCGCAGCCTGAAGAGAAATCGACCCGGGACCGCGCATTGCCGCAATCAGGCGGGCCGGCGTGACGCCTTCTGCAGCCGCTCCTCGCGCAGTGCCGAGCGGCGCACCTTGCCCGCTTCGTTGAAGAGCGTTGCACCCGTATATTCGAAGCTGTGCGGCCATTTGTAGCGGACCAGGCGCTCCTCGAGATGCGCACGCAGTGCCTCGTCCGTCACGCCGTCGGTCTCGACGATGGCGTGGATGCGCTGGCCGAGATCATCGTCCGGCAGGCCGATCACCACGCTCGAGCGCACTGCCGGATGCGCGTTCAGCGCTGCCTCGATTTCGGCGGGATAGATGTTGCGCCCACCGCAGAGGATCATGTCGGTGCGACGATCGGCGATGTAGAGATAGCCTTCGGCGTCGAGCCAGCCCATGTCGCCCACGGATTCCCAGCCGTCGACAGTGATGCGCCGCTCGGCCCCCCGATAGCTGAAGGTCGTGCCGGGGCCCGTGGCCGGCAGCATGTAGATCTCGCCGACTTCGCCGGGCGGCAGCTCCTGCCCCTCCCGGTCGAGAATCTTCACGCGGCAGCCATCCGCCGCACGGCCCACCGATCCCGGGCGCCGCAGCCATTCGGTTCCGGTGATGAAAGTCCGGCCGATACGTTCGCTCGGGCCGTAGCCTTCGAACATGCGCTCCGGGCCCAGCCACTCGATCCAGGCGCGGAAAAGCCACTGCGGGCAGGGCGCCCCGCCAGTCCCGACGTATTCGAGCGAGGAGACGTCATGGCCTTTGCGCACCGCTTCGGGCAGGTGCCAGATGCGATTGAGCATCGTCGGCACGAAGAACACCTTGTCGATGCGATGCTGCTCGATGAGCTGCAGGCACCGCTCGGGGTCGAAACGGGACATCACCACGATCCTGCCACCGGCAAAGATGCCGCCCCACGCGGCGCTCCAGGGCCCGGCGTGATAGAGCGGGCCGGGTACGAGCATGGCATTGCGCGGCGTGAACAGCGACATCGCCCGACCGGCGTCGTAGACGGCGGGGTTTGCCGGGATGATCAGCTTGGGTCGGCCCGTGCTGCCGCCTGAGGTCATCGCCCGTTCGTGCGGCGCGATCCGCTCCGGTAGCGGCTCATCGGACAGCGCCGGATCGGGCACCCAGCCGGCCGGCAGGGTGCGGCGCCCGCCCGCATCGCCCGCGAGGCCCACGATCAGTGATGGATTCGCCTCGGCGATGATCGCATCGCGCTCGAGGCGCGGCATTTTCGGCGGGAGTGGGTTGGGTACGGCACCGAGCTTCCATACTGCGGCGCAGGCGTAGAAGAATTCCGCTCCGTTCGGCAGGCTCAGGGTGACGAGATCGCCCTCGCGCACTCCCTGTGCGGCGTAGGCGCGCGCCAGGCGATTGGAGTGGCGCTCGAGCTGTTCGCAGGTGATCGAATCGTCATCGAGCACGACGGTGACACGCTGCGGCGTGCGCTCGGCGAACTGGCGGATCAGGCGGACGTAGGGAATCGTGGCCATGTCGGGATCTCGCGAAAAATGGTAGCCCGGGGCGCCGTGGCTTGCATGCTCCGACTGGATGCGTAAGCTGCCCGCAGCATGTCATTTCCGGCCGAGCGTGCGACGCGCAGCATGGCATCGAGAAAAAGCAGCCTGCTCGCGGTCAACAGGATCGCTTTCTACCTGTCGCGCATGCGTGCGCGGGGCATTCCTGCCGAGCAGGTGCTCGCGGGCACGGAGTTGCGGCCCGAGCAGGTCCAGGGCGTCTTCCGCGGCACACCGGCGCATTACCGCACCATCATCGGCAACATGTTGCGCCTCACGGGTGACCCGTTCCTCGGCATCGCGCTGGGCTCGGAGTTCCGGATCAGCGACTTCGGCGTGCTCGGCTACGCGGTCCTCAGCAGCTCGACGCTGCGCCAGTCACGCAGCGTGATGGCGAAGTACTACACGCTCAACGAACACATCATCCGGCCGGAAGTCACGATCGACGGGCGGCGCTGGTGCATCGAAATCACGGAAACCTTCCCGCTCGGGCGCCTCCTGCCGTTTGCAGTCGAGGAATACGTCAGCCGTGCGATGGAACTCGCCTGTACGCTCACGAACGAGCCTTTTCCCGTGAAGTCGCTGCACTTCGCCTATCCGGCGCCGTCTGATCTCTCGCCCTATCGGCGGCGCTTCGATTGCCCGATGCACTTTGCGCAGCCGAAGACGCTCGTGAATTTCGACCCTGCACGGCTCGAAGCATCGATCAGCCTCGCCAACGAGGAAGTCTTCAGGGTCTGCGAGCGCCAATGCCAGCTGACGGCCAACCGCATTTCTGCAGGCAGTTCCCTCGCCGCGCAGATCCGCGACGTGCTCATCAGTGCCCCCGGCGAGTTTCCGGCGATGGAGCAGATGGCGCGGCAGCTGGGAACGACGCACCGGACCCTGCGCCGTCGCCTGCTCGGCGAGGGCATCACCTATCAGCGCATCCTGGACGAGACCCGTGAGGATCTGGCCCGGCAGTACCTCGAGTACACGAGTCTCACGCCCAAGGAGATCGCCTTCCTGCTCGGCTACAGTGACGTGAGCAATTTCCGCCGCGCCTTTCGCAGCTGGACCGGCAGGAAGGTTTCCGACTATCGCTGAAGGTCAGCGCCGGGCCGCCTCCTCGAGCGCCTCGGTGTAGGGCTTCAGGCAGGCCCGCAGCACCAGTGCACCGGCCGGACAGAAGACCGCCGCGATGATGGCCAGCGAGTAGCGGACTGCCGCGTCGTCGTGAAACACGAAATCCGTGAGCGCCGCGATCGCCGAGGCACCGACCGTCATGCCGACGATGTTGCCGAAGAAGATCTGCAGGGCCGTCACCTGCGCGCGCATCTGGTTCGGCGTCACGAGCTGCAGCACGGCGCCCGTGTTACCGTAATAGCTGCACTTGAGGAAGATGGTCGGCACGAGCACCAGCAGCGCGAGCGGCGCACTCGGCATCAGCGGCCCCAGCGTACCCGGGATCGTCATGGCAAGCGCCGCCAGCATGGTGTAACGCATGTGCGCGTCACGTCGACCGCGGGCCTCCATGCGCTCGGCCGTGCGTGCGCCCCAGTAGGTGCCGAGCGGACCGAAGATGAGATAGATCAGGCCGAAGTACATGCCGGCCTCGCCCATGGAGAGGCCGTAGCTGCGGATGAGAAAGCTCGGGTACCAGGCCATGAGCCCGTAACTGAAGACACCGAGCAGCGCCGTGCCCATGGGAAATCCAAGGTAGAGCCGACGGCGCTCGAGCAGGAAGTGCCACAGGAAACGGAATGACACCCCGCGTGGGGCACCGCGCTCATCGCGCAGGGCGCCGCGACGTGCCGGCTCGCGGATGCCGTACATCATGAGCGCCACCAGCAGGCCCGGTGCGCCGACGATGAGAAACACCGTTTGCCAGGGGTGCAGCGCGCCGATCACGGGCAGTACCACGTCCGGCGCCGAGGTTACTGCCTCGATCACCATGCCGCCGATGAGGTAGGCCGCACCGCCGCCGATGCTCAATCCCATGGTGAAGATCGCGAGCGCGCGCGCTATCCGTTGCGGCGGGTAGTAATCGCTCAGCAGCGAATAGCCGGGCGGCGAGAGTGCGGCCTCGCCCACGCCTACACCGACACGCATCAGGAACAGCGTGCCGTAGGAGCGCGCCAGGCCGCAGCCCACCGTCATGGCGCTCCACAGCGCGATGCCACACGCGATGATCGTGCGCCGGTTGGCGCGGTCGGCGAGCCAGGCGATCGGGATAGCCATGACCGAGTAGAAGATCGCGAACGCCCAGCCCTGCAGCAGGCTCATCTCGAAGTCGCTGATGCCGAGATCGCGGCGGATCGGCCCGACCAGCAGACTCAGGATCTGGCGGTCGATGAACGAGAAGATATAGGCGAGCAGCAGCACCCCGAGCACGTAGTGGCGGTACCACGGGCGCTCGTGCAGCCTCAACACACCGAGGCGGCCGGCGCCCCGCCGCGAGCCGGCCGCCGCATCGGGAGTTGCCGTATCAGAAGGTGACGGCGACATTGGCGCCAAAGGTTCGCGGCCAGCCCATCGTGCCGCCGCGGAAGCCGCCGAAGTCGACCACGTTGTCGTAGTACTCCTTGTCGGTGAGGTTCATGCCCCACAGCGCGATCTCTACCTGGGTGCGCTCGCCCAGCGCGATGTTCGCGAGCGACAGACGCGCGTCGAGCAGGCCACGCGAACTCAAGCCGGAGTTCGGCGCCGCACCGGTGGCCTTGATGGCGATCGCCTCCGCCTTGGCCTGGTAGTTGTAATTCAGGTGCAGCGACAGATCGCCGATACCGAAGCTCGGAAAGTCGTAGTCGAGACTCAGGTTGGCGCTGTTGCGCGGCGCGTTGTTCAGCCGTGCGCGATCGGAGACGTCGCCGATGATCGGGCCGAGGTCGAATTTTTCGAAGTCGTAATGCAGGTACGCGAGGCCCAGACTGGCGCGCAGCCGCTCGGTCAGCAATGCCATCAGCTCGAGCTCAGCACCGTCGATCTTCGCCTTGCCAGCGTTGAGGGTCGCGGATACCGTGCCCGTGAACGAAGTCAATTGCATGTCCGTATAGTCGCTGTAGAACGCGGCGAGGTTCAGCTGCAGTCGGTCGTCGAGCCAGCGTGACTTCACACCCGCCTCGTAGGCGGTCAGCTCCTCGGACTTGTAGGGTACCGCTGCGGATGCCGGGGAGGAGGCTTGGCCGTCATAGCCGCCGCTGCGGAAACCTTCGGCGTAGCGCAGATACACGTTTAGATTGTCCGTGACCCGATAGCTCGGCGAGAACATGAGCGAAGTATTGCTGAATTCGAGCGTCGGCAGGATGAGATTCGGGCCCGGGTCGCGGATGGCGAACGTGCCAGTGCTGTTCAGATAGTTCCGGAGGTAGCGCGCCATCTCCTTCTCTTCTTCCGTGTAACGCGCACCGACGGTCAGGGTGAGGCGTTCGAGCGCTGCCGGCGTGTAGTCGACCTGGCCGAACAGCGCCTTGTTCCGGTTCTTCATGTACGAGTTGTTGTCGCGGATGAAGGTGGTGTTCGTGAACTGCTGCACGCGCAGGCTGTCGATGTCCTCGTCGAAGTAGAAGAGGCCCAGCACGTACTTCCACTGATCAGTGGCGCCGACGAGCTGCAATTCCTCGGAGAACTGCGTGCCATCGTAGTCGCGCTTCGATTCGTAGTAGCCGACATTGCTGCCGTCGAAGTCCTGGCCGTCGACAGACTCCATCTTGCGGTAGCCCGTGATGGACTTCACCGTGATGGAATCAGTCACCTCCCAGCTCGCGGTCAGGGAATGCGTGTCGCTGAGAGTCTTGAAGAACGGCAACTCGTTCGCGCTGCCCTGCGAGGGCTGCCCGTGATGGATGTAACCCTCGAAGCCGACCGGCATCGTGCCCGGTCGTACGACATCCATGACCTGCATCAGCCGCTGGTTGTCATCGGCCTCGAAACGGTTGTAGTCGTAGGAGAGGAGGAAGGCGTCCCGCAACTGCCAGTCGATGGCGGCGTGCACGCCCCTGCGGTCCATGTCGCCGAAGCGTTCGAAGTCGGCAATCGGGCGTGCGGTCGCAGCGAAATTCTGCGGCACGTTGTCGGTGAAGCCATCGCGCTGGCGGATGAAATAGCTGAGGCGAACCGCGACGGTGCCAAAGCCCTGGTCTGCGACACCGAAGGCGGGCAGATCGAGGTTGACGTTGCCTGAGCGCAGGTTCTCGTTGCCCACGCCGAGCTTCAGGGTGGTGCCGAACTCGCCGCTCGGACGTTTGCTGATGATGTTCACCGCGCCGCCGATGGTGTTGCGACCGTAGAGCGTGCCCTGCGGGCCGCGCAGCACCTCGACGCGTTCCACGTCATCGAGATCGAACAGGGAGTTCACCGTCTTGCCGGCATACACCCCGTCCAGATACATGCCGACGGCGTTCTCGAAGCCCGGGTTGCCCGGGTCGTTGTTGCTGACGCCGCGGATGGCGATTGTGATTACGCCCGTCGTACCCTGCTTGATGTGCAGATTGGGCACGAGCTTGGCGATGGAGTCGGTGTCCGTGACGCCGTGGACTTCGAGCGCCTCGGCATTCATCGCGGTGATGGCGATCGGCACTTCCTGCAGATTCTCTGCGCGCTTCTGCGAGGTCACAATCACCTCCTGCAGGACGCCGGACTCGGCGACTTCCTGTTCGTTGGCCGCAGCACTTGTTGCGGCGCCGGCACTGATCACGGCACAGCCGAGCAGGGCGATGGTTGATTCGAGCACTCTGCGGTGATTCATGGGCTTGATCGTCTCCCCGGGACGGGCGTGTTCTGGACTGGAGACGGAGCATAGGCAGATGCGCCAATCGCCAGAATCGGCCCGAAAGATCATTTCCGGTCAGGATGTGTCAGGCCGTGTCGACGCGTACGGAGAGTCGTACCGCGAGTTCGGCGACGCGCCGGCCGAGCACCTGCGCGAGAAGCTTCTCGTCGTCGGAGAGGTGCGCGCCGGCATCGTGGCCCGCGACATGCGAGGCGCCGTAGGGTGAGCCGCCGGTGCGCGTCGCCGATAGTGCCTTCTCGGTAAACGGAACGCCGACGAGGTACATGCCATGGTGGATGAGCGGCAACATCATGGTGAGGAGAGTCGATTCCTGGCCCCCATGCTGTGTCTGCGTCGAGGTGAATACGCCCGCAGGCTTGCCCGCGAGCCCGCCGTCGAGCCACAGGCTCGACGTGCCATCGAGGAAATACTTGAGAGGCGCTGCCATGTTCCCGAAACGCGTGGGACTGCCCAGCACGAGGCCCTGCGTCTCCCGCAGGTCCGCGAGCGTGGCGTAGGGTGCGCCGCTGTCCGGCACGTGCTTCACGGGGCCTTCGTTCCCGGCGCTGACCGGCGGTACCGTGCGCAGGCGCGCCGTGGCGCCCGCCACGCTTTCAACGCCGCGGCACACGTGGCGCGCGAGCTGCGCCGTGGCGCCGTTGCGCGAGTAGTAGAGGATCAGTATTTCGCTCATCCCCACATTGTAGAATCCCCGCCCGTGATAGCGCGCAAGTGTTTCGTCTCCGGGAGGGTTCAGGGCGTGTTCTATCGCGCGACCGTTGCGCGTCGTGCCGCCGAGCTCGGGATCACCGGCTACGCGCGCAACCTGCCCGACGGGCGTGTGGAAGTACTCGCTTGCGGGACGGAGGAGGGCGTGGCGCGCTATCTCGAAGCGCTTTGGGTGGGGTCGACCGCCTCGAAGGTCAAGTCAGTCGAGGTGATCGATCTCGAGCTTGCGCCGGATCAGCGCCCGGAGGGCTTTGGCACGGGTTGAGCGGCAGCCGCCGCGGAAAGCCCGAGGTCGTCGGCGCCGTTCCAGCGGCTCCAGCTTCCGATCACGAGATCCGAGTAGTCGCGCCGGCCCACGCTGCCGTTGTAGCGCGCGAGCGCCTTCTGCACGTTGTTGCTCTCGTACTTGATGTAGTAGCGCAGGATCGCGCAACCCATGCGCACGTTCGGGCCGATCTGGGTGAGCTGATGGCGCTGCATGCCGAGTTTTTCCGGCCAGAACGGCATGATCTGCATGAGGCCCACGGCGCCTGCGTACGACACGGCCCAGCGGTTGAAGCGGCTTTCGATGTCGATGACCGCCATCACGAGGCCTGGCGGCAGACGCATCTCGCCTTTGCGATGCGCCTCGCAGAATACGGTGCGCAGGATCTCGAGGCGCTCGGCCTTGTCGGGCACCCGCTTCACGAGGCGGGGCTCCATCATCGTGAACCACACCGCGGACTCGTACCGGTCGGGGAAGCACTCCGCCTGCGCGATCGCGTGCTCGATCACATTGCGCAGGCCTGCATCGCGCTGCTGGTCCGCGCGTGCCGCCGGTGCCGCCACCGCCAGGATCATCGCGGCCAGGATGGCTGTGATCGGCGCTGCGTGACGTTCAGCCGGGATTGAGACGGGAGCGGATGAAGGTGAGGGCGCCATCCAGTGCGAATTCTTCGCTTGCCGCAGCCCGGCGGTGACGATATTCGAGCTTGCCCGCCTCGAGCCCGCGCTCGCCGACCACCACCCGGTGTGGAATGCCGAGCAGCTCGGCGTCGGCAAATTTCGCGCCGGGGCGCGCGTCGCGGTCGTCGAGCAGGACTTCGATGCCTGCGCGCGTGAGCTCGTCATAGAGGCGATCAGCAGTTTCACGGACTCGTTGCGACTTCGCGAGGTTGATCGGGACCAGCACCACCTGGAACGGCGCAATCGGCTCGGGCCAGATGATGCCACGCTCATCGTGATTCTGTTCAATGGCCGCCGCCACGACCCGCGTCACACCTATGCCGTAGCAGCCCATGTAGAGGGTGGTGCTGCGGCTTTCCTCGTCGAGTACGGCCGCCTTCATCGCCTCGCTGTACTTGCGGCCGAGCTGGAAGACATGGCCCACCTCAATGCCACGGGCAATCGACAGCCTGCCCTTGCCCGAGGGGCTCGGGTCGCCGGCGACCACGTTGCGCAGGTCCGCGACCTGCGGTTCCGGCAGGTCCCGCCCCCAGTTCACGCCCGTGAGGTGCGTATCGCGCGCGTTGGCGCCGCAGACGAAGTCGGCGAGCAGCGCGGCGCTGCGATCGGCGATGATCGGGCACTTCGTGAGGCCCACGGGTCCGACGAAACCGGGCTCGGCGCCCGTCGCAGCGAGCACCGCTTCGGCGCTTGCCATGCGCAGCGGCGAGGCGACACCGGGGACCTTCTGCGCCTTGACGGCATTCAGTTCGTGATCGCCGCGCAGGACGAGCGCCACGACGCCGCCATCCGCGCCCTCGACGAGCAGTGTCTTGGCGCACTGCGCGGGCGGGACGCCGAGGAATCCGCTCAATGCATCGATCGTGCGCACCCCGGGGGTCGCGACCGGTTGCAGCTTCGCGCCCGCTGGCGGGCGCGGTGTCGCGGGTGCGAGCGCTTCGGCCATCTCCAGGTTCGCCGCGTAATCGTCGCCATCGGAAAACACGATCGCGTCTTCGCCCGAATCGGCGAGCACCTGGAATTCCTCCGAAGCGGTGCCGCCTATTGCGCCAGAGTCGGCGCGCACCGCGCGGAACTTCAGACCCATGCGGGTGAACATGCGTGCATAGGCGTCGCGCATGAGCGTGTAGCCTTCTGCGAGTGACGCTTCGTCGATATGGAACGAGTACGCGTCCTTCATGATGAATTCGCGCCCGCGCATCACGCCGAAGCGCGGCCGGATCTCGTCGCGGAATTTCGTCTGGATCTGGTAGAAATTCACCGGTAGCTGGCGATAGCTTTGCAGCTCACGTCGCACGAGATCGGTGATCACCTCCTCGTGCGTCGGCCCGATCACGAACGCGCGATCGCCCCGGTCGGTGAGGCGCAGCAACTCGGGCCCGTATTCCTGCCAGCGCCCCGATTCCTGCCACAGTTCTGCGGGTTGTACGGCCGGCATCAGGACTTCGAAGGCACCGGCCCGATTCATCTCCTCGCGGATGATCGCCTCGACCTTGCGCAACGTCAGGAGGCCGAAAGTGGTCCACGTGTAGATGCCCGCTGCGAGCCGGCGAATGAGGCCCGCGCGCAGCATCAGCCGGTGGCTCACGATCTCCGCCTCGGCAGGCGTTTCCTTCATCGTGTTGATCGGGTATCGGGACCAGCGCATGGGAGGCGCATCTTATATGATGCGCGTCATGTCCACACCGAGCACGGACCCTGCCCCGCGCGGCCGCGGTGTCTTTCTGCTGCCGAACGCGCTGACGACCGGCTGCCTCTTCTCCGGCTTCTACGCGATCATCGCCGCCATCGACGGC
>WBZY01000734.1_pt1 | contig 22287 bp, 18 predicted proteins | sample 5204191 | NCBI WGS metagenome assembly WBZY01 (sample SAMN12344363, study PRJNA552823) | activated sludge metagenome | biome: Activated sludge suspended growth; feature: Anammox Sidestream; material: Wastewater; isolation source: activated sludge from anammox sidestream of wastewater treatment...
GCAACCTGCCACGGGCGTGCACGATTTCACGCGCGCGCTCGCGTTATTGCGTGATATCCAGCTCGCCGGTGCGCTCACCTTCCGCATGGAAGCCGGTGCGCATGGCGAGGAGTTGCTGGTGTTCTTCCGGCAGCGCGACATGTCATCGACCACGGCGGCCGGGATCGCCGAATTGCGCGCGCTCCTCGGAATAGGGGAGAACGATGGCCGGTACAGCCTGGTGTACTCACCGGTGCCGGGAGGCAAGGGCGAACTGGCCGTGCATACGCGTTCGATGCTCCAGATCCTGCTCGCGCTGGCTGGAACGGTGGACGTTCCGCAGCAACACATCTCGGAGCAGCGTGCCTCGGCCGTGCCGCGAGCGGACAGCGAGCAGATGCCGTTCATGGTGAAAAGTGGAGAGCACAGACCGCAGGACGCCTACGCGACAGTGTCCTATCGTGATCGCTGGTTCTGGATCGAGGACACCGACTATCAGTCGAAGCGCGCGTTCTCTTTCATCATGTTCCTCTTCACCCTGTCCGAAGAGGGCGATGACAGGCGCCCGCCCGTGCTCACGATTCCAACGGGATGAGCGAGTTGGCATGAATCGCAGGGAATGGCTGGGTCGCGTGGCCGGCGTGGCAGCGGCAATCGCCTCGAGTGGCGCCCTGCGAGCGGAGGCAACAGGCGCGGGATCGGAGCGAAGCGACATGATTACCCGCAAGATCCCGTCCACCGGCGAAGCGATTCCTGTCATCGGCCTCGGCACATCGGGCCCCTTCGAAGTGGGCGCTGACGCCGCCGCGCGCGAGCCGCTGCGCGAGGTGATCGATGCGTTTTTCGAAGGCGGCGGGCGGCTGATCGACACCTCGCCCATGTATTCAACCGCCGAGCGCGTGCTCGGCGAGATGCTGTCGCCCGCCCAGCAGAAGGACTGCTTCATGGCGACCAAGGTCTGGGCCGACGGCACCGAGGCCGGGATCTCGCAGATGAATGACTCGGCGCGGCTCCTGCGGCATCGGCCGCTCGACCTGATCCAGGTTCACAACCTGCGCGATCTTGCTGTGCAACTCGCAACGCTGCGGGCATGGAAGGCCGAGGGCAGGGTGCGCTACATCGGGGTGACGCACTACACGGCCGCGACGCACGGCGAGCTCGCGCGCGTGATCGAGCGGGAGAAGCCCGATTTCGTGCAGTTCAATTATTCGGCGTTGACGCGCGACGCCGAGAGCAGGCTATTGCCGCTCGCCGCCGATCGCGGGATCGCGGTGATCGTCAATCGCGCGTTCGAGGACGGCAGGATTTTTGCCCGGCTGAAGCACCTGCCGCTGCCCGCCTGGGCGGCCGACTTCGACGCGACGAGCTGGGCGCAGGTGCTGCTCAAGTACGTCATCGCGCACCCCGCCGTCACCTGCGTGATTCCCGCAACCGGCAAAGTGAAGAATATGCGCGACGATCTCGCGGGCGGCCGCGGACGGCTGCCTGATGCGGCTGCTCTCAAGAGGATTGTCACGGCGGTGAGTGCTTAACGGAAGGTCCCGGTCGGGCCGTCGCCCTTCAGCTCGAAGAGCGGGTCACCGTAATGAAGGTAGTCTGCCCAGTCGGGTGAGCGCAGTGCGCGCACGGCGTGGCGGGCTTCGAGGAGCGCCGCGCCGATGGTCCTGCCTGCGACGAGCGCTGCGTAGAACTGCGTTGCGCAGGTCTCGGCCGCCGCGTCGCTCACGGGCCAGTACGTTCCGATGAAGTTGGCGATGCCCGCGCGCAACCAGGCCTCGGCGACGCTGACGCCGGCCGCGAGGGCCGTGGCGCGGGACGCGCTGAGTCCAGCGCGGCGCGTCCCGCGCACGCGCGCCGATTCGCACGCGTTGAAGAACACGAGGGCAGGCAGCTGCGCAAGCGAGCCGAGGTCGGTGCCGGTGATGACACCGTCGCTGACCGTGAGACCGCTCGCCTGCGGCGTCGCGGGTTCGAATGCCGCGTGGCCCGCATAGTGCACGACGTCGTAGTCGCCGGATTCAAACTCGGCGAGCAACCGCGCGCGGGTGGCGGCACGGCCCTCGATCAGCGTGAGCCGCGCGTCCGGCAGGCTGCGAAAGATGTCCCGTACGCGTGCACCTTCGCGGGCCGCTCCTGGCAGATCCCCGGTCGGGTTCACGACGAGGAGCATGGTCAGCAGATGATCGCTGCGGCGCCGCTCGCTGAAGCGCGCAACCGGGAGGTTCGACGCGGCGAGACGGCGTGACAGCCCGGCCCGGATCGCCGGCGACCAGGCATCGAGCGTGAGCATCTCCCAGGGCAGGCGACTCGCTTCGGTGTCGTTCACCACGATGAGCGGATCCGCCTTCGCGAGCGCGAGCGCAGCCCGCACATTCGGATGCAGCACGAGTTTCGCGAGACGCGCACCGATGCGCGTGACGCGCGCAGCCGTGAAACCCTCGCCGTCCAGCTGCGCGAGCAGCGCGTCGAGCTCCCCCCGCGGGACGCGCGCATCCTCGGCGATTACAGCTGCCGGGGCGCCGGCAGTGAGCACCGCGGCGCGCCACGTCTCGCTGTCCGCCGTGGCCGCGGTGCGTTCGACCAGAAGATGAGCCATCTGCGGTACGGACGGCATGGGCAAGGGCCGGGCGCGCCGCGCTCGCGCAGGCGGCGCGCCGCGGACTACCAGCTGCCGCCCGTCGGGATCGATTTCCCGCACAAGCGTCCCGGCGAGGCGCGTGATGGCGCGGTGCTCCGGGGCGTCACGGACCACAAAGACGAGGTGAGCCAGTCGCCGCGGTGCGGTTGCGTGCTGGCGCAGGTAGCCGCGCAGTTGCGCTGCGAACGAGAGGGTTGCAGGAAGACCGGCGCCGGCGCCCCAAGGCACCGTCGCAAGCGAACGGATGCCGCTGCGCTCGCAGAAGCGCGCGACGCTGTCGGCAGCGAGCTCGACCGAGGTCGCATCCAGGTCAGCAAAGCGGCCGAGGCCGACGATCACCACATGCGCCGCGTGTGGCAGCCGACCTGCCGTGGGCAGGGCGGTAAGCTGTCCCGTGTCGCCGGGCAGCATGCGGCGCGCCGAAAACTCCGCGATCGTGCCGCCGAGGTGCTCATCGATGGCGGCTGCCGCGCCTGCGGGGCGTACGCCATTGAAAACGCCCACCGCGAGGGCCTCGGCGTCGGCATTCTGGATTTCGCCGCGCACAATCGTGATCGTCAGCACGCCGCGGAGGGCGCCACTGCGGACCGCGGCGCGGGCCTTGATGGAAGGACGCGAGACGCGCGGGGGTGCGCGCAGTTGCAGCGCGGGTGGATCGTTCAGCGTTTCGAGGAATTCCCGCCGCTCGTCAGTTGACAGCGAGTGCCAGTCGACCTTGCGTTGCCAGGTGCGTCGCAGCGCCGAGTCGGAGATGCGTGCCACGGCGCGTGTGGGTGCGGGCGGCACGGAAGAGAGCCGTTGCGTTCGCCACGCGCGCAGCAGGTCGATTACGGCGGAGGCGACCACATCGTTCGTCGTGAGTTCGCTGTGACCTTCGCGGATATACCAGGTGGGCACGCCGGGCAATTCGGCAAGCGAAAGCGGCACCGTGCCATCCCCATTGCGGGTCACGAAGTACTCGAAGCCGGATTCTGAACGCTGCACGCCGGTGACAGTGGGGCGTCCGTACCCGGCGATCAGCGCCATGCGTGAATCGGCCGGAGCAAGGCCACGCAGGCTGCTGCGCGCAGCGGCGAGCAGCGCCGGATCCGGTCGTGGTCCCCGGGCAGGCCACGAGCCCGCATCAAGAAGATCGATGGCGGTCGTGCCCTCGGCGGGCAGCAGCTCGTAGAGTCCCGGGAAGGTCGAGTACACCTCGCTCGCAAGTGTCTCGGCCGTATGCATCTGATCGAGCGCTGCGAGCTTGCGTACCACGGCGTAGGTGCCGCGCAGCGCCTGCACCGGTGCGAACGAGCCCGCGTTCGGCGTGCCGAGCATCACGAGCCGCTCGATGCGCTCGGCGCCCGGCAGGGCCAGTGCGGCGCGTGCCACGAGCCCGCCCATGCTGTGCGCGACCACATGAATGCGCGGTGATGCGTCCTGTGCCACTACCGCAGCGAGCTCGCGCCCGAGGTCGATGACGCTGCGTCGCCAGTCATAGTCGAAAAGCCGGGGCGAAAAACCTGCGATGACGAGGCGCAGCTTCAGCTTCAGGAAGTGGTACAGGATCGCGCCCATCGCGCGTACCGGCGAGTGGGGCCGCAGCACGATCTCGCGCAACCGTCCCACCGCGATGTCGATGGGGTCGAGCCACAGGATGTCGTTCGGCAAGCCGTGGCCACGCGGCCGGCCAAGCAGCGAACCCATGATGCCGGGCAGGATGTACACGCGAGGTCCGCCACGGGAGCGCGCGCGGGTTGCACGACGCGCAAGCGTGACAAGGTCAGCATAGGCGGCCGCGCCGAAGTAGTCCGTGAGCGCTTCGCGCTGCGCACCGCTTACGAGCAGGCGCTCGACGGCTGTGTCCCCCGCTTCGAGCCGGTCGTAGGGCGTGATGTGCGTCGCGGCGGGATGCGTAGCGTCGATCACACCGTGATTATGCCTCATGCCTCCAGCCGCATCGTCAGCCAAGGGCGTGCGTCGCAATGACGCGCGCGACTGCCTCGATTGCTTCCCGCCGGGCACTCGTCGTGCGCCACACGGCGCCGATGCGACGCATCGGCGCGGGCCTGGCGAAGGTGCGCACCGCGATGCCGCGTGCCGCGCCGTAGGCGCCGCGCGTCGCAAGCTCGGGCAGCAGCGTGACGCCGACGCCCGAGGCCACCATCTGGCGCAGCGTCTCGAGGCTCGTCGCCCGAAAATCCTGCTTCTCGTGCATGCCGACCCGGTTGCAGACATCGAGCGCCTGATCACGCAGGCAATGCCCGTCCTCGAGGAGCAGCACGGCTTCGCCGGCGAGGTCGGCGGTGCGCAGGGGTCCGCTCTTCGCCAGCCTGTGTGTCGAAGGTGCTGCGAGCACGAACGGCTCGTCATAAAGCGGCATGACGTCGAGCCCGTCGAGATCGACCGGCAACGCCAGGATTCCGGCGTCGATCTCGCCCGCGCGCAGGCGCGCGAGCAGCGTCGCGGTCTGGTACTCGTACAGCATCAGCTCGAGACGCGGCAGCGCCTTGCGCAGTCGCGGAGTGACCCGCGGCAGCAGATAGGGGCCGATGGTGGGCAGCAGGGCGAGCCGCAGGCGGCCCGCAAGCGGATCAGCGAAGGACTTCGCGATCTCGACGATGTCGTCGCTCGCTTCCAGCATCGCACGGGCACGCGCGACGATGCGCTCGCCGGCGGTTGTCAGCGACGCGCGCCTGGTGCCACGCTCGATCAACTGGACACCCAGATACTGCTCGAGCTTCTTCAGTTGCGCGGAGAGCGTCGGCTGGCTCACGTGGCAGGCAGCGGCCGCGCGACCGAAGTGGCGTGTGTCGGCGAGCGCTACGAGGTAGTGCAGGTCCCGGAGTTTGATGTCAGCCATAGGTGTAGTCTATCAGATTGATACTATCAATGCATTGGATAAATAGTGCCGGGCCACCCACAATGTCCCCCGTTCACTGGCAGCAAGAGGAGACAGGACAATGCTGGGTATCGGGCAGAAATTTCCGCAGTACGCGTTGACGGGCGTCGTGTCGAACGACCTCGCGAATGCGTTCAAGCCGTTCACGAACGACAGCTTCAAGGGCAAGTGGCAGGTGGTGTTCTTCTGGCCGAAGGACTTCACTTTCGTCTGCCCGACCGAGATCGCCGCTTTCGGCAAGCTCGACAAGGAATTCAGGGCGCGCGACGCGCAACTGCTCGGCGCCTCGATCGACAGCGAGTTCGTGCACCTCGCGTGGCGCAAGGACAAGGAAGAGCTCTCGAAGCTGCCCTTCCCGATGCTTGCCGACGTGAAGCGCGAACTCTCCGGGGCGCTCGGCATCATCGACCCGGCGGCGGGCGTGGCACAGCGCGCGACCTACATTGTCGACCCGGAGGGCGTGATCCGTTTCGTCTACGTGACCGACCTCGAGGTCGGCCGCAGCCCCGAGGAGGTGCTGCGCGTGCTCGACGCGCTGCAGACCGACGAACTGTGCCCCTGCAACTGGAAGAAGGGCGACGAGACCCTGAAGGCTGCCTGATGAGCGAAGGCGGACGCGCTGGACCGGCTCCCCCCGGGTCCTCGCGTCCGCCCGACCTCGCGCGCGGCCCATCGAAGACCTGAAGGACACCGTGATGAGCCTCGACACGATCCGCGACTCGATTCCCGACCACGCCCGCGACCTGAAGCTGAACCTCGGCTCGGTGCTCACGCCGCAGGGCGCGCCCGGGCTCAGCGAAAAGCAGCTGTGGTCCGTGGCGCTCGCCACGGCGATCGCCTCGCGCAATCCCGTGTTCACGCGCGCCATCGAGGCGCTTGCGCGTGCGCATCTCGATGATGGTGATGTGGCCGGCGCGCGCGCAGCGGCCGCCATCATGGGCATGAACAACGTCTACTACCGCTTCCTGCATCTGGTGGAGGATGCGGAGTACCAGTCGATGCCGGCGCGCCTGCGCATGAACGTGATCGGCAATCCCGGCATCGACAAGCTCGATTTCGAGCTGCTTTCCCTCGCGGTCTCGGCTGTGAACGGTTGCGGACTCTGCATCACTTCCCACGAGAGGAAGTTGCGCCACCACGGCGTTACCCGCGAGACGATCCAGAGTGCAGTGCGCATTGCCGCGGTGATTCACGCCGTGGCTTGCGTGCTGGAAACAAACCCCTGAACGGAGAATCGCAGTCATGGCGAACGGGAAGAAGTTGACCACCGCCGTCGGACGACCGGTTGCGGACAACCAGAACGTGCAGACGGCCGGCCCGCGCGGCCCGCAGCTGCTGCAGGACGTCTGGTATCTCGAGAAACTCGCGCACTTCGATCGCGAGGTGATCCCGGAGCGGCGCATGCACGCGAAAGGCTCCGGCGCCTACGGCACGTTCACCGTGACCGGCGACATCACGCGCTTCACGCGTGCCAGGGTTTTCTCGCAGATCGGCAAGCAGACCAGCCTGTTTGCGCGCTTCACGACGGTGGCGGGCGAGCGCGGCGCGGCTGATGCCGAGCGCGACATCCGTGGCTTCGCGGTGAAGTTCTATACCGAAGAGGGCAACTGGGACCTTGTCGGCAACAACACTCCAGTTTTCTTCCTGCGCGATCCGCTCAAGTTCCCGGATCTGAACCACGCGGTCAAGCGTGACCCGCGCACGAACCTGCGCAGCGCACGCAACAACTGGGATTTCTGGACGTCACTTCCCGAAGCGCTGCACCAGGTCACGATCGTGATGAGCGATCGCGGCATTCCGGCAAGCTACCGCCACATGCACGGCTTCGGCAGCCACACCTTCAGCTTTCTCAACGCGAAGAACGAGCGCTTCTGGGTCAAGTTCCACTTCCGCTCGCAACAGGGAATCCGCAACCTGACGGACGCGGAGGCCGGGGCGATCATCGGCAACGACCGTGAATCCCACCAGCGCGATCTCTACGAGAGCATCGAGAAGGGCGACTTTCCGAAGTGGACCCTCAGCGTGCAGGTCATGCCGGAGAAGGACGCGGCGAAAACACCTTACAACCCCTTCGACCTGACGAAGGTGTGGCCTCACAAGGACTATCCGCTGATTGAAGTCGGCGTGATGGAGCTCAACCGCAATCCGGAGAATTTCTTTGCGGAGGTGGAGCAGTCGGCGTTCAATCCCGCGAATATCGTCCCCGGCATCGGCTTCTCGCCGGACAAAATGCTGCAGGGCCGGTTGTTTGCCTACGGCGACGCCCAGCGTTATCGTCTCGGCGTGAACCATCACCTCATCCCGGTCAATGCGGCGCGCTGCCCCGTGCACAGCTATCACCGCGACGGTGCGATGCGGGTCGACGGCAACTTCGGCTCGACCCTGGGCTACGAGCCGAACAGCTACGGCGAATGGCAGGAGCAGCCCGATCATGCCGAGCCGCCGCTCGCGCTTGAGGGCGCCGCGAACAGCTGGGATCATCGGGTGGACACCGATTACTTCTCCCAGCCCGGAGCGCTCTTCCGGCTCATGAGCGGTGCGCAGCGGCAGGCGTTGTTCGACAACACCGCGCGTGCCATTGCCGAGGCGCCTCGCGACATCCAGATTCGCCATATCCGCCATTGCCTCAAGGCTGACCCGGCCTACGGCAAGGGTGTTGCGGAGGCGCTGAAGATTCCAGTGGGTGAGGTTCCCGTATAAGACGCCCGCCGAAACTGTCCGCCGGAGTCGTCGTCGTCCGCCGGGACGACGACGGCTGGCTCTACCTCCTGCTGCGGGCATTTCGCAGCTGGGATTTTCCGAAGGGTATGGTCGAGCGTGGCGAAGAGCCCTATGCCGCCGCGCGCCGGGAAGTGCGCGAGGAATCCACGATCGATGATCTGGAATTCACCTGGGGCGATGTGTATCGGGATACCGGTCCCTATACCCGCAACAAGGTGGCGCGCTACTACGTCGCGCAGACCCGCACGGCACGCGTCACGCTTCCCGTCAATATGGAACTCGGCACGCCCGAGCACCACGAGTGGCGGTGGGTGAACTTCGAAGAAGCGATGGCGCTCGTATCACCGCGCGTCGCGCCGATCGTCGAGTGGGCACGCGGTGTCGTGATCGGCACCAGGCCGCACGACTGACCACGCCCTGGCGCGCTCACACGACCCGCCGGCGCCGCCCTCCTGCGAGGAAATCGGCGACGTTCGCCGCCATCTCGTCGAGCGCCCGCTGCCGTGACTCACGCGCGGCCCAGGCGATGTGCGGCGTGACGATGAGGTTCGGCAGATCCGGCGCAAGAAGTGGGCTGCCGCTGACCGGGGGCTCTTCCGGCAGCACATCGATGGCCGCGCCGCCGAGTCGCCCTGCACGCAACGCGCTCGCCAACGCCTGCAGATCGATGAGCGCACCGCGCGCCGTGTTGACGAGCACCGCATCGGGCTTCATCAGCGCAAGCTGCGCGGCGCCGAGCAGACCGCGCGTCGCGGGAGTCAGCGGACAGTGCAGCGTCAGCACATCCACCTGGGGTAGCAGCGCAGCGAGCGGCAGGCGGTGCGTGCCGCCGCGCGCAAGCCCGTCTTCGGCAGATGCTGCACCAGCATCTCTTGCATCACCGCCGGCCCTCTGTGCCACGAGCACCCGCATGCCGAGCGCCTGTTGACACACGGCAGCGACGGCGCGACCCAGCGCGCCGTAGCCGACGACACCCAGCGTGCGTCCGGCCAGCTCGCGAATCGGGAAGTCGAGCATCGTGAACTGCGGGCTCTCGCCCCAGCGGCCTTCCTTCACGAGGCGCGAGTAATCGGCGAAGCGGTGGGTGAGCGCAAGGATCGCGCCGAGTACATGCTGCACGACCGACGGCGTGCAGTAGTCGCGGATGTTGCAGACCGCGACGCCGCGTTCGCGCGCGGCTTCGAGGTCCACGTTGTCGGTACCGGTCGCCGCAAGCGCGATCAGTCGCAGCGCAGGCGCGCCCGCGATCAGCTCGCGCGTGATCCGCACCTTGTTGAGGAGGACGACCGCCACGCCGTCGATGCGTTCTGCGATCTCCGCAGGCGGCGTCACGTCGTGGATCGTGAGCGCGGGGCAGACCCGTTCCAGGCTCGCTGAATCGAGGTCACCGGTACTGACCGTCGCATAGTCGAGAAACACTGATCGCAAGGGGCTCTCCGGGTCGAATGCCGCCCGCCATGCTACCCGCGTTGACAGACGGCAGAACCGGGCGTAACTTGAATGATCAATCAAGTCACCGGGCGCGATGGCAGCAGACACACGGACGAGGATCGTTACCGCCGCCATGGAACTGTTCTGGCAGAAGGGCTTCGCGTCCACGTCGGTCGCCGACGTGCTGGCGCGCGCGGACGCCAACAGCGGCAGTCTCTACCATTTTTTCCCGGGCAAGCAGGACCTGCTGCTCGCGGTACTCGACGCTTATCACGAAGGCATCGACGGGATGCTGCTGCGCCCGGCGTGGGAGGGCGTCGACGATCCGATCGAGCGCATCTACGCGCTGCTTGCGAGCTACCGCGAGGCGATCGTCGCGACCGACTGCACGTACGGCTGCCCGATCGGGAGCCTCGCGCTCGAACTGCACGAGCCGGACCCGTCGGTGCGCGAGCGGCTGGCCGCGAACTTCACTGCCTGGACCGAGGCGATCCGTCGCTGCCTGGTCGACGCGGGTGAGCGGCTGCCGGCGGGCGTGAATCGCCGCGAAATCGCCGAGTTCGTTCTCGTGGTGATGGAGGGCGGCGTGATGCTGGCGCGCACGTACCGTGACGTCCGTTACTTCGATCGCGCCGTTGCGCAGCTGCGTGTGTACCTCACGGGTCTCATCGAATCACGCCACAGTAAACCAAAGAGGGGTCGATCATGATGGACATCAACTGGTTGGCAGTCGTCGCCGCGGCGATTGCGGCATTTCTGGTCGGTGCGGTCTGGTATTCACCGCTGCTGTTCGCGAAAGCCTGGCAGCGCGAGGTCGGGTTGACCGAGGCTGATCTCGCGAAAGGCAACTTCGCTCGCATCATGGGCGCCGCCTTCGTGCTCACCTTCGTCTCGACGCTGGTGTTTCACCTGTTTCTCGGCCCAAGTCCGGCGATCGGGTTCGCGGTCGGCGCGGGCTTTGCGGCGGGGCTCTTCTGGGTCGCCTTCGGGAAAGGCGTCGATTATCTCTTCGAACGCCGCAGCCTGAAGCTCTTCCTGATCAACGGGGGCCATCACACCGCGGTCTACACCGTGATGGGCCTCGTGCTTTCTCTGCTCGGCTGATCGTCCGCGCCGTCCACGGCCGGTGGCGCGAGCTTGTACATCACGGGCGTCACGAGCCGCGCGAGCAGTGTCGAGGTGATGAGGCCGCCAATGATCACCCACGCCATCGGCGAGTAGAGGCCGATGTTCTGTACGGCAAGGGGCAGGAGGCCGCCGATTGCCGTTGCAGTGGTCAGGAGGATCGGCAGGAAGCGGATCTCGCCGGCCTGCTCGATCGCCTCATCGAGCGCCACGCCTTCGGCGCGCAACTGGTTCGTGAAGTCGACGAGCAGGATCGAATTCTTGATTTCGATGCCGATGAGTGCGATGAAGCCGATGCTCGCGGTGAACGAAATGCTGTTGCCGGTCAGGAGCAGCATCAGCAGGCCGCCGAACACGCCGAGCGGCACCACGGTGAGCACGATCAGCGTCGATTTGAAGTTGCCGAACTCGAGCACGAGGATCGCGAAGATGCCGAAAATGGCGATGATGATCGCGATGCCGATGCCGCCGAAGGCTTCCTGGCTGGACTCCGCCTCGCCGCCGAGCCGGTAGTGGTAGCCGCGCGGCCAGGCCATCCGGTCGAGCTGCTTTTTCACGTCGGCGGTCACCTTCGCGGTATTGAAGCCGGGCTGCACGTCGGCGTCCACCGTCACCGAGCGTTCGCGGTCATAGCGCTGGATCACGACCGGCGCCTTCTCGAACTGCAGTGTCGCGAGCTGCGAGAGCGGCAGCATTGCGCCGCGCAGCGTCGGCACACGCACCTCACCCAGTGCCGCGAAGTCCACGCGTGTGCCCACCGCCGTGCGTACCATGATGTCGTACTGCTCGCCGCTCGGGTCCTTGAATGTACCGACCGGCAGCCCTGCAACCGACAGGCGTACCGCGCGATCGAACTCGACGGTCGGTACGCCAAGGAGACTCGCCTTCTGTGCATCCACGGCGAGGCGCAGGTTCGTGCGGGCGATCTCCAGCGGGTTCTGCACGTCGCGCGTGCCGGGGATGCGCTCGAGCAGTCGCTGCACCTGCCCCGCGAGTGCTTCGATCACCCCGAGATCACGCCCGACGACCCGCACGGCGACCGGTGCACTGATCGGCGGGCCGTTGACGAACTCCTTGACGTAGATGCGCGCACCCGGATAGCCGGCGAGGGCGCGCCGCAAGGCGTCGAGTGCGCGCGGCGTCGAGTGCGTGTCATACCGCTCGAGCCGCACGAAGATCTCGCCGTAATTGGCCGCATCGCGTCGCGTGATGTGGTTGTAGTAGATCTGGGGGTTGCCGTGGCCAAGGTTCGTGAACCATGACTTCACTGCGGGGTTCTCACGCAGCTTCGATTCGACGAAGTGCAGCGCATCGTCGGTCGCCTCGAGGCTCGCTCCCGCGGGCGCTTCGACCTGTACCAGGAACTGGGGCGTGTCGGCCTTGGGGAAAAGACTCGAGCCGAGCAGGGGAACGAGCGCCGCGGAGAGCGCGAGTGAGCCGCCGATGGCGACGAACACAGTGGCGCGCGGCCGCGCGAGGCAGTAGTGCAGCGCCGGCCGGTAGTACCGGTGAATGGCGCCCATGACCCGTTGCAGCACCGGGTTGCCTGCCGTTGCAGCGTCCCGGGGCAGGAGGCGGCTGGCGAGAAACGGGATGATGAAGAGCGCGACGATCAGCGAGCCGATCACGGTTGCGACGACGGTGGTGGGCAGCACACGGATGAACTTGCCCGCCGTGCCAGGCAGCATCAGCAGCGGCAGGAAAGCGAAGATCAGCGTGGCCGTGCAACCGAGGATCGCGACCAGGATCTGGCGCGTGCCGGCGAGCGCCGCGGCGGTGCGGCTGAGGCCCATGCGCAGATGGCGCGCGATGTTCTCGACGACCACGATCGAGTCGTCGACGAGCAGGCCGAGCGCCACGACGCAGCCGGCGATCGATATCTGGTTGAGCGAGTAGCCGATGAAATAGAGCACGGCGATGCCGAAGGCGAGCGAGAGCGGGATGGCCACCATGACGATGCCCGCGGCACGCCAGCCGAGCGGGATGAGGGTCAGCATCACGAGCGCAATCGCGATCGCGAAGTCGGTGTAGAGCCGCCCGAGCCGGTGCTCGACGTTCTTCGACTGCTCGAAGCCGCGCTCGAGCGCGATGCGCCTGGGCAGCCCCTGCTCGAAGCGATCGAGCGTCGTGTCGATCCGCTGCTGCACCTCGAGGATATTGAAGCCTTCCTTCTGGTTCGCAGTGACGAACACGGCGCGTTTGCCGTTGTAGCGGCCGACGTAACTCCACGGCGCAGTTGTCCAGCTCACCTCGGCGAGATCACGGATCCGCACGCTGCGCCCGTCGACCGATGCGACCACCGTATCGCGGACCTGATCGAGTGACGTGTAGGCACCGGAAGTCTTGAGGCTGAAGCCGCGGGAGCCGAGGTCGATCGTGCCGGCGGGAATGTTGGCGTTCTCGCTCGCGATTGCCTGCGCGACCTGCGCGGGCGAGAGTTGCAGTTCCGCCATGCGCTTCAGATCGAGTTGCACGCGCAGCTCGCGACGCGGGATGGCCCAGCTCTCTGCGGTGCGGATGCCGGCAACAGGCTTCAGTGCATCCTTCAGCTCGCGCGCGTAGTCCTCGAGCTCGCGCCAGGTGGCATCCTCCGAAACGAGCGCGAGCTGGATGGTGTTGACGAGCCCGGGGCTCAGCTTCCGGATCTCGATCTGGGCGAGATCGGCCGGCAGCGTGGGGCGCAGGGCGTTCACCTCGCGCGTGACCTCATCGTATTTCCTGTCCGCATCGACGAAGGCCTGGAACTCGATCACGATGAAGGACACGCCGTCGGTGATCGTCGTTTCGATCTTCTTGACGTCGTCGAGCTCCGCCAGCTTGTCCTCGATCGGCTTGGCGACGAGCTGCTCGAGGTCGCGCGGGTCGGCGCCGGGGTAGACGGCGGTGATGAAGTAGCCCGGGATCTTGAACTGGGGATCCTCCTCGCGCGGCACATTCGCGAAAGCGAACCAGCCGAGCGCGACGAGACAGAGGAACGCAACCAGCGTGAACTGGTAGCGCCTGACCGGAAACTCGAGGGGACTCACGCGCTCAGCCGCGACGCCCGGGCAGTGGCGTTCCACCGATCGCCTGCGCGGCTTCCTTCACGATCGTGATGGCGTCGCCGTCGGCGAGGTAGAGCGCACCGTCCGTGACGACGGTCTCGCCGGGCGACACGCCGCTCGTGAGCGCCACAGCCTCTGCTGCGATGAATGCGACCTGGACTGCGCGGCGTGCGGCGCGACCGTCCTGCACGATGTAGACGCTGGCCCGCTCACCGTCGCCCTCGACGATCGCCGCCACGGGTACGTACGTCAGCGTCGTCCCGGCCGCTGCCCCGGGAATGATCGAGAGCTTGGCGACAAGCCCGCTCGCAAGCGGCAGATCGGTCGCGGCGAAGCGTACTTCGATGGGGAAGAGGCCGGTGGCGCTTTCTGCTGCACGCGAAATTTCGGCAACCTTGCCTCCCAGTACGCGCCCGGGAAAGGCATCCATGCGGATTTCGGCTGCGTCGCCGAGGCGCAGCTGCACGATCTCGCGATCGGCGAGCGCCGCACGGACCACGAAACCGCGGTCCGCGCCGCTCACGATGAGCACGGTTTGCCCGGCCGGAACGAGCTCGCGTTCCTCGACCAGCTTTCGCAGCACGACCCCGTCGAGCGGCGCGACGATCACCGCGTAACTGCGGTTGAACTGCGCGCTCCTCGCCTGCGCCTGCGCGACGGAGGCCTGCGTGCGCAAGTCCTGCAACTGCTCGAGGCTCACCACCTGGTCACCGTAGAGGCGTTCGCCGCGCTCGAGGTCGCGCTGCGCCTTGTCGGCGAGCTGCGCGGCCTGCTCGAGCTGGGCATTCACCTCGGTGAGCTCGATCTCGGCGAGTCGCTCGCCGCGCCGGACCCGCTGGCCCTCCTGCACAGGGATGCGCCGCACGATGCCCCCTACCTTGAAGGAAAGTCGCATCTCGTCTTTGGCGGCAACGATGCCGTTCGTTGCGACGGCTGGTGTCGCGGGACCAACCGTCGCCTGTGCCACGCGGACCGGGGTGGCGGGGGCGGCCGCACTGTGCGGATCGGGGCTGCACGCGGCGAAGACACAGACGAGCAAAACCGCAGCCCCGGGCAGCAGCGCGCGGGCAACCGGGGGCAAACCGTAGTGGCGTGTCATGGCGTGAAACCTGTCGTGACCGGATCGAGCGGCAGCGTGCTGCCCGCGGTGGCGTAGTCGAGCTCGGCCTGGCGCGCAAGCAGGGCAAAGCGCGTGAGGTTGAGATTCAGCTCGGCACTCGTGAGCGTGCTGCGCGCGTCGATGAATTCAACCTGGTTGATCATGCCTTCGTCGCGCTTGCGGCTCGCGATACGAAAGCCCGCGCGAGCGGCTTCCGAGCGCGCTTCGGCGGTGGCGAGCGAATCGGCTGCAGTATCGAGGCGGTCGAGCGCCTGCTGTACTTCGAGCTGGATCTGTTGCGCGAGCACGTCGCGCTGCGTGGCCGCACTGCGCGCGAGTGCCCGCGCACTGCGCACGGCAGCGCGATTGGCCCCGCCGTCGAAAAGCTTCCATGACAGCTGCAGCGAGGCCTGGCCATAGTTGTAGCCATGTCCCGTGCCGTAGTCCTCACCCTGGATCCCGCCGTCGACACCGAGCCCGAGCGTCGGCTTGAGCGCCGCCCGGGCGACACTCACCTGTGCGTCGGCGGCGCGCGCGGCACTGTCGGCCTGCGCGATCTCGGGCCGGTTCGCCAGAGCATCCGCTTCGAGTGCGGCGAGATCCGCGGCGGAATGCGTGACCACGTTATCGATTTCCGTGGCCTCGAGCGCCGAGTCGAGCGGGCGATTCAGCAGGAAATTGAGATAACGGAGCGCCTGCTGTCCGAGGAACTCGCCTTCGCGCAATTGCTGCTCGACCTCGAGCAGTTCGGCGCGTGCCCGCAACACCTGATCCTGTGTCAGCCTGCCGTTTCTGAAGAGCGACTCGTTGACGCGCAGGTTCTCTGCGAGCAGCGTGCGGCTGGCCGCGACGATCGCCACGGTCTTCGTCGCGCTCAGCCAGTCGAGATAGCCGACTGTGATGTCGCGCTTGAGGCGCCGCGCGAGCGCGAGGCGCGCATACCCGCTCGCTGCGAGCTGCGCGCGCCGGGCGCGCACGCTCGCGGGAATTGCCGGCGCGTAGAGGGGCTGGCTGACGCCGAGCCGGGTGTCCTGGTCGCGTTCGCGCATGAAGGCGATGGTCTCGTCCGCCAGCGCCGGATTGAAGCGCGAGAGCGGCAGCACGAACTCGCGACCGCCTTCGTTGCGCGTATAACGTGCGGCGAGCGTCACGCTCGGGAGAAAGCCGGCACGCGCTGCGTCGAGTTCGGCGATGGCGCGCTCGACATCGAAGCCCTGACTGCGCAGAGTGAGGTTCGAAGCGAGTCCCTCGCGTACGTATTCGTCCACCACTGCAGCGAGTGTGCGCGACGCGGCAAGGGCCGATGACGCAAAGGCGAGGGGTGCAGCGAGCAGGAGCAGCGTGCGCAGCGCAGTGCGCCGCCTGTGGTGCGGCCTGCCCGCGCGGTCATGCATGGCGGTCATGCGGAAGATCCTGGCGTGGGCCGAGCGCTTCAGAGGCAAGACGCAGGGCCTGATCGATGAGGCGATCCGCGTCGTAGCCGCGGTGCTCGATCACGGTCGACTTGGTCGCTGCCAGCTGGATGATTCCCGCCATATAGCCCCACAACGTGAGGCCCACGAGCGCCGGCGGCCCGACGTCCGCGCGAATCGAGCCATCACGGATTCCGCGCTCGATGCTCGCGACCATCGTCTCGTGCACGCGATCGCCACACTTGAGGCACGCGTGTTCGTTGGAGTCGCTGGCAAGGCCGGTGGGAGAGTGCAGCGCGAACTTCGCGAGTGCGTCGTAGTGCACCGGCTCCTCGCGGGAGAACGCGACAAATGCCCGACCCATCGCTCCGATCTGCGCGCGACCGCTCGCAGGTTCCTGGGCCGCCGCTGCCTCGAAGCGCGCATGCAGGCTGGCGAGTGCGCGCTCGCAGATCGCGAGCAGCAGATCCGGCTTGTTCTGGAAATACACATAGAGCAGCGCACGCGACAGGCGCGCCTTGCGCGCGACCTCGTCCATCGTCATTGCCTCGATGCCCACTTCGGCGGCGACCGCCAGGGCGGCATCGATGAGATCGGCGCGGCGGCGTTCCTTCTCTTCCTGGCGGCGCTCGGCGATGTAGTTCATGGACCGGGGTGAGTGAGGTATTGACACTGTGTCACCAATTATACACGTGATAATGCGTTTTCGCAGTAGCGTAATAAACACGAATAATTATCATTCGCGCTCCCTTGTATCACCACAGATGGTTTCCCTGATGAAATCCACGGCTTTTCTGCCTCTGCTCCTGGGCCTCGTTTCCATGCCTGTCGCGGCTCAACTCGAAACGGTGACCGTTACCGCCACCCGGATCCCGACACGGATCATGGATGTACCGGCTACCGTGACCGTCAAGGACTCCGAGGCGATGGATCGCGAACTGGTCTTCAGCTTCGAAGACCTGTTGCGATACGAACCGGGCGTGTCGATGCGCAACGAAGGCGGCCGGTTCGGCGCCTCGGGGCCCAGCATCCGCGGCATCGGTGGCAACCGCGTCCTGATGGAAGTCGATGGGGTGCGCCTGCCGGATGCGTTTGCGATCGGCAGCTTCGCCAATGCAGGCCGCGACATGATGGATACGGATCTCCTGAAGCGCGTCGAGATCGTGCGCGGCTCTGCCTCCTCGCTCTACGGTTCGGACGCCATCGGAGGCGTGTTGGCCTTCACCACGAAAGACCCCGAAGATGTAATGGGTGTCGATGGCCGCCCCGGATTCTCCGTCAAGGGCGGGTATTCGGGGCGGGATGATTCATCCATGGCAGGAGCCACTTTCGCCGGGCGCATTGGCGCATGGTCCGCGCTCCTCGCCTACACGCACCGTGACGGCCACGAAATCCGCAACCGGGGCGAAGTGGCGGGGGTCGGTGCGCTGCGCACCGAACCCGTGCCGCAGGATCATTACAGTGACAGCGTGCTCACGAAGTTCGTGTTCGATGCAAGTGAATCGCAGCGCGTGCGTCTCACCCTCGAGGGCACGCGCGACGATCTGTTCACGGACGTATTGTCCTCCGTTTCTGCGGTGGCGCCGGTTCCGGGGGGATCGCAGACGACCTCGCTACTCGGCAACGACGTGCAGCGCAGGTCACGCGTCGCGCTCGATCACGAGTTCGCTCCCGCGAGCGCCCGCTGGCTCGATCGCGGCGAGTGGCGCCTCTACTCGCAGCGCAGCGAGACTTCGCAGGAAACGCTCGAGCACCGTCTGAGCGCCTCTTTCTCCGGGGTCGTCACGCCGCAGGCGCGCTGGCGGGACTTCGAGTTCGAGCAGAAGGAAATGGGTGGCGAAGTGACGCTGTTCGGCAGCTTCGAGACCGGCGTCGCCGCACACACACTCGCGTACGGCATCGAATACGTCGAGACCCGCACCGCGCAGCTTCGCACGGGACTGCAGACGAATCTCGCAACGGGTACCACGAGCAGCACGATCCTCCCCGACATATTCCCGGTGCGCGACTTTCCAATCACCACGACCCGGCAGGCCTCGGCCTTCGTGCAGGACGAAATCAGCGTCGGCGATTTCACCGTTACGCCAGGTCTGCGCCTCGACGACTATTCGCTGCGACCTGAGGTCGACCCGATCTTCGCGGCCGACAATCCCGGGTTTCAGCCCGCGCGCATCGATGAGCGCAATCTGTCGCCGAAGCTCGGCGTGATGTACCGCCCGTCGTCGCGTTCGACGGCCTACCTCAATTACGCGGCGGGTTTTCGCGCGCCACCTTCGGACGACGCGAACATCGGCTTCGAGAATCTCGCCTTCGGTTACACCGCGATCGCGAACCCCGATCTCAAGTCGGAAACGAGCGACGGCTTCGAGCTCGGCTGGCGGTACGCGCGCGAGGCGGGCGGCTACGTGGCGCTCGCCGGCTACTACAATCTCTACGACGATTTCATCGAGTCGCGCGTCGGCACCGTTGATCCCGTATCAGGCCTCATCGTGTTCCAGTCGCAGAACCTTTCCGAAGTCCGGATCTACGGAGCCGAAGCGGCTGCAGGCCTGCCACTCGAGACGCTCGTGCCCATGCTGCGCGGAGTGTCGATGCGACTCGCGGCCGCCTACTCGCGTGGCGAAAACCGCAGCACCGGTGCGCCGCTCAATTCCGTAGAGCCCCCGCAGGCCGTGATCGGACTGTCCTGGCGCGCGCCGTCGCGGCGCTGGGGCGCAGAACTCGTGAGCACAGTCGTGGGCAAAGTCGATCGCGCCGATCACAGCGCCGGCGTGCTGTTCCTTCCGGACGGCTACACCACAATGGACTTGCTGGTGGATGCAGCACTCACCCCCCGCTTGCGCGTCAATGCCGGACTCCTGAACCTCGCCGATCGCAAGTACTGGGCATGGTCGGACGTCAGTGGGCGCTTTGCGAATAACCCGGCACTCGACCGTTACACCCGGACCGGAAGATCCGCTGGCGTGACAATTAGGTATTCATGGTGACTTATCGTCGCGCTTATGAGTCACCTTGCCCACGGCGAGGCTTTACTTTGCCCGCAATTGCGAAGCATTCGCGTTAGCGGGATACTTGCTGCATGAGCGTCGCCGCCCATGCGCTGCCCGTTCCGCTGACGGCATTACCGCGCGGCGCGCGCGCGCTCGTGCATTGCGTACTCGACGAGACCCCGGTCATCGATGATGCGCTGCACTCCACGGTCGGACAGCGCCTGGTCGAGCTCGGTTTCGTGCACGGCGTGGAAATCGAAGTCGTCGAGACGATGTGGCCGGTCGGCGATCCGCTCGCCGTCCGGGTGCGCGGCTCGACCTTTGCACTGCGCCGTCGGGAGGCGTCATCCATCCTCGTCACCCCGGCGTAAACCCGTGGATACCGCCAACCGGCAACTGGCGGACCTGCACATCGCGCTCGTCGGTGTGCCGAACTGTGGCAAGACCGCGCTCTTCAACCGGCTGACCGGCAGTCGCCAGAAAGTCGCGAACTATCCGGGCGTCACGGTCGAGCGCAAGGAAGGCGGCTTCCGCGACCGCAACGGACGACACTACAGGGTGCTCGACCTGCCCGGCGCGTACAGCCTGTCTCCGACGACACTCGACGAGGCGATCACCCGTGACGTCGTGCTGGGTCGGGTAGCGGGCGAGAGGCAGCCCGACGTGCTCGTATGCGTCGCCGACGCCACGCATATGCCGCTCTCGCTGCGCCTCATCCTCGAGGTGAGACGGCTCGGCTATCCGATGGTGGTCGCGCTCAATCGGAGCGATCTCGCGAGGAAGCGGGGGTTTCGCCTCGATGTCGCGAAGCTCGCGAACGCACTCGGTGTGCCCGTCATCGAGACCGTGGCGATCGCCCCGGCCGGCGCGGAGGCGCTCATCCAGGGACTGGCGGCTTTCGAAGCGCGCGACCCGGTAACAGCGGTGGAAGGTGGCGCCGTCTGTGATCTGGCGCCGGATCGCGCGCAGACCGAGCGGACTCAGCAGCTCGTGCCGCAGATCCTCGCTGAAGCAGGCTATCGCGAGCCGCTGCGCACGCGCGCGGCGGCGCGCGCGGATGCGATCCTGATGCACCCGGCTGCGGGCATGCTGGTGCTCGGGGCGGTGCTGTTTCTGGTATTTCAGGCGGTATTCAGCTGGGCTGAATGGCCCATGGACCTGATCGAGTCCGGCGTCGGCGCCTTCGGCGCCTGGGTGGGGGGGATCCTGCCGGCGGGAGCGCTGCAGAGTCTCCTCGTCAACGGCATCATTGCAGGTGTCGGCAGCGTGATCGTCTTCCTGCCGCAGATCCTGATCCTTTTCTTCTTCATTCTCGTGCTCGAGGACAGCGGTTACCTGCCGCGCGCTGCCTATCTCCTCGACCGGTTGATGGGTGGTGTGGGCCTCTCGGGCCGCGCCTTCATTCCACTCCTGTCGAGCTTTGCGTGCGCGATCCCCGGCATCATGGCCGCGCGCACGATACCGAGCGCGCGCGACCGTATCGCGACGATCATGATTGCGCCCCTGATGACCTGCTCGGCGCGACTGCCCGTTTACGCACTCCTCATCGCGGCTTTCATACCTGCGAGGGCGATCGGGCCGTTCAACCTCCAGGGCCTCGTGCTGTTCACGCTGTACTTTGCGGGCGTGCTCGCGGCCCTCGGCGTCGCCTGGGTCATGAAGCGGTTTCTGTCGAAGCGCAGCTATCATCCGCTGCTGCTCGAACTGCCCGATTACCAGTGGCCGGACCTGCGAAGTCTCGCGATGGGACTGTGGGATCGCGTACGCATCTTCATGCGCCGCGTCGGCGGCATCATCCTTTCGCTGATGATCGTGCTGTGGTTCCTCTCGAGTTACCCGGCACCGCCGCCGGGTGCCACCGGGCCTGCGATTGAATACAGCTTCGCCGGCATGTTGGGGCGCGCACTGCATGTCGTATTCGCGCCGATCGGCTTCAACTGGCAGATCGCCGTTGCGCTGGTGCCGGGACTCGCCGCGCGCGAAGTGGCGGTGAGCGCACTCGGCACCGTGTATGCGATGTCCGCGAGCGATGCGGCGCTCGAGAGTGCGCTGCTGCCCGTGATTTCCTCGACCTGGAGTCTCGGGACCGGCCTCTCGCTGCTTGCCTGGTACATCTTCGCCCCGCAGTGCCTCTCGACGCTCGCAGTCGTGAAGCGGGAGACGCAATCGTGGCGTTATCCGCTGATCATGGCGGGCTACCTCTTCGCGCTCGCCTACCTCGCCTCCTTCATCACCTGGCGCGTCACGCTCGCGCTCTCCGCATGAACGCGCTGGTTGCCCTGATCGTCGCGCTCGCCGTGATCTCGGTCGTGTGGCAGCTCATGCCCGCGCGACCGCGCCACACCGCGGTTCGGGCACTGCATGACGCGTTTCCGGCCAGGGGGTTTGCGGGGCGGCTCGGGCGCGGCATCATGGCACCGCTGGTGCGCCGGGCTGCAAAGGGCCTCGGGGGCGGCTGTGGCGGCTGCCCCGCCAACCCTGCAAGTGCCGGCGCCAAGCCGCGCGATGCACGAACACCGCACTGACCAGCTCGAGCACGAGCACATCTATCTCGGCGAGCACCACGACCGCAATGCGCGGCGCACCTGGTGGGTCGTTGCGCTGACGCTCGCGATGATGGTCGGCGAGATCATCGGCGGTACGCTCTTCGGTTCGATGGCGCTGCTCGCCGACGGCTGGCACATGGGGACGCACGCGGGCGCGCTCGCCATCGCGGGTCTCGCCTATGCCTTTGCGCGTCGCCACGCGCGCAATGCGCGCTTCAGCTTCGGTACCGGCAAGGTCGGCGACCTCGCCGGCTTCTCGAGCGCGCTGATCATGGGCGGTGCCGCGCTCTTCATTGCGATCGAATCGGTGCAGCGCATGTTCCTGCCGGTCACGATCGCGTTCGCGGAGGCCATTGCCATCGCGGTGCTCGGCCTCGCCGTGAATCTCGTCAGCGCACTGTTGCTCGGCTCCGGTAGCGGT